>JACCDW010421168.1_pt1 | contig 50793 bp, 27 predicted proteins | sample 7449781 | NCBI WGS metagenome assembly JACCDW01 (sample SAMN15323449, study PRJNA562643) | freshwater metagenome | isolation source: river surface water | place: USA:Blue River Watershed | collected 2017-08-18
ACACGACTAGTGCCGTCGTGATGAACGATAGCAGGAAATAACTCAGGAACCCTGCAACGAGCGACTGTTTGCATATACCTACTGTTAGGGAAACCCCTAGGCATATCAAAGTAAGTGTCAGCCAGCTCCTCCAGAATAACTGGCGCAAAGGGTCTGAATTGTTGTCTACGTTTGATGTCATTTACTTTCTCCTTGATCTCGCTGCCTCTAGGGTCTGCAAGGAGCGAACGGTTTCCAAGTGCGCGGGGGCCGAATTCGGCTCGTCCGGAAGCCACTCCCACAATCTTCCGAACAACCAACTCATCCAGAATGTCATTAACAGGATAAGGGCCAGGTATATCATGCCCGAGACTAGCACTATGCCAGTTAATTCTACCTCCATGTACCAAAGCGGCAGCACCAAGGCTGCTGCCAGCATCACCAGGGTTTGGCATAATCCAAATATTGTCAAAGTAACCTCCTATTCGTCGATTGGCTGCACAGTTTAACGCCACACCGCCCATGTAAACTAAATTGTTGCTCCAGTGAAACTTCTTGGCACGAGTCATTACATTCAATATTAGATCTTCTGCTAGATCCTGTGCGCCAGCAGCAAGGTCCATGTCTGAACAATCGCTGAGATACTTTGTGGCTAGGCCTGTGTGTAAGTTCTCTCGAAAACGAATTTCCCACTCGTTTTCAATCAAATCCAACTGCATTCGAGTTCTTGCATTGCGATTGCCGTATGCAGCCATGCCCATCAATATGTATTCTTCGTCTAGTGGGCGTAGGCCAACGCGGCCAGTAACTGCACTGTAAAATAATCCAATTGAATGCGGATAGTTTTGTTGCCAAAGGCGATGGTAAACAGCTCTACCTTTTTGATCATATTCAGCTCCCCAGATAGTAACAGTTTCAAACTCGCCCACAGCGTCGATCACAACTACAGTGGCACGATCAAACGGCGATGTTTGAAATCCTGCCGCAGCGTGACAGCGATGATGATTAAAACTGTGTAATCGTGCATCGCCCAACAACTTGGGACGCAATTGATCACGCACAATTTGTCCCACTGTGAGCTTGTTCCATTCAATTCCCTGCCCTGAATATAACTGGCGTAGCTGTTTTATTACAGGACGCTCATAGTAAGCAACGTCTGTGATATTGTGGCCATAAAGCTCGGCCACAAGATCCGGATGTATGTTGGCGTCATTTTTGATTTTGCTGTAGCGTTCGCTGTGCCCGGCAAACACAATGTCTCCGTTGCTGTTGATCAAGCTCACAGCAGCATCATGAAAGCCTGCACTAAATCCTAGAATATGTTTCATTTGTAGATAAATGGGTCTCGTTTGCGCAGTTCTTTTAGCTTTTTACGATAGCGATATTCCAAGGTGATTCTCGCCCAAATTCGTTTGATCCAGTTCATGATAATTCCTTTATTTGCCGGGCAGCATAGTCTGCGTCACTCCAGCGGTACTCATATGTAGCATCAGCACTGCTAGTACTTATTTTATATACGTCTAGGTGTTGGGCCAATTGGCGCCATATGTCTTGATAGTCTGTGGTACCAAAACTTCTAGCAAGATTGACTTGACCCACTTGCGGGTGCCCAATTGTGAGTGCTTTGTCCTCAGGGTCAAATCCATTTGCCCGAAGCCAGGTACGGAATTCAGCCAGTTGTTTGATCTGCCAAGGAAATGCTCCGGGGTCTCGGGCCCACTCAATATCAAAGTCACCAGCAGCTTCAGTCTGGGCCCTAAGCGAAGTAGTTGTAAGTTCATTGATTCTGCTGTCACGACCTTCGTCATTGAACACTTCCCAGTGATGCTTGCCCACAGCTTTGTTAACGCCCACGTACACACCACCAAGGCTGCGATTGATAGTGTCAATACCAAATAGCTCATAGTCTTCTGCTTCCAATTCAAATCTCGGAGCATTGAGCCAGCACATTAGTTGGCTGGGCCTGCGCCATTCTGGTGCTTTCGCCAGCTTGCGCATGCTCAACACAAGACTTTCCAGTTCATGACACAGTAAATTTAGCTGGCGTATGTGCCAACGTGTGGTGGCATCTGCTGAGTTATAGTAGTTGCTGATGCCACCCGACCAGCCCTGCAGATCTTCAAAGTAGCGATGCAATTGATTCATTCTGTCATGATCAATGCCCAAGTCTGCTGTCACAGTGTTTTCTACAGTGTAAGCATCACAGTCAATGCGATAGCCAATGCTGCTTCGGTTAATGTGATCAATACTAGAATTAATTTGCTCACAAATGTATCGTGCATCTCTATCCCCTTCGGCCCAGCCCAGCCAGCAGTAATTCTTTTCCAAATGATATTGGTAGCCCAGCAAATGATTCAGCGCAGACAGCCATTTACGACTGAGACTGTTGTCAGCTACGTCTATGTAAACATTCACCAAGTGATCTGTTTTGTCCCGTAATGTAATTACAATTTCATCAAGCAATTTTCATCCACCATTCTAATACTTCTGGGCGAGCGCCCAAGATATCAGTCATTGTTATAGACTGTGTTCTTATTTGTTCTAGTTTTAACACACGAGCCTTGCCTTTTGACAGCCCAGCTTGATATTGATCTGGCCACTGCTCTTCAAATGTAGGACGGCTCTTTAATTGTGTTAATACATCGCGCATGCTATCCTTTGTGCATTGTGCAATCAATTCATCTAACCAAGGCTCTAACAAGTCACGCGGCAGGGCCAAGGGACTCATAATGATATCTGGGCTAAAACTAAAGATCACTTTGGCCAGTAGTTCTACTCCCCATTCAGAAGCCAAGCGTTGTATTGCGCCCGCTTCAAACATTCCCGGCAGGGTGAGTGTGAAATCAATACGCATTTGTCTAGGATTTGTTGCGTACTTTAGTCCATGTGCAAAATTACTGTGGAACTGTTGATAATCCAGCCCTGTACGAATATATTCACCAATCTCTCCAGTCCCATCCAGGCTAGCACATATCTGCCAATCCCGTATGTGGCTGAGAATATCGCTAAAAAGATCCACGCCCCTATAGCTAATTCTAGACAAGTTAGTGTTATATCTAGCGTATAATCGAGGTCCATCACCAAGCTCCACAATTCGTTTCATATAGCGCCAATGCTGTTCATACATCAAGGGTTCGCCGCCTACCCAGTAGATCTCTTCCACTCGATGATTTTCTACAGCACTACTAAATTCCATCTCAATTTGGCTATCCTGAAACGCTGAAATAGCACCACGGACTGCGGGTACCATCCAATTATTCTTGCTGTTCGACCAGTCAACCATAGCGTGAGACTTTTCCTCACTTTCCCATGCCGACGAAAGCATATCTCCGCAGGTTCTGCATTTAAAATTGCATAGGTTTGAAAACCTATAATCCCACGACACAGGAACCATACTAGTCGACCCGTCTGGCGAAGTGCTATTGTATACGTCCGCAATTTTGTGTCCGAACAAATGATCGAAGTAGGTCCTGTAGACGCTAGTGTTAAGTAATTTGTCATTGCATACTTCACATTCTGGTAGTGTTTCTCCTGCCATCATTCTCCGACGCACACTTCGCATGTGCGCTGAATTCCAGTGCTGTTCAAGCGTTAAAGGAATGTATTTGCCCGTTCCGCCAGCAGTGTCTATATACTGTTCAAAGTTCTGTGCAGGTTCCCGACTTGCGCAACACATTCTACGCTCGGTTTGCGGGCTTAGATAGGTATGCACCCAGGGTGCCAAGCACATGGTGTCAGGCTTGGTAGTCATAGTCAATAATTGCTGCAAATTCTGGTGCAACATCTCGCATGTTTTGCTGGCGCTTGCGATCCAAGTCGCGTATTTTCATTCGCAACATCATGCCATCTGTTGAAGCACCGTTGTTCATAAAATCAATGATTCTATCAAATTCCTCGCGATATTGAGCAGGGATAGGTGCTGAACGCAAATGAGCTGTGATCTGCTGTTTGGCTTCTGCAGGCAGTGTGGCAATTGAGAAGTACCAAGCATCATGCATGATATTCCAGTACACAAAGTCAAAGTTCTGCTCAGCGATCCAGTGCGCCAGTTCATCAATATAATGCACGTTGAATACATTCACTGTGCTACAGCATTGCAAGCGGATATTAGCATAGTCTTCACGTAGCAAGCGAAAGCGATCAATATTGAACACCACTTCAGTCCACACAGCGTTGGTGCGTTGATATTCAAATCTTGCTCTTAGATCATCTATAGAGAACGCAATTTCCACTGTTTTAAAATGGCGCCAAATTTCTGCGGCTTCTTCAGGAAACTGTGTGCCATTTGTATTGTAGTGTATTTCAACTTGATGCGCAATACCACGATCCACTATGCCCTGTAACATAGCAAAGTGTTCTTTTATCATAAATGGCTCGCCGCCGGTGAATTCAATATAGCGTATGTCATTTAATACACTATCTATTTCTGCCCAGAACTTTTGATTTTCTCTGGGCCAAGCGCCAGCACGTAGCATTTGATAAGGAAATGTCTTTTTCTTATCTGAATCCGGGTGCATGTCATTTAGTTCTTCTGTGGCAAACTGTGAGCTGGACCATGATCCGCAGATACGGCATTTCAAGTTGCAGATGTTGCCCAGCTTGAGATCCAAGAACATTAGCGGTTTGGCTTCTGTGGTCCACTCATCACTGATGCCCATGTGCTTCATTCTGTCCAAGGTGTGCATACGCTTGCTTGTGCGGCCGCTGCGTTCTTCATTCCAGCACTTTCTGCAGGTCTGGGGCTTTCGACCCGCTAAAAACTCTTCACGCAAGCGTGTCATTGCTTGTGAGTTCTGTATGCTAGCAAAGTCTGCTGTGAGCAATGAGAACTTGTTGCCTGAATCGTCCAGCAGTTCATCATCGGCCAGACAGCAAGGGCGCACAGTACCAATGGGGCTAGCTTCCAAGCTGACCCAGGGCAGTACGCAAAATCGATCGTGTGGTATATTCATATATCTAAGTAAGAAAATAGTTGTCGCCAATTGGTTGATCTACGGCGATCCAATTCATCAAGGTAAGTGTGCAGTTGCCGGATGCTTCGCATGTCATGGTGTTTTTGCTGTTTCAGCAGATTCAACATGCCCTGCATACGCGGAATGGCTTCTTGTTGTTCCACAGTATCAGTTGGCATGGCTGATAGTATGCGTTCAGCATCCTGTTCCCAAAAGTCCCAGGCAAATATCTGTGGGTGTTGAAACATTTGTGGTCCAGTGTAGAATTGAAAATAGTGCCCAATGTGCTTGTTACGACTGTAGTATTTAATTTTATCAATCAAGCCCGGCATTGTTTTCATGGTCATTGCTGTGACAGTTTGATTGGCATTCAATCGCAGCCAGGCACCTTGTTCACTGGCCCAGGCAAATCTTTGTTCAAACTTCTTTAAATCCAGGCCCGAACGCACGTATTCTTGTTCTGGACCCCAGCAATCAATACTGGCAGTTAAATCAAATACTGCAATGTGTTTTCTTTTCTGTAGATCATGCAGTCGATCTGTGTAATGGCACCACCATTTATCCGGCACGTTGAGATTGCTAAACACACAGAGCTGTAGTTCCGGGCACGGAGTGTTTTCCAGCACTGTGAGCACAGCGTTCATTAAGTCATGCTGAATAAAGGTTTCCCCGCCCAGCAAGTGCAGTCGCACCAGCTTGGTGATGTTTTTCTTTAACCACAGCACAAAACAATCAAAGTATTCCTGTGTTGCTGCTGTGGGAGTTGTTACCACTGGAATTGAAACGCCATTGGATCTGAACTCACCGTGTTTTTTGTTTTCCTGTTCAATTTTACTGCTCAAATTTCCGTTGCAATAAATGCAGCTAAGGTTACAGGTATTCTGCGCAAATATTTCTACTATGCGCGGCGTAACATGCGTGGCCCTAGCGTCAGTTTCCAGTTCTGGGGGTGTGAGACCACGTATTTCCAAATTGTGCATTCTGTCGCTGAAGCCGCCAGCACGTTCAATGTCGCCGCAGTATTCGCAGCCACCCCGGGGCCACTGACCTTCTAGCATAAGCTCACGATCAGCAATCTTTTTTGGTATGTTGTGAAAGTCGTCAAATTGCGCTAGATCAAAAGGTATTGGCACCACTCTGTGACAACTGGCTGTGGCCAATTGATTTAGGTATATGGTACTCCAGGTCCATTTGCTTTGACATGCTGTGGCTGTGTTGATGGGGAATCTTATACCCTGCAGACGCTGGCGCTCCACAAACTCTGCGATTTCTTTTTGTATTTCGGGGTTGATGGCTTGAGCACCTGCTAAGAAATTATCATAACTGGGCCAGTCTGGACCTGCCCATACTCTATAATCTTCGGGTGTGACAAACAGCGAAAGATTCTTTATGGCAGTCATTTCAGTGCTGCCAATTCAGGAATAATGTCCAAGCAACGTTCATTTCTAATTGAATCCAGCTCATGTGTTTTGCGCCAGAATGTGTCTATTAAGTGTGTGTTGTCTGTGGCCATCATGAATGAGATAGCTGATTCAAAGCCCTGTGTGGCACGGCCCAAGGGATCGCCCACGCTCTTTAACCATGCAATGTGCTGTTGATACAGTTCTGTTAGTTCTGCTTTGTATTCTGCTGGTGCAATGTCTATTCTATAGTATGCAGGATCTTGCAGGATGTTTACGTTTAGATCCTGTGGCTTCAGCAGCCCAGCAGCAACCCATTCGCGATGAAATCCCGGCAAGTGTCGTGCATTCAATATAGAAAGAGTGGGGCTAATATAAAAGTCCACTTGGGGACAGATTCTCAACATGTCATGTCGATTCTTTATTACATCTGCCCACACAGTGCCTTTGCGTATGTATTCTGCGGGTTTGCCGTGGCCATCTAAACTGGCACCCACAGCAACTGATCGGAACTGTTTCCAATATTCAAATACTGATCGGCCCTTTAGGTCCGTGTGCGTGAAGTTTGTGTTGTAGATCAGTCGCACATCGGTGCGCCCACGTTTTAACAGCTCTTCCAAGATATTGTAGTGTTCCTCCATCAGCAAGGGTTCACCCCCGGCAAAATAGATCTGTTCTACGTAATCCAAATGTGGCTCTAATTGTGCCCACATATCAGTTTCAGTACGCCCAGCATAGTTTAGCACTGTGTTGCGTTCTCGCCAATCCCCACCTGCTAGTTTTGCTTGATCTTGATACCACTGTGAGCTGAATATATGCCCGCAGCTACGGCAGCGTAGATTACAAAGATTACTGAAACGAATATCCCAATAAGTCATTTCAAAAGGATTCTCCTCTAGCTTCTTTATGTGATGTCCGTGATGCTTGTTAGCTGATTTGCGTCCTGAAAAGAATCCCGACGCTTCCTGTTCATAACAGCGGGTGCAGGCAGCATGGGGTGTTTCCGACAGCATATCTGCACGTAGTTTCTGCATGGGTTCGCCGCGCCAGATTTCTTCCAGTGTATTTGTTCTACAGTTACCCACTACCCCGGGCTTCATTTCAGCATGACAGCAGGGATAGGCTTCACCTGTGGGGTATGCGTGTAAGTGTATCCAAGGGTATATGCAAAAGGTCTTAGAGTCTTTTAAAAGGAATTGTTCACGTTCTGTGAGTTCTACTGGTTTGACCAGATCTGTGGAGTTGTAATTATATGACATTGTAGTTTACCATTCATTGTGTTTCAACAGCAGTTGTGCCATTTCTGGAAATGTATTGAGAAAATCTTCTTCACGGTAATCATCCTTGGCTCTGGTCCAGAATTTAAAGTTTTCCCAGCGGTCATATCTTTTGGTGTTGATCAAATTGATAATGGGCACAAAGCGTTCATTGTTGTAGCTGGCCAGGCGCTGAGATACTTCGTCTTTGACCGAGTCTGGCAGCACGTTGACACAGTAGTAAGTGGGCCATTGCACCAGAATAATAAAGGGTTCAACACTGTATTGCTCAAAGTATTTAAACACTGCGGGAAAGCTCAGTACATTTAATGCACTCACTGTGACCACGGGCTGCACAGTGATGTTGTTGACCGAGTGCTCCAGTGCAAAAAAGTCTGCAATATTGTTTTCTACCTGATCCCAGCGTCCAGGGTGACGCATGTATGTAAACTGTGCGCCCACACCGTCAATGCTGACATTGATAATGACGTTTTTGAAATTGGTCAAAATCCTGCGCCAAGTGTCAGTTAGTTCATGTGTGGCATTGGTGCTGACACTTAGATCAATGTTTTTGGCCAAGCCAGCATTGACCAGTCTCAGCAAATACTTGGGCACTTGATCGTCCAAAAATGGTTCCCCACCATAGAGTTCAATGCGTTCAAGATTGTGGCTGAATTCAAATAACTCATCAAGCTGTTGATCAGTAAAGTGTTTTTTGAACTTTTCCAGTGTGTATGCAGTGCGAGTAATACCATGTGTTTTTTCATAATATTCCCCTTCGATATGATACAGATAGCTGTCTTTGCTTTGACAGGTGCGACAGCGCAGGTTACAGATGTTGCTGACTTTGATATTCAAATGTCTGGGCCCCACTGAATAATACTGTTTGTCTGTGTAATCCACGTCTGGAGGTACATCTGCTGTGAGGTACTGGCGCTCGCTCACAAAGTCCAGTGCTTCTTCTTTCCAGCAACGGCCGCACATGGGCAACTGCTCACCGCGACTGCTGCGGTTTCTGGCATCTTCCAGTTTGGGATCCATCCACGTTGCTTTGAAGCTCTGTCCGGCAAATTTAAATCCGCTGCCGCCTAGTGCTGTGCATGGACTGTAGGATCCAGCAGGATCAATTGTGGCATCTAAGAAAAATGCAGGGCAAGCGTTGGCATGTATGTCTGTCATAGACTGTGATACCATTCTAGCAATTCGGGAAATGCTGCACCAAAGTCTTTGGATCTACGTGCATCATATTGCGAATAGAATTCGCGGAAATCATTTTGTAATTTAGGTAATTCAAATGCATCACTGTGCGGGGTCTTTACCACATCCAAATAATCAATCAAACGTTGTAAATGATTTAATTCATGCTCATGCAGGAATTCTGAATCCCTGTTAGCATCCAGCCAAGTTTGCAGACAATCTCGATATTGGGTGCGCAGCGTGTCCGGCAACACCAGCGGGCTTTGGAAGCTGGGGAAACGTAGAATGTTTAACGTAAAGCTCAAGGCATCGCGCCCGTATTCAGTTTTCCACTGTAGCATACATTCCAGTAACTGATCTAATGTAGTCAAGCACAAGGCATTGATGGTACACATAACGTGAATACCACGGAAGTTGCCGGAACTCAGCAAGCGTTCTACATTGTTGGCCCAGTCATCCCAGACCAAGCCATCGCGTATGTATTCTGCAGGTAGGCCCACAGCTTCGTTTGAAGTGTATAGGTCTATAGCCAAGCCCTGCGTGGCCTCCAGTAAACGTGCGATATCGACCTCAGTCCCGAGGTTACTATTAATAGCCAAACGAGTTGCACTCTTGCCTGCATTTGTTTTAAACCAGTCGATGAGTCTCCATGTGTGGGCGGACATGAGGGGCTCTCCTCCGGTGATTCTGAGCTCTTGTAAGGTGCGATGTAAGTCACTGTCCCACCACGCAAAAAAAGCCTCAACATATGGATTGGTTTCCCCGTAACGATATAGCTGACTAGACTCATGAGTGTGAGTGAAGTGGTTCCTACCATCGCTAACAAGGTTACGGTAGGGTCCGTTAGCCCTAATGTCTTTAACCCATGTTGAACTAAAAGCTGGATTGCAATAGCTACAAGCAAACTGACAAGTACGGTCAAAAGCAATCTCCAGAGTACGGAGGTTGACGTCTGCGTCAACGGGTGTTCGATATGCTTCATCTAGGGCCTCTATAGGATATATCTTGCTCTTGTACACACGATCGCTTATGGCATCGCGACCCATGTCTTCGATCTTCCAGCAGTACTCACAGCCTGCGGGACGTTCACCTGAGAGCATTTTTGCACGATCCGCTTTCTTTTGATCGGTATTATGCAGCAGCCTAGGGTTGGAGGTGACTTTATCAATGTCCACCAAATGGGCTGGCGGGTGGTGGCAGCTGGTGCTCATGCCGCTACCAAGCCAAATGGTAGCGTTATACCACTTTGCCGCACAAAAACTGGCGCTAAGTTTATCTAATACTTGCTGACGGAACTCAAGATCGTTCATTTAAATACTTTTCTAATTTGACAGGGAGTTCAGCACGTTGCTGACGATTGTATTCAACTAAATGTTGTTGGTTATATTTACAAATGTCGCGGCTTGCTGCCCAGAAATCTGCTGCATTGCTGCCCGAGCAAAGCCAGATCATAATATCTATTATACGCTCAATTCGCACGTCTGGTCTATCAAGTTGGTCGTAGCTCTCATCAATTAGTGAGCTAAATGTTTGGAACCCTGCGTTGCGCAGGCTCTGCAAGTAGCCTCGGTTAGCAGCCACCACAAATGGGTGTGCCATTAATATGGGCTTCCAGATCTTTTCTGTGCGGAATGTGTAGGGATAATCATAAATGGTTTCTGTTACTAGGCTGAACCAAGTGTCTGTGTAGCAACGATGATTAACAATGGCATCGCCCCAGGTATTGTTGAACAATTGATGTTTGACAAACCCGCCATCAGTATACAAACTGGGCTTTAAGTTATCCCTGGCACGTTCAATTTCGTATTCTGGGGGCAATAAACGTATGGGCTCGGTTTTGAATGTTTTTAATTTGGAAGTAAACTCCAGCTCTACACGACTGCTGAGGTTAGTCCATAACGCATATTCCAATAATCCACGTATGCGCAGATTGTCTATCAGGGCCTTGCGATGCGGGCGTAAGCGTCCATTTAAGAATAAAAACTGATAGTGTCGACGATCTTTGTAGTCCATTGCTGCCTGTAGCTGTGCCTGTTTGTTTTCTGTGTATTCTACTATGTTCGAGAAGTAACAGTCTGTTTGGCAGTAATTCCATCCTGGCTCCAAGTCCCCGGATGTCAATAACAGTATGCGCCCATCACGTACCAGCTCTGTAATGCGCAGACGTTTTAGCTGTAGCAATATGGTTTCTGAACCTTCTGCAGGGTTTGAAAACACAATACGTCCAGGATGCTGTGTGGCCCAGTCTGTTATGGTCTGCCAGTTGTCCTTTAATACCACACGTCCCACAATGTAAGTGTTGGCAGGGTCTAGCTCGGGCAACTGCCAAAAGCTGCCATCAGCATAGGGCTTCAACAAGTCCCAAACTTCAGCCCACTCATCTACTATGATCTTATGTGTTCCTAGCATAGTACTCGCATTCTGCCCACCAGGCTCGCATTTCGGGGAATGTTGCTAAGAAGTCTGTGTCCCGTCGGCGATCGTGTTCCGAAAAGAAACGATAGAAGTCTCCTTTTGCTTGAGAATGATCTTGCCCTTGTCCGGCTCGCATCCATGCTATGTCACGATCTAGTCGTGCAAGCTCATAATCTTTGAATCCGTGAAATGGGTCCTCTGGTGTTTCAATTTGACGTAGCATCCAAGCCCACAATTGCTCTAGTCGATCAGCATAAGGTTCGGGCAAGATTTGTAGACTTTGCCATGCGGGCTCACGCAACACAGGCGTGTCAAACCACACACGTTGATAGGTATGACTGTAGGTTTTTCTCAAGCCCAAGATGCCAGCAAATAGGTTTTCCAAGCTGGTCACACTCAAGTTATTCATTGTAACAATAAACGTTAGGCTGTTGTAACTGGGAACTTCTGTTAGATATTGATTCACTCTGTCCCACAACAAATCAAAGTCCAAGCCATGCCGCATGTATTCAGCTTGGCTACCCCAGCCATCTAAACTGACGTATTGCATAAAGTGTTCTAAGTTGCCTTCTTGGCACAGTCGCTTAACGTAGTCTAAGTATCGTTCCCAGCTCTTTTGATCTACTGAGAAGTTTGACGTAACATTCAAATGCAAGTCTGGCTTGGGGTTTGCCAGCACATAGTCAAATACCCTGTATGTGTTGCGATCCAACAGCGGTTCCCCGCCAGTCATGCGGAAGTGTTTTAGCTCAGGGTACAGCGTGGGCCACCAAGACCAAAATGCTTCAACATAGGGATTATGTTCCCTAGCGGGAATAACACGTCTAGCCCCAGTAAAATGTTCAGGAGCATTGTGTGGTACAGTAGTAGGATAAGCGCCAAGACGATTAGCTTCATCCCCCCAGCTAGAGCTAAACTGGGGACTACAATAAGAGCACTTAAGGTTACAAGCGTTATTAAAATTAACCTCAACATATGAAGGTATGACATCGCTTTCTTCTCCATTTGAGTTTTTTATCCGTTCAAAATCCACAGCGGCCCAAGGCTCGCCTGATCTATAATGTCTGTCACTTAACTTGCCTTCTGCTTCCATGTTCCAGCAGTACTGACACTCTGCGGGCTTTTGATTCTGTAGCATCATCACACGTTGTTGCTTCTTGTGAGCTGTGTTGTGCAGTGCGCCGGGGTCCGTAGCCAATACTGCGGGATCAATTGGGTGCAAAGGCGGATGATAACAACTGTTGTTTAGTCCTGTTTGTAAATGCAAACTAACTTGTTTCCATTTGGCTAGGCAAAGAGCAGGACCCAAGTCTGCTTGCATCTGCTCCGCAGTGCTCATGAACTTGCTTTGATCGCCTTTGCTCATTACCAACCTTCTTGTTGACGAATTACATCAATCTCTCGTGTCATGATGCCACGATTCTGCCAGTTTGAACGATAGTGATACTTGAAGAATGCTGACTGTTCTGCTTCCAATATGGCCATGGGCAAGTCCAACTGTGTGCCCAGTTCAGGGCCCAGTCTGTTGCTTAACAAGCGTGGATCGTCTTCTTTCACAGTGAGCCACAGCTCTGCTAAAGCATCAAAGTTCTGTACCTGGGTGTAGTCCCAGTTTGTAAGCATGGTCATGTAAGTGCCTTGACGTGCGCCAGCCATGGCCCACTCACCGTGCTCAACATCACTTCCAATGTTGTGCCAGATAGTCAAGTTGTCTAAGTTGCGCAGTACCTGTTGTTTGAATTCGTCTACTGAGGGCTTGCGACCACGTTGTAAGCACATCTTGACACCTTCTCTAAATCCAGCACGCCAGGCTTGGAAAGGTGATCCATTGGGATAGGTATTGCTGTAGCAGTCGTGCATGGCCCAATAAAGTGGTTCAAAGCAAAACTCCACTTGTGTTTCTGTGCGCCCGTCAGTGTTTTCATGCGTTTGCATGTTAGCAACAAACGTTTTGGTCCATGAGCTTAGGCCGCCGTTGCCATACATCAATCCATTGATAGTGTTACGTGCTCTCCAGCGGAACACAGCGTTCTCGTATTCTTCATTAGGAAGAACAAGCGTTTGATTAAAAAACGTTGGATCGGGGATATTGTCGCCATCAATGAGAATGAATCTATCAGTGTCACTGGCCTGTGCCGCCGCTTTGTGAGCAGCATCGCTGCCCTTAACGCCGTCCACCCGTTTGGCCCAAGGCACCATGTTCTTAATCTTTGTCCAAAATTCTTCTTTTTGTGGTTCATCATAAGTTAAAAAGATGCAGTCTAAGTCTGCTATGTCAATCTGTTTCATAAGTTTGTTTGCTCCAATAGGTTCCGTGCTGTTTGACCACAACAGCAACATCGTGTTCATGACACATGGTGCCTGAATCACTGGGTTTGATCTTTTGTGTGGTTTTCCAAGTTACTTCCACAAGTTTGCCGTCCCGCACACGCACATTGGTTGGGCTACGGCTAAAAGTTTCTTGATCGATTTCAATGTATGTACCTGGTAGATCTTCCATGCAGTAGAATAGTGGTACACCAGCTGCATCATGGTACAGTCTGTAAAACACCGGCTCAGGCTCAGGCATGTTGGCCACGGCACCAAAGAATTCTTCTGGTGTCATCTCCATCCTCGTCCGTAGTGAAAAGCACCCCACTGTGCCACTGTGTTGATACGCAACTTCCAGTCTGAATATTCCCATACCAGTTCGCGACCCCAGTGTTCAGTTTCAGTGCCGGCATGATGTCGCTTCATGTGTGTTATTTTGGGGTATGTGGCAAACGGCATGGTCACACGCTCAGGTCCCATGATTTGTGCTGCCATGGCGTACACCAAATCAGTGTCTGCGGTGTCTGGCGGGAACTTCAACAAGCGTCTAAACTCTGTCCAGTTTAAAAATATATCACGTACTAGATCAAAAAACTCTTTGGCAGTTTCGCTTAGACGCCAGTAGGTTACAGCGTTGTACACATCAGGCAGCTGATTGTGATCAAACACTGATCTGTAGTTTCTGGCTGTGCTCTCTTGGTCTTTCCAGTTTCTACAGCCTGTGCTCACAACAACATCACGATGTCTAAACATGTTCCACCAGTGTGAGATATCACTCACAATCAACATGTCTGCTTCTAGTTTGATGGTTTCCCTAAACGGGGAGTTCTTGAACACACGCCAGTCATTGGCCCAAGGGTTCGTGTAGTCCACATTGTCAATCACACGATAATGATCGTATATGGGATCATTGCTTTGCGGGCTGTCTGTGATCAAACACACTTGAGCACCTGGGTCCCAGGTCTTGATGGTTTTGGTCAAGGTGCGGGCACAGTCCAAGTAATCAACTTGGTCAGAATTGATGGCTAAGATTACATAACCTTTTTCATCAATGGGACGCAATTATGTTCTCCAAGTAACGTTTGCCCATGGCATGAAAATCCATGCCTGCCCAGCTCATGGTCTTGGGTTTGTTTTCACTGTCAACATAGTGTACAGCATAGTGATCTGTTTCGACTTGGCTCAGCGCAGTGTCTGGCAGTGCGCTCAACAAAGGCCAAGGGATATGGTCCACGCTGCCTGTGTGCCCACTCACTATGCCAATGGCAATGCTCAACGCAAAGTCATTTCTATAAGTGGCACGATCAATACCGTACAAGTCTCTGTAGTGTTGCCAGTTATCACGGATCATGTTCATGCAGTCAAAAATATACTGTGCAGTGTTGCTTCGACGAAACATCATTACAGTGGCCCATGACATAGGCAGATCATGACGCCCAAATACATTCAAACCCTTTAAGGGATAACCAGTTGCTAGATTCACTGCTTCTCTGAAGCACATGAAATCACTGTCTGCGTTGAGTACCACTTGTAAGTCACTGGAAGCGACAACGAAGTCTGCGTCCAAGACCAAGGTTCGATCCCAGGGTGTAAGACTGTAGGCGTCCACTCTACCTGCGTTGTGCCACGTAACAGTTGTTTCATAATCCTCGAAATAACGTGTTCCTCCGGTGTCAGGTACAGCCGTAATGACTCGATCAAAGCTGCTAACCTTTGGGTCTCCTGGGTCACAGTCAGTGACAACAGCAACCGGGATGGAGAGGTGCCTACGCACATTTTCAGCACACCACTCAGCCATGCGAATGTAGTCGGTTTGTTCATTGTTGAAGGCAAATATCAATGCTCCTGTGGTCATCGTTTTTTCTGCATCTCTGTGTATTCGTTGTGCCACGCATTCATTTGCTCATGATAGTGTTGTTGTAGCTTTACCAAAAACACTTGTTTGTCAACTTCAACGGGATTGTCATACAAGTCTTTGAGATATAACTCGTCAATGGGCCAAGATTGTACAAAAGCCAGCAGTTCGGGTGCGGCTCTAAACATTCCGCCGTTGTAGGCAAATATCAATCGTGCTTCGTACTTTTCCTTGAGCACACGGCGTGCAGCCGCATGATCAAAACGTGCTCGTGCGTGAGCAATTAGTGCATCTGTATCCATGCTATATTATAAATGAAATTGCGGGAAAGGTAAAGGGGCAACAGCCCCTTTTGGTTAAGTTGTTGTAGCCGCTACAGTGGGTGTACCCCAAGTATTGGTTAGGTATGTTGTGCTAGGTGGAAAATAGGTACAAATAGTACAAGGTGCTGTGCCCGGTGTTGCGCCTGATGCAGCGGTACCGCCTGAAATTGGGTCACCGTCACTGGCTGACCAAACAGTGGTAAATGTCAATACGTTTGATGACGCATTCAATGCAACACTGTGTTGAATGTAGTTAGCAGTATATGGCGCTGTGTCAGCAAACTGTTTGTAGATAATAGTGGCAGCACCACCTGCGGTCAAGTCAAAATAACCAGTGGTAGTGGTCAGTGTGTTGGGAGTACCAGTACCACCAATTTTGGTTGTTCCAGTGTAGGCTGTGCCTGCAATGGTCTGACTGTAAGCACCACCAGTGAAATAGATGTCTCCGCACAAAGTAGTGGCCAAGTCGTTCCATTCCGGATCGCCCAGGGCACCAGTAGCTGATTTTGCAACGTCAAGTTTGATTCTTCCGCCGGCATTAAAGAAATAACGTGCAGAATTTGCATCAGCAAATGTCACTGTGTTGACAAATGTAATAGTCCAAGTTGCACCAGAAGTGGCTGCGGTCTTTGAGTTCGTACCAGTCCAACCAGTGTATTGAGTACCATTGGCCACAGCATTTCCACGGTTGTTGTAGCAGCTGGTAATATCAGCGTTGACCGCAGCTAGAATTGCAATGGTATTGCCCACAACCGGCGCTGTACGTGCTGTGACTGTTGTGCCTTGGTGACTGGCCATACTGGAAATAGTGTTCACTAGTGAGGCCCACTGTGTGGCTGTCACAGTACCAGTACTACTTACAGTGGCCAATGCAGTTTGACCATATCCCGCACTGGTAGTGCCTGTACTCCATGTAGCATTAATGTTAGCGCCCGCGGTCGTACTAACAAAACCGTTATAGTCGGTCGCTTCAATTAAACCACCTGCTGAATATGCCATTGTCTATGTCCTGTTTTAGTTCTTGATTGTGACGATAGCTTCAATTGTACCTACTTCAGGGGTATTCTTGTCAACCAGGCTACGCCCAATAACGTTGAAAGCGGTTAATTCGCTACGCTGTGCTGCACGGGCAATGCCGTCGCCTGCTGAAACCAATCGGTCACCTTTCTTGACGTAGCCTGTTACTTTAACAGGTACACGTCCGGTCATAGCAACTGCTGGATGGGTATCGTCTTCACCAGCACCACCGTTCATGGTAAATGCTGGTCTTGTACTTATCACACCAAACACAGATTCGCTTAGTTCCATGCGAGATTTTGTAATTTCTTTTGTGCCGCCAAGTTCAACAACTGTACCTGGGTCAAGCATTTCATCTGCTTCAAAACGTTCTGCAACGTCAGCGTACAAGGCTGTGGTAGCTGTGGCAAACACACGGTTAAAGTAGTTAGTAGAGCTACCAATGTTGCCCACAGCGTTGGTGCCTGATTTGGCAATACTTGCCACGTTAGCAGTGTTTACGTACAATGTGCTTGTATCAATAACAACTACGTTTGCAGTTCCGCCAACGTCAAAGTTGATGTTGCCGCCGCTGGTGCCAATGTTACCTTCTGATGTGCCATTGACAAATTTAGTAACGCTAACACCCAAGCTCAAGCCTGTTAGTTGTGAACCGTTACCAATAAAGTATGTGCCAGCAACGTTGGCTGCTGATGTGATGTTGCCGGTAGCACTGATCAAACCAGCTGTACGCAAGTTACCACCATCAACGTTGCCAGTTGCACTCAAGCTAGTACCTTGTACCAATGTGGCAAGCACGTTACCGCCAGTGATGTTACCTGTGGCGCTGACTTGTCCACCTGTGCGCAAGTTACCGCCTGTTGAGTTGCCAGTTACAACCAATGTAGATCCAACTGTGGCAGCGTTGGCAATTGCAAAGTTACCAGTTGCACCTTGTGCTGTAGCAACAACAAATGTTGTTCCGCCAACGTTGGCCTGCATAATCAAGTTGCCGCCTGACACTTGTCCAGTGATCAAACCATCGTTGGTGCTTTGACTGATGTTAACAACGTTGGATGTACCAATATAGATACCATTGGCGTTGTTGACTTGCAAGCGGCCTGTAGTTGCTGTGTTAGCAGTGGCTCGCATGAAGTCTGTGGAATCCAAACTGTCAAGTGTTTGTGCGTTGGTTGCTGAACCAGCAAACACTGGGCTACCGCTGTTCCACAATGTGATACCGTTGTAAATTGTTGGGAATGTTGAAACAATAGGTGCTGCAGGTGTAAAACTTGCATCTTTACTGACAATAGCTACACGAGTGTTGTTAACATACAAAGTGGTAACAAAGTGCGGTGTTGCACCAGAATCGTTGATAGTTTCAGGAACAGCACCAGTTGTGCCTTGTGAACTTGTAAATGCAGGACCAACAACAATATAGCTTGAGCCTGTGTAGACTTTTAACTGCTGGTTAGTGCTGTCATACCACAAATCGCCTGCAACGTTTGATGCTGGTTGCGAAGCACTGGCTGTTGCAGCACTGATGGTTTTCCAACCACCTGCACCAGAGTAAACTTTGAGCAATGTGTTGGTTTTGTCCCACCACAATTGACCAGTTAGTGGGCTACCAGGTGCTGTTGTGTTGCTGGCGTTTTCCAGCAATCGCACAAAGTTAGTGTCCAAAAATGCACCGTAGCCAGCGTAGTTTTTACCAACCAGCGTCATTGAGCTAGTAGTGTTAACGGTACCGTCATTAACGGTTGCAAATGTTGTACCGTCAGTTAGAGTAATTGTATATGCCATGTCAGTCTGTTCCTGTTTTCAATATTTATACAGCATTGATGTTGCTCAATGTCTGGATTCGCAGTGTGTAATCAATTTGAATCTGACGATTCAAACTCTTTTGTACGGGGTGAAAAATCACATGTGTAATCAGTCGCAAATCGTCCGCTGACCCGTTCCATGTTTTCAAACCCAATTCATCAAACACATATTCACCGTTAAAGTTGGTGCTGTTGTCAAAAGCCTGTTGTTCGGGAGGCTCGCCATAGTCTAGCAAACAAGTTACTAGAATATCGGTATACACATTGCCCGAAGTGTGTAACACTGTCATTTTGTTGTTTTCAGGGTCAGTATCTGCTGCTGAATTATCGTTGACAACTTTTTGATAGGTTTGATTGTACAAGTCTGCGTTTTGACCTGTGGTGTTTGGGGGCAAATACGTGATAACTCCTGTGGGATCCACAGAGCTTCCACCGTTGCCAAATGCCATTTGATAGATGTAGCCCAGGTTGCGATCGCTCAGTGTTTGGGCCATGGCCACACTGATATTTTCATAGTGGATAGCGTTCTTTTTGTCCACTAAAATTTCACCGGTAACAGGGTCGTGTATTTTCACAAACCCTTCAATTTTGCACAGTCCGGGCGTAATCATGCTCGTCCCTCCACATAAGTTTTCTGAGTTTTTGGATCAAAGATGCGCATATGAGCTTGCACCGAAATTGTTCCAGTTTCGTTGGGACGGCGCGGCTTTTCGTCTTTTTTGGGTTCAACTGTTTGTTTTGACTGTGTATTTGACATGGTCTTTTATTTACCTAGTTTATAACCCACGTAAGAACCTTGCAGGCACAGTTTGTGTGTCTTGCAAAGCTACCCCGTCGCTGCAGGTACCAGCAGTACCTGACCCTGATCCCACGCCAGTTGCAGTAAATGTAACACCAACGTGGTTAGAGCTTGCGCCTATAGCAGTAAAGTCAGTGGTGCCAACAGTGATAATAATGTACTGCTCGCCCACAACAAATTCACCAGCATTCAGCACTGGTCCTGTTTGGTACCAGCTTGTGCCCTGACGCACACGAATTGTTACTTCTACCCCGGGAGGAGGAGCAACCAATTCTGGGTATGTGCTGCTGGTCACAAAGTCAATAGCAACTGGATCAGCATCAGTTACAAACCAACGATATTGTCCCGGCTCAATAGCCACACTAGTATCTGCGTATGCATATTGACGTACTCCGCCAACATACACCTCAATTGCACCTTTTTCACTGCTGGAGTCTAAGAAGTCGCCAATAGTAATACTAGGAGCATAGAACACTGTGGTTGATCCGTCGCCAACGCTGGTATCGCTCACGTAGTAGTCTTGGTACTCTTCTGCTAGCAAATTACCTCGGCCAATATCATATACTTCTGCGCCGGCGCTGTGAACTGCTGCACCTGTGCCAGCAGTTCCGCGACGTAGTCCACTGATAGTGTTGAGTGCAGTGTTTCTTTCACGGTACATGATGCGCTCACCATCAATTGTGACTGCACCAAAAATACCAATCTCAAGATTTGGTTCACTCAAAGCATTTGCATCAGTAACATACGCAACGTCAGCAGTTGCACTCAAATCTTGAGCCAGCGTTGTTGTGGTCGCTGCTGTAATTCTATAAGTTGCTTGTACTCCGCGCATGTCTTGGAAAATACGGAATGCCATAGACTCGGGCACAGTGCTCTCTGTAAATTCAGTAACTGCCAATACTTGGGCTGTACCAATTGCACCTGAACTCAAAATCAAGTATTCACCTTCAACTGTGAAGTCTACACCTTCAAACAAGCGTTGGCCGTCTAATGTTACCCATAGACGCCCGGCTGCTACACCACCGCGTTCCAAGTAGAAATCATTGTTAGCGACCGACACACCAGCAGCATAGTCGTAAGAACCTGGCGTTTCTGATACTGTGGCCAAATCATAAACAGTGCTGTCATATGGTTCTTCAACAGTGAGACCGGTAACTACAGGACCTTGGAATACCAAAGTCAAAATATTTTGTTGTGCTGTATCATTCCATGTTGTAATTGAAAATACGTCTCCAATATTCACCGTGGTGATCAATTCCAAGTTAGTTCCTGCCAGTGCATAATCAGCCGCAGTGTCAACACTGATCAAAATTCTAGCACCAGCAGCTGGAGGTGTTGTAAACACCACTTGGCGTCCCGGGGTGTTTGAACCAGTCCAGTTAGATACTGAATAACTACCAGGTGTTGCACCCGATGCTTGAGTTTGTAATACATTGTCTACCCAGACCGTTACGTCTTGTGGTGCGTTGATAATACTTTGTTGGTATCCGCCACGTTGTGGTAATCCAAAACTCACACTAGAATCATCACCAATCCACTCAATGCCTTCGGCTGGTCGTAAACGATATCCATTGCGCTCGACAATTAAGTTTGCAGGGTTTGTGCCCTGCAAACTGTTGGTCAATGCAATAGTTTTAGAGCTAGCCAAAGCACCGTCAGCAACAACATATTGAACTTGTGGTGTACTCCAGCTATATTGTATAGGTGTGGTGGTTCCAAATGCTACCAGTGCAATGCCCTGGTTTGCCCCATATGTTTCAGCAAAAGTAACTTGTGATAATAGCGTAGGGACAAATTCAAACCAATATGCTGTATTGGTAATTGCAATGCCGGTTGGTACTGCTTGAATAGCACGGTAGTAAGTAGGGCCATCATTGACAACATCTAGTTTGGCATATGAATTTAGAATATTCCAAGTTTCTGATTCAGCGTAGGCAACCCATGTTGGACTTGTAACATTTTCACCATTTACAAACAGTGCAATGTTGTTGATCTCGGCTGCATTCACAGGAATAATAACACTGTCACCAGCTTCTGCACCAGTGTAGTTTGCACGATATAGTTGACTACCGCCACCTAGCTCATATACTGTGATGTTGACAATCTCACCATTGGCAATATTGTTCAATAGTGTCACTGTTTGATCATCCCAATCAATAGTATAATCAGTGTCAAGGAGTAAGTCTTGACCAGTGCTAAGATTGCTAACAATTAATTGAACTGGGTGATCAACTACCCCAGCCCAGCTAAATGTGTCAGTGATTGCAGTATCATAAGTGTAACGAATAGTTCCAATTTGGAATCCGTGTCCATCACGGCTCCAGTCGGCGCCTGGGCGTGTATAGATACGCATATCTAACGTATCAAATTCTGCACCATTAACTAGTTCCTCAGGAGCATGGCCTTCTGCAAGACCAACAAACTCGCCGCCATCAACATTGACACTGGTAAATGTTTCACCTAATGTAGTGTCAGTAAATGCACTTTCGTAAGTAGCATCAACACTTGCTGGATTACCTAAGAAATAGTCACCGTAAACTTGTACGCCTGGATAATCAACACCGTCAATTAACAATGGTAATTCCAAGCCAGGTTGGTTAACGCCCGGAACATACAAGCCCATGGTACGGTCAACCCCGGTTAGTCCCACACCACCGTTGTACGTTCCAGCATTGACCAGGGTCCAGTTTTCAAGATCAAATGTTGGTCCTACCACTGCTGTAGAATCTGCACTGGATGCTTGCCATACTCGGTTATCATAACGCACTAACATACCATCTTGGTATGTTCCATCTGGACTCCATTGCTGTACGCTTGGTACATATTGGCATCTATCGTACTTGATAATTGTGCGGAAACTGCGTACCAAGTCGCTGGCCATAACAGCATAGGCTCTTGCGCCTGTGCCGTTGCCGCCATCAAACACCACAGTTGGTGTTGAGCGATATCCAGAACCTGCATTGGTAACATTGATTGCAACAACTTGTCCAAGACTGTTGATTACTGCGGTTGCTTCTGCTGGTTCAGTAGCTTCTCCACTGATAATAATCACTGGTGGTTCAGTATATCCTGTGCCGCCTTCTACCACAGTTACACTGTCAAGTTGTAACAAGTAGTTGCTGTACCACTGACTATAAGGCCAAGATTCCCACACTGTACTTGATGCTGGCAAATCACTCAATGTGTTTGATGGGCTGTTAAATGCAGTTCCGTGATCGTATGGCAACAAGATAGGGCTGGTGTACTGCGGAATTTGCAACGAAGTGTTGTAGTACGCAGGAACATCAAAGTCTGTTAAGTCGCCAAAGAACTCATCAAAACCAGTGTACTTCAAGTTGAACTCACGCACTTGCACGTGATATGGTTTGACTTCTTGGATGTAGTCAGACACAAACTCTTGATTGTCGCGAATGTAGTTTTGGTAAGGAACCAAATCACGGATTCTGTGATCAACATCAACCAAGCTGGTTTTAACCAACCATTCGGGAGCAGAGAACTCACTGAGAATGTAGTTAAACATCAATACCAAGGCTTTGTTACGTTCAATTGCCAAGTCATCAATAAACAATTCTTCATTGATAGCTTGGATAATTTTACGAGTTTCAATCACAGGCTCTTGGTCAAAGTATTGTGCATCAAATACTTCAACGTCAAAACCAAAACGACCCAGTGCATAATTCCACAGTTCTGCAGAGAGCTCAATGGTACCGTCTTGCAGTCCCACACGGCTCCAACCAGTGTCTTCTAACAAATAGATTTCCCATTTGCCTTGTGCATTTGCTGTGATTTTTACACTGCTGCCAACGGGCACAGTTAATGTGCCAAGAGAACTATAGGTTGGAACTTCTGCAATCACTTTGGTGCTTGAGTTATAACCTGGACGATACCAGTCAATGTAGCTCCAATAGTCTGGGGTATAATACAACTGCACTCGAGTCAGCACCAATTCTCTTGCACCTAACTCAGTTACACTGGCTTGTACAGTGTAGATGGTCCAAAGTCCTCGGTTGTTGCTGTCCGTTGCCACTAGATATTTGTACCCCAATGGTACAGCATATATGTTTTGGAATCCTAAGATTTCCAAATTAGCAACTCGCATGTTCCATGGATCACTTGTGCTTGCCGCACTTGGCTCTGGCTCACTTGAGTTCAACAACGCAAAACTTCTGTTTTCGCTAATGGTGTATTGAGCAAATACATTGTTGGCCCGAGTAAAGTAGTTGCGCAATGCTTCAAAACGATCCACAAACATTGACTGACGCGGACGGAATTGTACGCCATAACGTTCGGCTGGTCCTAAATTAGGATCAGGAACATTGTTACCATAAGTGTCAACGCCGCAGAAACTGTCTTGCAACTTACGATACAAGTTACTGCTTAAGAACCCATCTGCACGATCTTGTGGAATCAATTCGTATTCAACGTGAACGTTGTCATTGGTTAGTTCACGATCAAACTCGATATTAATAATTGTGTCTTCAGCTTCAATGTAATCACCACTGTTGTACAATGCAATTGTACTGCCATTGATGGCTGCAATATAAGGTATACCACTGGCTCTTGGATCAGCAATATAGTTGGCTATAGTGCTTGGTGGTAGAGTCTTTCCTAATTTAGTAGATGTGCTTGTGATTCCACTGACCCAAAAATAATACTCAGTTGCAAATGTGCCGTCTTGGCTGAGACGAGTGTTTACAGTATAGCTTAGATTGTTGAGAGGTGTGCCTTCGCCAGTATAAGACGCTGGCGGAGTATTGCTCACAATCCACTGATATACATTAACAGTTGAGCCGGGGAATAATTGGCTCCAACGTCGACTTGCATAGGTAATGTTGTCTTGGTTAGGATCAATAAATCTTACTGAACTAATGTCCCACCAGATTTCACCAACATGGTCTGCGTTCCAAGTTGTGCCACGGATATTAACAGGTCCAACATTGTACGCCGCAGGATCGACTGCACCGATGTAATCAATGTTTGCACGAGCAGCGCCAAGTATCTTGCCTTGTAATGGGTTTATAAAATCCAAGAACTCAGTAGTTGCGCTAGTGATGCGGTCATACAAGAACACGCTATTCAACAAGCGTACATCTACAACTGGTTGTTGTTCACGCAACACTGTCCATGCTGGTGTTCTAGTTGGGTTTTCAAACACAAACACTGAACCATAGTCTGCTGTAGAATCTTCATAGTCATACTTGGGAGCGCCTGCCATCAGCACACCACTGGTGTAGTTAACAGACGTTCCAAATTGATCTAGTGATTGTATCAATGAACTACTGACTTGGTCACCAAACACAAACTTACCAGGATTGGTTATTGACAGTGTTGCACTTGGCAAGTAGTCGTATGTATAGATAGCACCACTTTGATTTACGCTGGTAAAGAATGTTGTACTTCCTACGTCAAATATTGTGGTACCTTCGTCAAATATTGTGATTAGATACAATGTGCCACGTGGGGCACCAACCACAAGGTTAACAGCAGAGTCATCAATACTGATGCTTGAACCAAATCCAGCTAATTCCACAGGATATGGACTTGTGATAGTTTGTGTCCAAGCAAAAGTTTCAAAACCTAAATCAGCAAAAGTAGTTCCAACAGATCCTGGTGCAACTTGAAGTTTATTAAACTGTGGAGCAGCATCACTGTTTTTCACAGTCAATGTCAAGTAACCCAAATCGCTAACAACCGCATTAACATTAGGAACATCAATGTTAATTTGTGCTGCGAGGCTTCGTACCCTTGCACTGTCTGTTTGTGTAGTAGTTGTAACCACACTCCAGTATGTTGTATTAGTCAACGCAGTAGCTGCTGGTACGTTTTGTATTGCTTTGTAAATTGTTGTGGTGGTACCGTCAGTGTTGTAAACTACCACGTTTGCGCTGTATGTTGACAGGCTAGACCAGGCGCCAGGCACAACAACATCAATGTTGTTGACACGAAGAGTATCACCATTATCCAAACTAGGATTTGCCACAGTGGCAGTGATAGTTCCGTAGATACGACTTTGGTTTACACTGCGCTCAACTGCACCGCCTTTATAGACTTGCACAGAACTCTGTGGTTCACCCACATACAAACTGCAATTATAAGAACAGATATCAACTGCTGTACCAAAATTACAGAACTGAGCAAATGTTTCTTGTGTGACTTCTTGTATCAATTTAAATTGGTTTGTTTCAATTTCAACAATGTCGCCAGTTTGCAAATCTGTGTTTAATGTAACAGTATTGGCACCGTTCCAAGTAAATGTGTTAGATGCAGTTTTGGTACTGTTGGTTTCGTTGATCAAGAATTGATTGTTAACAATAACACTAACTGGGGCAGTAACAGTTCCAAGCACAGTGAAGTTCACACTTGAACTATCAGTGCCGTAGATAAAACGTTGTACGTTTCTGTCAAACACATACACTGATCCAGCTTCAACATAGCTGGTTAATGTTGCCACAGTGATTGTTAAATCGTTTGTGGTGGTTGTTCCGCCAAGCACTGATCCAGAAATTGTAATGGTATCACCAATGGCATAATCTTGACCAGCTTCAACCAGTGTAACAGTGTAGGTATTGTTTGAACGGCTAACTGAGAACACTGCGCCGTATCCGCTGCCAGATGTGCTGTTCTGCACCACCTGGGCATAAGAACCTGTTCCGCTGGCAGATGTACCTGTACTGTCAAATGTAGCAATTGCTCCTCCAACAGTTTTGTCAGGAGTACCAACAATCACTTGTCGACCATCAGTTGTACATGCAACTGACTCACCAAAACGATCACCAGCAGTTAAGCCAGTTGTAGTAATAGAATCAACATATTCAAAATAGCTTTGAGCTTCTGCAATAATGGTAGTACCAGCCGCTGGTACTGTCGTAAATGTAATGTCTTTTGTAACAGTGTCGAATGTGTAATCAAAGTGTGGACGATATAATACTCCGTCAACAATGATGCTAAACGAGTAAATGTTGTCAACTGTGAAGAAGTATTCATTTAATGAGAATACTGTGGTTAAACTAACTGGTGTGTAAGCAATAGTGAATGCTACTACACCACCTGAACCATCTACGCTGGTAATTGTTAAAACTAAGTTGGCCTGGCCACCAAACTTCGAAGCTGCAAAAGTAATAGTGTTTCCAGCACTATAACCAGAACCAGCAGTGGTTACACCAACGGTACCTGATGTAGCACCTGGTTGGCCAACTTCATTGCGCACACGAACAATGGTAAATTTGGCTCCAACACCTGCACCTGATGTTGATGTTTGCGTTACTTCATAGTATGTTGCTGCATCCAGTTGTTGAATGTATATGCGTTGAATGTCAATCAATACGTCAATGCCTGGAGCAGTAGCAAACACCACAGTATTAAAATCAGTCACAGTATAATCTGTATTCAACAGCAAAATACGACCGTCAAGTGTTACCTTGAGTTGTGTGTCAGCATTGATTTGTATCTTATCACTGATAGAGTAGCTCTTGGTAACGCCATCACCGCGAGTACGAACAAACTGGTCTTGCCAATCAACACGTCCGTACGCATGAACTTTGTTAACGCCTGGGGCGCCAATATACATCCAACGTTCATCAAGACTCATAGCAACGCTGTAACCAAACTCACCTGCTGTTGCACGATCGCTTACTGTAGGTGGAGTTAACAATTGCCATTGTGCATAAGGAATAGCACCAGGTTGTCCTAAGGCTGGGTCACGATAAATTACTGCGGCATAACCAACATTGGGCAAACTTGCTGTGCCAAGACTTGCACTTGCGCCAGCAACAGCCCAGGTTTGATTACCAAAGTCCACAGCATTGCCATAGCCTCGAACACCAGTTGCGTCCAGTGTTAGAATAGCATCACCGCCATCAATAGGACTTACTGGTGTGTATTGATCGCTGTAGTTCTTGACGTAAACATATACTGCACCTTTTTCTGTGCCGGTTCCAAAGCCGTACTTGGGAGAACCAACCAGTGCCGCCAATCTGTTTTGTGCCTGTGCAATGCTAGCACCGTATTGTTCGCCAGCATCAAGATCGTATGGGGTCAATGCAGTTACCTCAGAGAATACTTCGTTCTTCTCAAGTACTTCCCACAATCCTGATCCGTTGTCATCTACCCAAACTTTAGCACCTGGCAAAATGTCATTGGCATAAGGCAAATTAATAACATCGCTGGCCTGTGCTACACGCATGGTCTGCAAAGTGAAGCCTAGACCCAAACCATTGGCTACTGTTCTGTCACCAGTAAACTGGAACGCAATGTTCACAGTTGTTAAGTTAGGTACCGACAGCACTTGGTAAACACCATTGACTTCGATGTCAAAGAAGTTAATGATTAACTTGTCACCAGCACTTAATCCGTGCTGTGCTGAAAATATCACACGACTTGTGCCATTTAAGTTATCACAAACGTGCTGTATTGTTCCAGGTACAGGCTGTGCTCTGTAAATGTTCCAGTCATAGTTGTTGATCTTAGCAACCCAAACGCTGGTACCAACTTCAATGCTGTCAATGTTTGCATCAAGGCTGGCTGTGTCAGTTATGTCAAACACAGTGAGGTCAGCATCATCAAGATTTACATATCCCGCAGTAGGCAACCCAATGTCTGTGGGCAATGTAGTTGTTGTAGGCAGGAAGTCTGGACTTGTTAATTTATAACTTTGGCGCCATACGTTTTCCAACAATATCTGTTGGTCTGCCAAACTGCTTTCCTGTGGTATTACTACTTGTACCAGACTTGGATTAGAATTCAACAGCGCACGATTCAAACGCAATTCAACAAAGCTGCGGTTAGCATTGGCACCGTACACTGAACGTTGTACTGCCCAGTTTTCGTAAATGTCATAGTCAGCCGCTTCTTTGCCCAGGTTAGCTTGTTTGAACAGCTCTGCGGCAAGGATGGTACCTTTGGTACCTAAGAATTGTCGATATATGTTGAGTTGACTGACATCGTTCAAATTCAACGCTGCCATGTACTGTCGTGGACGGAATCCTATCAAACCATAGCTCAATAAGTCGTTGTCACTTTCAATATTTGCAGTGTTGATATTATAACTATTGGCTAACTGATTGGCTTTGTTAGAAATGTTTGGCAACAGACCCAATTCAATTTGGGTATAGTCACTCTGTGTCCATACATTAAAATCAAATTTATCGCTGGGTTGCACAATGGTCAGTGCTGACCAATAAACGTTTTTGTACTTGACAATCTCACCTTTGCTATAGGTGCGCAGGCCTGTCCATTCTTCAACGTTGTTTTGATTTAAAATAAAACCAGGAGCGTTTACGTTGCCGTCCCAGCCTGTGCTGGTTACTGCTATGAGATTTAAACGACTTTGGCGTGCGCCTGTGATAGGATCGTAAATTAAGTCTCCAAACACTGATTGATTGTTCAGCACAATCATGTGTTCGTATGTGGTATAACGCAAATCGATGTAGCTGATATTTTGCGTATCCAACGGTTCAATACTGAATGTATCGCCTGAACGCACAATGTTTAAATTTCTAGGAGCAAATGCTCTGCTGTTTTGATCCAACAGTAAGTTTTCACTGGTTTGTGCCAGTAGATTATCAACAATAGCTTGCTCGCGAGTAATAGTTAAACGCTTTGCCAGCGGATTCAAGTTAATCAACGCATCAGTGCCCCAGCCCTGCTGGCTCCAGTACAGGAATTCCTGTACCATTTGATTCCAATCCAAAACATATCCATCACTGATGTTATCAAAGCTCAGTCCTTGGCGCTCCATGAACTTGCCATAACTCAGCAAGAAGTCAGCAACACTTGTTTCGTTACTAAAAACAAATCCATAAGGTACTTGAACCACAGTATCAGTGTAGAATGTAGGGACTTTGATGGATACGCCAGTGATACTAATAGTTTGCAATTTGCCGGCTGACTGACTTTGTAGGATATTAAAATACGGTTGATTGGTACCATATCCAAACACAGCATAGCCATTGTCTGTACGTTGTACAACTACTGAACTGTAGCTGGTTCGATCAAACGGTTGATTCTTGTACAACAAGATATCATAACTTTCGTCTGGAATCAACAGTGCAGTGTTAGTTGAGTTAGGGCTAGACTTTTCGGTATACAGCTTGATGTATTGCTTGTCACTAAAACTGGCCATGCGATAGCACAGTCTTACATCAAGACTTTGCAAATCAGCAGTGAGTGCGGAGGTTGAATTCAAGCCACTTTGACGATTGTAGTCAACAATCCAGTTGATATAGCTGGCTTTGCTAACACCATCACCATAGACTTCAATTCCGTTTGCATCCAAACGATAACGATTGTTATACAAGTATTGATTGTAATCAGTATTGTATTTGTATAAATCACGGTCTGCAAACAACGCAAAAAACTTAGCAGGACGAGTAACTGCTAACACATGCATCACTGAGAATGGATATCCGCTGCTGTTCCACCATGATGCTTCAACTGGGCCGCCATCGCCTAATGCCCAAGATTTTTGCCATTGTGTATCGTCGTAGTTGTTGACCACGCTGTCTAATGGACTTAGCAATTGACCTTCTGTTCCTGTGGGAATAACTTGTGTTAGACCAGGACGTGCAAAATCAGCTAGTGTATATGGTGTGATCGGGTCACGTACATAACCTGCTTCCAAGTCATCCCATAACACCAAGTTATCGCTGGTATATGGCGCTGGTCCGTAGGTGTCTGCCCACCAAGTTGGTTCAACACTGAATCCCAACATCTCCCAAGGAGTGTAGCTAGGTTGTTGAGTGTCGTAGAAATAGCGATAGATACCGCGCCATGCACCCAATAAATTTTCACCATTGAGTTTGTTTACTGCTGAACTATAATTGTATGTGAACTCATTGGCAGCACTGTACGTTTGTGACTTGTAATCTAGTTTGTTCCATCCGCAGTAACTGAGCAAATCACTACCAAAAATTTGATTGATTTCTTCATACGTAAAGCCAGTGTCACGGAACTGTCCTGGAAGCACATCATACACTGTGAGTGGTACAGGATTGCCATCTAGTTTTAAGTTACTGTAGATTCTCTTTTCAAACTCAAGCAACACTTCATCTCGAATGTCGCCAAATGTTTTTGTAATGCTACCATCATGTCCCAAGATCGCAGTTTCTTCACCGTTACTGGTTACTTGTGTTATGATTTCAGGTTGGAAAGCTGGGTACAATCCCAATTTGGTAGGAGTGTTTGGTATAAAGCTACCAGCAGTGCTGGTGTATTCATTGATAGTTACAACATCACCAATATTCAATGTTGTTAAGATTGTAATACGTGGACCGTCTGTGGCCACAGTGTAGTCTACGCCCCGAGTCAGTAACTGATCATTGATGTATACCAACATGCCAAGATAGTTGGCAGAAGTGTAATTATAGACATTTATAGTGTCAAATACGTTGGTAGTAATAAAACTAACTGTGTACGTGGTAGTGGTATACACCGCACCACTTGGCAGCATGTCGCTCCAGTAAAATGGTTGTGTGTCAACTTTTCCTAGAGTGATATCTTGGATCGCAGTATCTAATACTTGTGCTGTGGTATTGAAGCCAATGTTCTGTGTCAATACTGCGTCAAGCATTTGTGCTTTGTACTTGATATATTCGCGGCTGTTGTATTGCAAAGACGCAAAAATATTGTACTCTGGAGCCCGCATAAAGTATCCGGCCAATGTCAATGGCGCACTTTGTTGCAAGATTACCAAACCATAAGGAATAATGTCACCAAGGTCGCGAGTGTTGTTGGCTCCGTTAACTGGCCCACTCAGTGTCAACAAGTTTTCACAGATACTTTGATAATGTGTACGAATTGTGCCCAACGTAAATTCTGGACTGTTTGCGTTCAGTGGGTTGCTTTCCAAGTTATTTGGAACTTGATAAAATGCCACTTGACTGGTTTGATCGCTTAACGCAAGGACTTCAATAACATCAGTTGGCAAGTAAGTGTTGGTCAATGTGATAGTTGTGCTATCGGCCGTTGTAGTGTAAGAATACACGCTTGGGTCTTGGAACTCACTGCCAACATAAATTTTAATCACAGGTACTGCGCTAGCAGTTTGATTGTTTACTGCTACATCAAGTTTGAGAGTAGCACCAGTGTAGGTAAACTTAAACTGTTGATAAATTTGTTGATCAACAACCGCAGTTTGCCAGCCAATTAGCTTTTGATATGTTGTTCTAGTGTTGTACTCACGTGCTGATCCAGAGCTAATGTCTGAAGTTACACTGACGTTGTCAACCACATAAAGGAATGTGTCAACATACAAGTTATTGTCAAATACAATATCACCAACGTTGTTGATGTTCAAATACTTCAATGGGAATTGAAGAACTGGATCAATAATAGTTGTGTCGCTGGCAGCATATGAAAATAGTTTAGAACCTTCAAACGTAGTTGATTGATATTTTGTTCCGTCACCAAAACTCACACCGTCAACGTCATAGATGTTGAACAATGGCGCTTGTTGGACGCCAGTTTTTTGCTGTGCTTCGATCCATTCAGTACCATTATACCAAAAAGTCAAACCTGCTAAATCGTTGCCATCAAGGCAAACCACACTTTGATCTGTGGACACAACGCCATCACTGGCCAATGTCAGTGTAATAATTGGTTGTGCAATTAAAGGTTCTACAGTATCTGGAGTAACAAAACTCACAATGTAAATTTTGTTTCTTACATCAGCATCAGTATCTGCTGCAAAAATTACACGAGTACCTTCAACAAATGTGTACCCATCAACACTGTATCCTGTTGACCCTTCGATGTTGCTGAATGCATCAGTTTCTTCAAAGTCAATGATGTCAACAGGTGCTTTGCCTTCAGTGCCCATGTTCCACAGACGAATTCCTGGACGGAATTGAATAATTGGGCGCTTGGCACGATAGTTATTGTCTAACACTGCTGTTGTGTTGTTATAACTTGCTGCGGCATTGATAACATCAATATGGAACCAACGATTACTGCGAGTCCAGGCATTGAGATCTTTGCTGGCTCTATTAATGGTAAGATAATCTAAGTCTGCAGGTTCAGTAACAATGGTGCTGTCATTGAAGTCAACTACGTAACTTTCTGGAGTAACAAAATTTGTAGTCGGCAAGAGTTCTATGCTTGATCCTACGCCTGCAACATAATATTCACGATTGCTGATAGTAGTAGCAGTCATTGTACCAGTGCCGTAAGCCAATGTTACTGCTGGACCACCTTCAACGGCGCTGATTGTAAATTTCAACCCATTGGCAGCAATACTTCTAACATAGTATGTTTGGCCAGCTTCAATTCCACCAAGAGTGGGGCTGCTAAAAGAAATTTGTTGACCAACATATAAGTTGGTAGCATCTGATGAACTGATATAATTTGTTCCTGCTTCAGTAGCAGTGCAAGTTATTGTAGCTGTTCCTGAGGCATAGCTAGCTGGCTCAACATCGCCTTGAAAGCGCACTTTGAGGCCATTAGTAAACACCACACCGTTGGGGCTGGTATAGTTGGTTTTGCCCAGTATCTCTTCGATGAAAATTGTGCTGGATCCAGTTTGATCCAACAGTTTGATTCTACCAAAAATTTCAGGATCAGTGCCATCTTGATAGTACAATGTATCTTGAATAGCTGTCAGCAAAGGTACTTGTTCAAATGTTCCAACATTGTTTTTGTACCATTGAGTGTTGCTGTATTGAGTACCGTACCCAATAGTAAATTTGTCAAGGTTATCAATGTCTGCAATTTTGCTTAGATTGATAAAATCTTGCCCGGCAACATTCACGTAGGTAATTTGCCACTTTTGATAGTGTTGTTCTGGTGGGATCTCTACTGCGGCATCAAATGACCAAGCGTCAAAGTTTGTGGCACCAGAATCAAAACTGCCAGGAAGTCCATTGTTTGCAGGATCCTGAACCAAGGGATCATACGGGAATGTGCGTAACCAACCACCATCTTCGATATCAGTGACTGGATTAGTAAACACCAAAGTGCGACCGTTAAGGTTGGTAATACCATCAATGCCACCATGCTGTGCAATAAATGCAGCCACAGATTGATTGTTGATCTCATTGAACTTCATATCGGTAATCAAATCAATGCTACCAATATTGTTGAGATTGTAATAAAAACTCTGTGCAGTTTTGTATGGAACATTGAATACAATTGTTCCAAGATCTTCACCGTTGTTTTCTACACCATACACATCGCGACTGCTGATGTTTGGGGTTGCTGGCATAACACCTGCAACACCTGGTGCTGCCTGGAACCAAAAGCCAGGGCCAGTGCCAGGAACACCGTCAACAATGTTTAACGTTCCGTGCATGTTGCTTTGGTTTTCAGCAGCATAATACAGTGTATCAGGCGCATTTTGCGGAACTGTAAACGTAACTAGTCCAGTTGTGGCGCCATTGCGTTGTACGCCTGAACTGTAAACATCTGACAGTCCAGTTGTAGGGGCTGTCTTGATCCAAAAAGGATATACATCACTCAGTGTTAAGTTGAACACATAGGTGTTGCCACGTTGTAACGTCAACGTTGGATTGTTAGCAAAGTCAATTACATACGCACTGTTGCCTTGATTGCGAACGCGATAGTTAACTGTTTCTTTGTTGTTTTGTGCTACCTGGAAAGTGTAGCTGCCGCCACGCACCAATTCAATAACGGGATTTTCACCGCTGATGCCAGAGAATGTATAAACTCCGTTTTCACGTGTGACCACAAAGTTGCCAGTGGCAGGTACAGCCGTGGCTGCAACATCAACAACTTGTGGACCACCAGGAACCCAAAAGTATTGACTGAAGTTTACAAATGCATCAAAATCAACAAACGGGTCCCAGGTATAGTATTCACTTGAATATAAACGATCAGGACGTGTTTGATTTCCGCCTTGGAAACCAATTGCATCATTGAGTCCTGGATATGTGAGAACATCTTTGATGTTGTCGGTATCTGGCTCAAGACTTACAACGCCTGGTTCAAGTTGATATACAGCGCGAGTTTTGTCTGGTTCAATAACATAATTGTCATTGGGGTTCACACCCGGACCAACCGTACGACCAATGAAACCCTGTGTTTTCTTGAACTGAGGTTCTTGGATCAGTTGATCCAGAGTTGCTCGCAAAAATTGTTTGTTTGCATCAGTTTGAAAAATTTCAGGAAGAAAGTCAACACTTCGTACAGTTGCCATTAGATAACTCCGCTACCAGGTGCAGTACGCAAGTTGGTACTGGTCAATGCTTCAATAACTTCAATGTTGTTGATTGTAGCACCATTGACAAAAATTTCATTTGGTGCTGAACGTATTTCGTACAGGTCACCAAAACTCTTTTGTGTGTTAAGTGGTACCAAAACTACAGAACTAATAATGGTACCAAGTTGGCTGTGCAGGTACGCTGCCAACTCTGAGAAATAGAAAGTGTCACCAAAGTTCCACTTGTCAATTGAAAAATAATCGTTCATTACTGCCACAACTGATGATTTGATCTCACTCGTGCTGGCGGTTGAGTTGCTGGCACGTATAACTTTAATAGTGGCTCGCAAACTGGCTGCTGCTTTTTCCCCAAACAATGGTTTGAATACCACTGAGTTAAGAATAATGTTGTCGCTGAGCATTTTGTAGTTTTGCAAACCTTGGTATGCAGTACTTAACTCATCAATTGTGGGCATGTCAGGTTCTACCACAGTGCCTGTAGTATCACGTATCCAGTTCTGGTATGCAGTGTAGTAAGCCAACGTTACAACATACAAGTCAATGATGTTTGTTGTGCCCGGATCAATGCGATTAGTCAGCGGTGAGTTGTGACGATATTGATAATACAAGTCTTGGCGACCAGTTCTAGCAATCCAGCCGCTTACTTCAACTAATGTACGCACACCAGAATTGCTGATACTTAATTCGTAAAACAGTTCTTCTTGGTAAGCATAGAATACTTGGCCAGGAGTCCACTCAGTTTTAACCAATTCAATTTCGTCCAATGTAGCGTAATCGCTGATCACACGACCACTTTCAACCAACAAATAACGTTGCAAGTTATCAAAATCAACTGTTTGTTGCAAGAATACTAATTTTTGATTGCTGTTGACATCAGGAGCAACAACTTCGTCAAAGAAATCAGGATTGTCTGGCACACCGTCGTTGTCGCTGTCGCGGAAACCAACAAGCACTTGGAAGTCATCAACATAACCGTCGCTTTCAACTGGTTGCCCTGTGATGGTAGTGTAAATGTCACCAGGCAGTGACTCAGTTGAATCAGGTTGAGTGTTTACTGCCAAGATATTGATAAAGTCTCTAATAACTGTGCCAGTGCGACTATCGTACACTTGTGCGCCGTCATAGTAGAAGAAACGTGTTTGCAACACTGATCCAAACGAATATGCAAGACCACGGAATGTAATTGTATAACTTTGATTCTCAGTCACAAACTGAACCAACCAGCTTGCGTCTTGATTTGTGCCACTTGTGTTTCCAGCATTGGCTAAACTAAAAGGTGCATCTTGATCTAGGTTTGTGCTAGTAATAAGATACCAAGAATACGGTGTTCCGGTAATTGAACCGTCATTGTCGTAACCAATACCAAAATTGCGATACAACAATATTTGTTCAGCCATTGCTTGCTCCAACTCCAATGGCAAGTCTGTGACAAACAAAGGAATAATTGTGTCAACAATTGCGCCAGTGGGCACATAGTTGTTGAGTGTGACTGGTCCTGAGCCTGAGCTCAAGTTACCTAGTCCTTGGTTACTGCCATCACCGGTCACTACCAAAGGACTGGCCCAAATCTCAGTGCGTTCATTGACTCGTGTTGGAGAACCAACTTGAAGTTTATTGTTGTTGTCAAAATAGTAACCAGTTGGGGCAACAAACTTGATCAAACTGCCAACCACTGCGTATTTGAAAACTGTGCTGACTGTATTACCAACCGGCACCGGGGTTCCTGCAGCGTTGGTAAAATAACCAGTTGTTTCGTTTGCCAAGGTTGTGCTTTGGTGCCACAAACTTCCTGCTGTGGTTCCTGTATTAACTGTTTGTCGAGGAAAGTTAGCGTAGTAAAACTGACGCATGGTTCCTTCAGCAATTTGCGGCTGCACTTGATTAGTAACTGCATCAGCAATTTCATTTCGTGTGGTCCAACTAAACAAAATTGTTGGTAAAATATCTGTTTCCCACAAGCCACCATCGCTGCCAAATGTGTTAGTTGACGAGTACTTGCCTGTGTTGTCCACCAAGTCCAAATAACGACTGGTACCAATACTGCTGCGGTTCAATGCTTTTGATTTGACAATGCTGTTGTATTGTGTATACGGGAAGAGGTTGTAGTCTTCGCCGTTGACCATGCGGTTCTGGGTGTAGTAACGAGCAGGCGCACGTTGTTTGATTGCATCAATACCTTCACGTGCCTGTGAATTACTGACAGGACGAGTGATGCCACAAGTAAATGTAATAGTTTCAAGGTTACCACTGCGGCTGATATAGCTAATGGGTATTTGAACAGATTGCATTTCTTCTGGATTGATGATATATTGCAAACCGTTTGATGCACGTACATAGGCACGGAAAGTTCCCACTGGAATTTCACTGAATACACCGTCACCAAACACCAATGTGATTTGATCGTTGACACGACTGTCAACTGAGAAAATTGGTCTCAGTGTAGTTCCAAGTTGTTCTGCTGCGGCTGAGTAAACGTTTTCAGTAAACTGCCATTCACGGCTGATGTTGCCCACGTTGTCTAATTGGAACAACCAGCGATCATCGTTGTTGACGCCTTCAATGTTGATGTTCACAGTGCGGTTAGACAAACGTTCTGCCAAGTTAAAATCTTGGTTCTGTAGCACACCTTGCTTGAACATAAAGAAGTAGCCAGTGTTGGCGCTTTGGAATCCAAGACTGTCGTTGCGGAACAAAATGTTGAAAGGTTGATTTGGCTGTGGGCTTGGCTCGTACAAATAGTCTTGGCCCACACTGGTAGAAGTCATAGCTTCAAATGGCATGCTGACACCATCAACTGTGGCAGTGTAAGGCACAACTGGCAAGAAACCAGGCACTAAGTTAATGGCATACTCATCAGTACGCACGCCCAACAATGTTTGACGATTGCCCGGACGCCCAACTTTTTGTGTGTCCACCAAACTGGCATTGATAATTGCTGTAAACTGTTCTTGCCAGTCTGGATTTGTGGGGTCAGCCCAATCTACAGTAACGTTGCTCAAGTTGACACCGTTGTAGTCAACAACGTTTTCGGTTGTGGTTACGTTGAATACTTTGAGCAAGCCCTGTGCGGCTGTGTTTCTTTTTGGGGTATAGCTTACGAGATTGGCCAGGCGAACAACAGAATCTCTACGTTCTGCTGTGTCCATGTAGTTTTCACGAGTGTTTAAGTCTGTGCGAAAGGCCAATGCTTGGCCCATGAACGCAATAACGTCCAACAGCGCAATAAATTCACTAGATTCAATGTAGTCATTGAACGTTTCAGGATAATACAAACGCAAATAATCAATGAAACTCTTACGCAGTGTTTCAAAATCGTAGCTTTGGAAGTCAGCTTCGCGGTAGGTTTGATAGATCTGTTTCCAGTCCTCTACACCAAATATTGCTGTTTGTCTTGTTGTGGTTGCCATTCTTTAAGCCTCTTCTTTTATTTATCGAGACTAAAAACGGCTTAGTTATACATAGGAGGCGTTGCGCTGTATTTGATCAAAGAATATTGCTAGGATCTCGGCATTGTTGCTGGGCACAATTGTTATTTCAATTTGGCAAAGTATGCCGTTGTCTTGTGGGAAAGTTTGTATGTCGTTGATATAAAAGCGCGGGTCGCCACCTGCCACACGCTGTATTTCTCGACGAATTGCTGCTTGCAATTCTTCTAGCTGTGCTTCAAACAAAAAGTCCCAGATCACAGTACCGTATTCAGGACGGCCAGGCAGCTGACCTTGGCGAATGTTAAAAGCATTTAGCAAGTCGCGTTTGATCAAGGGAAAATCTGTCAATGTAAACTTTTTGTACTGCCCTTGTGTGTTAAAGCCAATGAATGTTTGTGCCATAGAAATATTTAGCAGGGTTATTCGCCCTCGCCCCTTCCTTCAATCTTGCTAGATAACTGAGAAATTCTTGACTTGATATCTCTGCTTCTTCCCACCAATGTTTTGACTCCTTCTTGCAGAGTTTTTGTATCATTTGTTGTTACTAATTGCACATTGGTGCTAGCACGATCGCGCAAACTGTTGTACTCACCTGCTAGAGCAGGCCCTTGAACGTTGTAAACTTCTCGTGCGGCTTGATACTCAGCTTCAATTGCTGCCCAAGCGTCACTGGTGATAGTTTGTTGATTTTCAAGTGCTGTTAATTTTTCGTTGACATTGGCCAAGGCGATAGCAGCCTTGTTTACCAGAGTGACCAATTCTCTTAGTTTTCCTTGGATAACAGTTAAATCTGCAACGTCAGTATTGGCATCTTCTCTTGGTCCATAATTAGGCGGCGGAATCTTGTCGTTTCCAGCAATACGAGTGCTGGCCGCATCCACTGTGGCTCGATTCACTGTGTTATTTTTAGGTATTGGAATATCAATGGCCTTGAATGGTGCTGGAATTTTAGCATCAGCTAAGTTTACCCCAAAAGCAGCATCTCTAACGTTTTGATTAAACGCTGCCTTTACTGCACCTGTTGCATCTCCTGGGATTGGCAAACCTTTGGCAAATGCTTCGGTGCTGGGCAGGCTTTTTGCAGCATTCAACGCCATGCCTGCCAAGCCTTGAGCTGATAAATTTTTAACTGGTAGGCCCACAGCAGCCATGCCAGCTACACCTTTGGTCATTAAATCCTGTTGTGTTAAACTTTGTGCCATTGGGCTCTTGAGCAGTGAGTCAAGACTACTGATGCCGCCTTTTCCAGACCATACGCTGGGAGCTTTTAGCACACTGGTTAATGACGCTCCGGCAGCAATGAATGCGTTTGTGCCTGGTTTGACTAAACCAGCAGTTTCAAGCTGACTAACATTGAACCCAAAAGATCCAACACCTTTGGTATTGCTTATTGCACTTGATGCTTGGCCCACAAGATTTTTGGCAGCAGCCATGGTAGCAGTGACTTGTGGCACAGACAAACTAGCAATTGGCGCCACAGCACTGTCTGTCTTGACAAAATTTGCTGTGTTAATTGGTGAAGTAACTGGTGTTCCTGTGATTGCTCGATTGATCGTTTGAATAGCCGTAGTGGCTACCGAACCAATAGTTCCAGCAGCACCAACAAGTGCTGCGCCTGTTCCTGCAATACCTGAAGATAACGCTGATCCAATTGATCTAACTGCACTGTTTACTGATGACAGTGCCCCGGAAACCGCAGATACCGCGGGACCAACTGCGCCTGTTAAACCTGCTGCGGTACCTGCAAGGCTTCCGCCCAATGCACCACCAGCTGGGCCTAGACTTTTGCTTATACCTCCCAAGGCGGCGGCCGCACCTGGTATACTGCCAAATGCACCTGACACACCTGATTGTGCCTGAGCCAACGCTGCTTGAGCTGATGGTAATCCGTCTGCTGCCTGAGTTGCAGCACTTAGCGCATCACCAGGTTTGAATCCCACTAGGCCTCCAGTCTTGGCTTGCTTTTCAAAAATAGCTTTGGCCTGCTCAAAGGTCATGCCTGGAGGACCGTTAATAACAAATGTTTTTGCTGTGCCATCGGGATTAGTTGCTTCAGCGGCTGTGGTAGGCGTATTCTCATCTGGACGAGGTGTGCCAAGTTCAGTTAAACTTGCCAACCCTCTACGAAGACGTTCACCATTGATACGGTCCCAAACAATTGTATCATTGCCAATATAATTTAAGTCTTCATCTTTAGTAGATGCATATAGACCACGATCAACTGTGGTGCTTGCAGTAGACTTAATGCTATCAAGATTGAATGTAAATGAACCCATGTTATTTGGCCTGTATTTCTACCCCAGGTGGCACAGGAACTGCACCAGGTGGGGGACTTGGTTTTCCATCTTCAAAGGCAGTTTTAGAATCAACTCCTTTGTTATGATACGGATACGGCTCATGTGTAGGTGCTCTACTAACCACACTTTCCAATCCAGCAGGTTTGACTTGCCAGCCTTTGCTGGTATCAAACTCTGTATCATCTAATGTTGTTTTTGTTATTGGGTTGGGTGCAGACACTTTGGCTGCTGCAGGACCGTTGAGATCAATACCACCAGCACTGAGATTTATTGTGCCGCCACCACTCCAACTTCCGTTTGCACTATCTAATGCCAAAGATCCATCTGCTTTGACAGAAATTGTAGATTTGCTGTACAACGTCATTTCTGCTTGTGAGTACATGGTAATAGACGTTGCACTTTCAAGTTGCATGTTTTCCATGCTTTTCATTTTTATGTTGCGCCCTGCAAACATATTCAAGTCTCGATCAGCATGCAAGTTAATATCGCCCTTGGTGCGCACGTTCACAGAGTTAGTAGCATACACATCCACTGTGCCTTCAACACCAAACTCTAACCAAGTTTGTCCATTGGCATGAATGATATAGAAAAAGTTTCCTGTGTCACTCATTGTGATTTGATGCCCAAGACTTGTACGCAATCGAATCATTGCATTGTCCCCGTCTAGGTCGCCGTCATCCATGACAAGACTATGGCCGCCTATGCGACCAATTACTTTGGCATCGCTTGGCTTGATTTCGCCAGCATCAAGTCTGGTACGTATATCGTTGGGATTCATACCGCCTTGATAAATTGGTATACCTGGGGTGTTAATTCCAAAAACTGCACTGGGTGATTCACGTTGACTAGAACTGCGAATTGTTCCTCGCTCTATGTCTTCAATCAGTCCTTGCTGAAACAGTGCCTGTGCTAGATATCCGTGAACTGGTTTTGTTTGTTCAAAGAATCTTGGGTCGTTGAACACACCATCGTTGTTGACGTTGATTTCTGTTACAGGTAATCGAGTGGCTTTGGCAAAATACGCTTCTTGGTTAGCGTTGCCAATTTCATAACGAGTGCTAGAAGCAATCGCAGGATACATGTTGCCCAGTCCCTGCTCGGGAATAACACCAATGTAAAAGCCTTGGCTCCGGTCACCATTGACAAAGATACAAACCACTTTTACGCCAACATCAGGCGGAGTGAACCACATACCATAGCTATTGGGGTTTCCAGGATAAGCACCAAAATCACCAGTTTGTCCGTCAGTGGTTGACAACGGGGTTGACCCACCAAATGGCTGCATGTAGCTCACTGTGGTCCATTTTGAATCGTCTTCCATGGCAGCAGCTCCGCCATCTGAAAATGCTTCAATAAACACACGAAGACGGCCAGACCTTGTGGGGTCTACAGTGCTCATTACTACGCCAGTGAATGGGCCAAATTCCGCTGGAACGCCGCCGCGATCCATTTTGTAATTTTGCGGACGTCCACTACTGCGTTGTACACTTTCTGACATGTTTGTTCCTTATCGTTCTTTAACTATTTGTTGATTCTGCGGCTGTGTTGTACTACCTGGATTTCCATCAGCCTGGAGTTGGCGTTGTCTCTGAATATCTCTCAAACTACCTGGCGCGATTGGTCTACCGGGCAACTTGGGAGGTCCCGATGCCACTGTGGTGTTTACTTCAGTAATATTTTCGCCTGTTGACCCGCCAGCTGCGCTGCCAGTGGCTGCACCAGTTGTGGGATTGCCTGGACTACCAGCTGGTGCTAGTTGCGCATTGCCTCTAACACCTTGTCGTGTCAAGTTTGGATTACCAAATGCTGCGCCGCCTCCGTTGCTCGAGAACTCCCTGGCACCTGATACTTGAGCTTGTTGGGCGCCAACAACGGCTGCTTTGCCGCCATCGCCAATATCAAGACGTCTTGGGTCAGTGGCGCTGAATTGTGATGTGCCCCTACCTGCACCAGCATCTGAAGTGCCAGGTCGTGCAGGTGGTTTGGCGTTTGTTGTTGTGGCGCCTGCATTGGCTGTGCCTCTGCGACTTTCGCGTAGTAATTCTGCTTCGGCTTCAGACGATGACGAAGCTGCTGCGGCAGCGTCAGCAGTGTTGGATCCATCTTGTTTGGGGAACAAGTACAGCGAGCCATGCAGGGTTTGTTCAAAACGCCCGTTTCTAAACTCACTGAGTACTTTGGTACAATAGTACACACGACTTTGTATTGGTTCGCGCTTGTAGGCTGCATTTTTTTGTGTGCGACTGTAAGGGTCTGCAACACCGGTAATAAGATCGTAATCTTCTGGACGCTGCCAAACAACTTCAAACAAAATATCTTGTGTGTCAAATGCAATACTGCCATCAGGGTTGAATCCTGAACTCACAACGTCGCCTTTGAACGTGGCGTCAGTAACATCTTTAAACAAGCTACCTTGTTGTATCCACGCAGGATCGCCAAGAATCTTAACTTTGGTTTCGGCCAAGTCTCCTGGGCTGTACAATATTTCAGCAGCGTTGGCATTGGGCTCGTAGCTTTTACCATCTGCACCTTGACTTGACTGTGTGCTACGAGGATCATAATTGTACTTGATAATGTCACGCATGCTAGAAGTCACACGTTTGCGTGTTTCTGCAGCCAAACTATTTTTGCTGTCGCCACCACTGACTGTTAAGCTATACAAGGCGTTGAGCGTTTCACTGTAGTCCAGTACCGCAGTGTTCTTTCCAGTAAACCAGTAAGGATAACTTTTGTGTACGCCTGAAAATTTGCTGACAGGAAAATATTTGCTGTTGAAATTTTTCACAATAAACGGTGCCACAGTGTATTTGATTTTGTAGGCTTTGTCGTTGCGCAGATAGTCATATTTGATGGGCTCAGCAGTCATGCTGATGCTGAACCATGTCATGGGTTTTCCACTTGCGTTGGGATTTGGCTGTTGTGTTCCGTCAGGGTTTACAATTACCAAACTTTGATCAGTGATGTAAGCAGAATTGCGAATGGCTAACTCAATGGCCTGCAATAACTGTTGACCAGCAACAAGACTAAAACTACGACTCACAGAGTCAACTTGCTGACGCTTGGGATCGACACCTTTGGGATCTTCTGTTGCTGGTTTTCCAGCAGCGGTTTTTGCTTTGTCTATTTTGGTGTTTGGCAATTGTAGTTTGGCATCACGTATTTTTTCAGCGCCAACACCTTCAATGCCCAAGAACTCTATACTGTATTCATCTGCTACTTCGTACACACCTTTTTTAACAAGCTCTGCTTGGAAGTCATTCATGGCTCCCATGAGACCTTGTGTCACTGTTTTCTTATCTGTGGGCGCAGCATTGGCCTTGGAAGGTGCTTGTGTGCTGGCAGCATCAGTTCTTCTAGGGTCGTTAGAACTACCGCGTCCGGCACCAGCGTTTGTGGTTGTTGATTTGCCTGGATTGTCAGCTGGAGTGGCAGCAGCAGCGTATTTTGCATCGCCAGATAATAGTCCACCTACTGTAGAATCTACCAATTGCACGTCAAACGGAATTGTACCACGTGCGCTGTAGCCGCCAACAATTTGACCTTGGGGCACACAATCCCACTCATATGTTACAAGTTTAGATCCTACACTCCAGTTAATACTTGCTACTTGAAACGGAATAAATTTTTCTACTACTGCCAAAGGATCACTTTTGCCATCTTCATCAATGATGCTGCCTTTGATTGGTACCACTTGGTTGCCATCTTCGTCGTACCCGTAAAAACGTATCACCATCAAATAAGTTGCAGCAGTGTAATTGACCGGGCGACCTTGTTCGTCTTTCTGCGAAGCGTTTTGCACTGCATCATACAAGCGGTCAATCAAGGTAATTCCCATGGGTTCAATCACAGTGAATTTTAAACCAGCTGTCATGTGAGCAGCACCAGAACCTTTGCCAATAGGCGATGTGTCTAAGGTAATTGAATCAATGTAAAAGTCAGTGTCAAAGAATGGGTTGCGGCCACCGTCAGGATAAGTTGGAGATTCAGGTGTATACGACGACTTTGTGCCATCATTTTCAGTGAGTTCCACTGGAGCTGGCGGTGGTTGACGTACTCCGCCAACATTGTTAGGAGCTCCACCGCTTTGAAACAACAGTTGGTAGCCATCAATTTTTTTGCTCTGACTAGTGAGCAATCGTTTGTATTGTACATCTGTCACAAGATACACTGATGCCACATAACTGTAGCTAGCAAACTTATCAAGAACGTTGGGCTGTGGCACAACTTTGATAATTGTGTTCCTAGCTGCTTTGGATTCATCTTGTGTTGTTTGTGCAGTTGGTTCACCAGCATCTTCACTAGGTGCACCTTGTCCTGGCTCAGTTTTTAATTCAACACCGCCAGGTATACCTGAAGCATCATACAGCTCACCACTTTCGGGATTTCTTCTTAGACTTGATAGTGTACCATCTTCTGATCTGATGTTGATACCTGTGGTGCCGTCATACCCGTTGGTTGCTTGAGTTTGTTCAATTGTTCTTGTTGGCGCATCTGTGCCAGTGTCAACATCGCCAGTGGCTTGAGTGGCTACAGTGTCAGCATTGGTTGATGGTGTTACAGGAGGTGCTGTAACTACTCGCCCGTTAGCATTTACTACCTGTTCGGCAGGCTTGCTGGGACCTTGTGGAGCGTCATCTTGGGCTGTTTGACTGGCAGTTTCAGGCGGCGGTGGCTGGCTAGCATTTTCTTGATTTACAATTACTTGTGCTTCTGCTAACAGTGCTTCTCGATTCTCGGCAGGCATACCAGCTTGTATTGCAAGACTAATTGCGTTTTGTGGCAACTCAGCTCGAGCAATGGTTCTTCCTGTGTCAGTATCTACTACAATGAATAAACCAGTGGTATCTTGCCGTCTAATAACATACATATTTTAGAACCCCAGTGCTGATTTCAGCGTAGAAACTTTTGGCAAGAAGATAGTGGTTCCAACAGTAAAGTCCAAAGGCGGAGCGGTTAGCGTATTGGGATTTCGTTGATAGAATACCCACCACAAGCCACCGGTGCCATACAAGTCATAGGCAAGCAAATCAGGTCTATACTGATAGGTAGTATTGATTGTAAATGTAAGATCATCGTCTTGCTTGGGTATGGGTCTGTTGACCATAACGTCAAGGAAAAACTGACTGTACCCAGTTTCAAAGTAAGGACTGGTTGAATTGTATTGAGCCATTACCAGAACCCTCCTCTAATTAAGTTACCGTTGGCAAATTCTTGCATACTAAATTGTTTGCTTACTTGACTACGTGTTTGCACAGGAATCAATGTGAGATCAATTTCCAACTTGGTAGGAACATAAGTGCTGGACTGTGTATTGGTCACTGTACCATTTACTGGACCAGCAGCTGGAATCTTTGGCAAAGCACCTTTTGGTAACAATGCATTTGCTAGGCGCACTGCACCAGCAGCATTGATTCCACCTGGTGAGCTTTGCGGTGCTGTTCTGCGATTAAACAGGTTAGTTCCATAGTTGTTGAAGTTTGTTGCACGTATGTAGTCAACATCGTTGGGCAAGGTGTAATTAAATGTGTTGACCACACATGGATGCCCATTGAATTGGAAGTTGCCAAAACCGCTTAAGAATACCATGGGTGGTGGTGTACCGCGTTGCCAATCTTGTCCGTAGAACATTTTGGTCACTGAGCGGAAGAAATGTATCACTGCCAACAAGTATTCAGCTTCCTTGGTATCTTGTGCTGTAAAAGTTCCACGTATTTGAATATCGTTTACTCTGGAATTTTTATAAAAAATACCTCGATAGTTAGAATGTGTCAAGTCATACTGTTCGTAATTGGCCTGATAGGCTGTAGTGATCTGCGGAACGTATGGGAACAGCACACCGTTTGTGGCACGTAGCGGAGCAAGGATGCCGGGATCGCTGTCGTTGTACAAATAATCTGAATTTGGGCTGAGTTGGATCCTAACTCGCCAGTCTTGATCGCCGGGGGTTTTAAATCTGCTTTGCAAAGTGGCTTGACTTTGCGCACGGATTTTCATGGCAGCTAAATTGTTGGCTTCAACAGTTTCAGCATCTCCTAAAGGATCAGCACCTTCGTCATCACCTCCTTGCTGGTTAGCAATGGCTTCGTCTTCATCAGGATTTAATGCAAATGGTTCTTCAGTTGGTGGATCATCATCTTCAGCACCGGGTGGTGTTTGCAAAGCTTCATCTTCGTCGGGGTTAAGCGCAAATGGTTCTTCAGTTGGTGGATCATCATCTTCAGCACCGGGTGGTGTTTGCAAAGCTTCATCTTCGTCAGGATTTAATGCAAATGCCTCTTCAGATTCTACGTTTTCATCTTCAGCACCTGGTGGAAGTTGTAATGCTTCGTCTTCGTTGGGGTCAAGCGCAAATGGATCTTCTGCTTCAACTGTTGATGCTTCTGCTTCAGCAAACAGTGCAGCAGTTTCTTCTTCAGACAATGGAACAGCTTCTGCATCAGCAGTTTCAACTGTTGATGCTTCTTCCTCAGCAAACAACGCTGCTTCTTCTTCAGGTGTTAGTGGAACAACATCAGCTTCTGCTACTTCTACTGCTGAAGCTTCTTCCTCAGCAAACAACGCTGCTTCTTCTTCAGGTGTTAGTGGAACAACATCAGCTTCTGCTACTTCTACTGCTGAAGCTTCTTGTTCTGCAAACAGTGCCGCAGTTTCTTCTTCAGACAGTGGAACTGTCTCTGAAATAATATCTGGCGGTGGCGGAGCCGCATTGGCGGCTAACTGGGCTTTGATGGCCTCAGGGTCACTCATGGCCGCACGAGCTTCGTCACTAATAATTCGTGTGCCAAAAATAGCGCCTATTTCTTTTGGATCAGTAGGCGGATAGATGGCGTCAAGCTCTTCGTCAGTTAACAATCTAGGTGTTTCTGTTGGTGGCGTTACATCTGTTGCTTCAACTGGAGCATAACTTTCAGATTCAAATAAGTTTGCAGTTTCTTCTTCAGACAGTGTAGTGGTATTGTCTAGTGGTCCTATTTCTTCAGCTGCTACAGGTTCTATACCAGGATCTTCAAATGCTGCAACTTCTGGAGCAGCCTGTCCACTGTTGGGTTCGCCACCACCAGCAGCAAATGCATCAGCATTTTGCTCAATTACATTTTGATTAATTGCTGTGTTTTCAGTAGCAACTTGGATATAATCAAGCTGTTGCGCATTGTTGGCTTCTAACTCTGCTCTACGTTCATCAGAAATAAACGGATCTGCTAATTCAGCATTGTTTTGTGCAATTATTTCTTCAGCCCTGGCAATACCAGCTTCGTTTGCTGCAATTGCTGCCGAAGCCTCGTTGATATTCCGTAAGTTTGTATTATTTGTTCCTGGGTACAAATCGGCAGCATCTGCGGCAGTTTGCGCATCTTGAGTAGCACGTTCAGCAGAAGTAACAAAATTGGGCTCTCCGTCAAACAGTGCCGCAGTTTCTGCATCAGTTAATGTTTGAGTAGAGTTGCTGGTTGGTGGCCCAAGACCTTTATAGTAAGTCTGTCCAGTTTCTTCGTTGATAGCGAACCCTGGTTGTAGGTTACCTTCATCATCATATGCTGGGAATTGACTGGGGTCACTTTGCGGCGCAACTGCTGGAGCAGCCGGGGTAGGTGGTGTTGCAGTGCTGCTACCACCAAACAACCCTCCCAAGAAGCCCAGGGCACTGTCAATCAACGGAATACCTGTTTTAATAGTACCAAACCCTGGTGTGGCAGCAAGTGTACTACCAGGCAGTTGAGGTATACCAAGTCTTGCACGAATGTACGGATCTGTTGGGTCGGCACTGCCTAGTTGTTGTATTTGTTCAGAAGTCAGTCCGTAGTATGGATTGTTGATTGGTGTTGCGTTTTGTTGAGCTGCAATAGCTGCATCTAGCCCGGCAAATTCATCAACATTTGGATCAAAGCCCGGTGCTTGTTGAGCCGCTATGGCTGCATCTAAATTGCCAAATTCATCAAAATTTGGATCGAAGCCTGCGGTTTGTCGTACAGGCGGACTTACGCCACGGAAAAAAGTTTGTCCGGTTTCTTCGTTGATAGCAAAGCCAGGTTGTAGGTTACCTTCATCGTCATATGCTGGGAATTGACTGGGATCACTTGCTGGATTAACTGGTGTGTCTTGTGTTGGCGGAGCAATTGGCACCACAGTACCAAATTCATCGTATGTTGTGCCGTAATCTGTTTGTGGACCAACATCAGTATCTTGTGTTGGCGGGCCTTCGTTCTCAGTTAACAGACCGTTGACTACGCTGTAGTTTCCAAGATCTTCTGGGGCGATACCGGCAAGCTGCGCGGCATCTGCAGGGTCAAGGCCCTGCTGAATTAACTGATTATATTCGTTCGCTGCTGATGGATCGTAGCCTGCCATGATTGTTTTCCTATACCTTATTTACCCAAATTTTTATCGGCGTCTTTTATGAAAAAGGTTGACAAATGTTGTTTTTTTGCTACAATAAGTATTCATTAGGAGATCCACTCAATCATGAGTTTACTACCAAAAGCGGCGCCCCGCGTCAATTACTTAAACAACAGAGACATCTTGAAAGAGATACACCACAGCAAAAACACTTACTGTTGGTACCGAGATCGGGTCAATGATCACCAGTATGATTTGATCTTGCCCAGTTTAGACAAAATCAATCAACGTACAATTGTGGAGGCAAGACGCAATCGTGCTGACCGTATCAAGCGCGAAACAGGCGAAGTTGTTGATCAAAAGAAAATTCCCAACACTGATCTAGTGTTTCGCATCACATGCTGGGATCACATTCCCAAAGCACCTAAAAAAATTACCAAGGCCGAAGCCAAGCGAAAAAAACTAGAAGATATTTTAGATCTTGACGATGCTATTGAAGACGATCCCTTGGCAGATTTAATTGAAGAGCCAGTGTTGGACATGAATTATGTGCGACTAAACTTCCCGCCATTTGAACACTTTCGCATTGACGAAGACAAAAAGCCTTACATTGTTGGGCGCAGTCATTGGAAGGGCGATTTAGAAACAGGCGAGTTCTGTAGAGAGCACGGCAACATGACCAAAAAGCTAGCTTTAATGTTCATGAAACTGTGCGAGCGTTATGCTACAAGGAGCAACTGGCGTGGATACACTTACAACGAAGAAATGCGTGGACAAGCCCTACTTCAACTATCGCAGATTGGTCTTCAATTCGATGAGTCTAAGAGTCAAAATCCGTTTGCTTACTACACTGCGGCGATCACAAATAGTTTTACAAGAATTCTCAACATTGAGAAGAAAAATCAAAACATCCGAGATGACATCTTGGAAATGAACGGGTTGAACCCTAGCTGGACGCGGCAGAACTCTGGCAAGGCAGGTATGGCTGCACTTAGCGGACCTGTTACTACCACCTACGAAGAATGACAATTCCCATTGTCTATGCAGGAGGTGCTTATGGCACCTATCTTGAATGGTGCCTGACTACATTGTCTAATAACAAAGTTATTCAAGCGCCATTTGGTAAGAACGGCAACAGCCACGGCTATGTAGGTAATCAACTCTATGACTTTGCTGGTTGGCAAAAATTCCGTCGGAGTGGCAAGTCTGCGCCGTTTGTGAGACTTCATCCCAAAGTTCGCAATGGTGAGTCAGTAACTGATCATTTGACTCGGATTTGCAACGATGCAGAATATGTTATACATTTATATCCTGACCAAGACTCTATAGTACTGTGTCTAAACAACAGTTATACAAAAATTTGGAATGACTGGTGGGGTGTCAGTATCAGGGGAAAACAAATTGATGCTGAGGAGTTATACAACAATTGGCCTGTTGACCGTAATGCCAGCATTGACAATATTCCAACTTGGATCCGTCGAGAATTTTTAAGTTATCGATTAGTGGATGGTTATTTTGATCAGTTAGAGTGGTATCAACCTGACACTTGGCAAAGTCCAAATTGCCTAGTGGTCTCTGTTACAGACTTACTTCACGATTTTGAGCAAACATTAAATAATATCAAACAGTTTTGTAAGTTGAACTTTGCCAAACCGATCAGCGATTTGGTTCCGTACCATACTCAAAATTTATCTTTGCAAACTTATCTAACACATGATAAGCTGTGCAAAGACATTGTTGATGCTGTAATCCACAAACAAGAATTGAATTGGGCACCTCTGTCATTGGTCAGTGAATGCTGGATTCAACACCAATTGAGAGAATTAGGATATGGAATAAAGTGTCATGGGCTTGACACATTCCCTACAAGTAGTGTACAATTAAGAGAACTACTATACCCTGTATGAATCTATTTAAAAAAGCTGCAATCTTCACCGACATCCACTTTGGCCTAAAGTCAAACTCAGTTCTCCACAACGAGGACTGTTTGGCTTTTGTCCGGTGGGCTACCCAAAAAGCCAAGGAAGAAGGTTGTGAAACCTGTTTGTTCTTGGGCGACTGGCACAACAATCGTGCTAGCCTAAACATTGTTACGCTTAACTATAGCCTGCAAGCACTGGAGCACTTGAATGCTAATTTTGAAAACGTGTATTTCATTCCTGGTAATCATGATTTGTATTATCGAGATAAGCGCGACATACAAAGTGTTGAATGGGCAAAACATCTCCCCAATGTACAGATATGTAACGATTGGTTTAGC
>JACCDW010756491.1_pt1 | contig 50771 bp, 50 predicted proteins | sample 7449781 | NCBI WGS metagenome assembly JACCDW01 (sample SAMN15323449, study PRJNA562643) | freshwater metagenome | isolation source: river surface water | place: USA:Blue River Watershed | collected 2017-08-18
ACTCGTTGTTTTCCACTTCCTGATTGGTATCTACTGCTATATGGGTCGCGAATGGGAACTTTCTTACCGTCTAGGTATGCGTCCTTGGATCATGGTTGCCTACAGCGCACCTGTTGCTGCTGCGAGTGCAGTGTTCCTGGTCTATCCTTTCGGTCAAGGTTCTTTCTCTGATGCAATGCCTCTTGGTATCTCTGGTACTTTCAACTATATGCTTGTGTTCCAGGCAGAACACAACATCCTGATGCACCCCTTCCACATGCTTGGTGTGGCTGGTGTGTTCGGTGGTTCACTGTTCTCTGCGATGCACGGTTCTCTGGTTACTTCCTCACTGGTTCGTGAAACCACTGAGAATGAGTCACAGAACTACGGTTACAAGTTTGGTCAAGAAGAAGAGACTTATAACATTGTTGCTGCTCATGGTTACTTTGGTCGTTTGATCTTCCAATATGCATCGTTCAACAACAGTCGTAGTCTTCACTTCTTCCTTGCTACCTGGCCCGTTGTAGGCATCTGGTTCACCGCTCTTGGTGTTAGCACTATGGCTTTTAATCTCAACGGACTGAATTTTAACCAGAGTATTCTTGACCATCAAGGTCACGTTGTTCCTACCTGGGCCGATATTCTGAACCGAGCAAATCTTGGGTTTGAAGTGGTCCACGAGAGAAATGCACATAACTATCCTTTGGATTTGGCAGCCGTTGAAGCAACTCCTGTTGCTCTAACTGCACCTTCAATCGGTTGATAAAATTATAAATTGGAGACCTCTTTATGGGGTCTCTTTTTTTATTGATAAATAGTTGAAGTTATGTTATAATAACTTTAATCAACTAAAAGAACTATGAGAACTTGCAACATCTGTAATCAAACAAAACCACTTTCCGAGTTTTATCAAACTATAAGAAATGGAGAACCCTATGGATATCACGGTAAATGTAAATCTTGTTATGTAAAGAAACAGCAAGAAAAATATGACTCCATAAAAAAGAGAGATGAAAATCTAAAAAGAGTATATGGTATTGGTATTCAAGAATATAATACTTTGTTAGAACAACAAAATCATCGTTGTGCTATTTGTGAAAGTATTGACCCGAAAGGTAGGAAATCTGGTAGAGGTGGTGGAGTTGATGTTTTTTATGTAGACCACGACCATAAGACGGGAAAGGTTCGTGGATTGCTTTGTAATATTTGCAATAGAACTATGGGATATATTGGTGAAAATTCTGGTGTATTAGAAGAAATGATTAAATACTTACAAAAGCACCAATAATATGTCTCATAACCCTCAACACGAACCTATGCCGAACTGGGTGATCTGGGCAGGTGTAGGTATGATGGTATTCACAGTTCTTGTGTTTGTTTTATTTACTCTTTCAATGATGTACTTTTAACCTATGTTACTCATTCTCACACTCTTTATAGCATTCGGTTTCTTTATGTTTATTATGTCTTTAACACAAAATTACTGACCTCATACATAAAGAGGTTGCTTTTTACCAATGAAAACCTTAACACTCACAGAAGACCAAGTAAAACTTCTTGCCGATGCGGTATGGATGCGTCAAAGATGTTTTATTGCTGGAGACAAAAGATTCAAAGAATACGGAGTAATGTTAGAAGATATTCTTGGAGACCTTGAATATACGCCATCAAGATATTGATTATGACTTACGATACAGTTTTTATTTCTGATGTTCATTTGGGGACTCCCAGATGTGATACGGAAAGATTTTATAATTTTCTTAAAAACTTAAAAACGAAAAAGTTAGTATTGGTTGGTGATATCATTGATATTCACTGTATGGAAAAATATAATACTCGTTGGACAAAAGAACATACAAAATGTGTTCACCAGATCCTAAATCTAGCAAAGAAAGGAACAGAAATCATTTATATTCTTGGAAATCACGAAGCAGAAATTCGTCGATATATGAACTTTGAACACAAGAACTTCCAAATGGTAGATGAATATATCCATAAAGATTCAAAGGGTAATAAGTTTCTTTGTATTCACGGCGACAAGTATTCTGAGTATTCTTCTGGGTCTTGGAAACAGTTGGTGTTTAATAAGGGATATGAGATTATTACTCCATTAAGTTTTTGGTTAGAGAGGTTCTTTAGATTTTCTCTAGTTTATGCTTTAAAGAATACAGTGAGAGGAAAGAATTATATCAATCAATATGAGACCGATATTGCATCATATTGTATTCAGAGAGATAAGAAATATGATGGTGTAATTTGTGGACATATTCATCATGGAAATGTTAGATACTTTGATAAACTTTTGTATATGTGCTGTGGTGACTGGTGTGATACTTGCTCTGCGATTGTGGAGAAAAATGGAATTTACTCACTTGAAAGATACAAGTGATTTATTAGTAAACAAAACTAAATATTCACAAGTCGCAAGTACTTATGAATATTCTCCAGTCGCCTCAAGACTACTTGTTCAATTTACAGACAACAAGTTCATCAGAAGCAAAACGATTATGGAGAAAAAATATAAAAGAAAGTTGGAATCATAAATGCGCTTATTGTAACTCGGAAGAAAATTTGACATTAGATCACGTTGTTCCACAATCAAAAGGTGGTTTAGATATTACAAGAAATGTAGTATGTTGCTGTCATTCTTGTAATCAATCTAAAGGACATGAGTATTGGAAGTTATGGTATGTCCAACAAGACTTTTATAATGAGGATAGTTTGAATAAAATAGAAGACTGGATGAAACCTCCAGAACCAACAAATCTTTATAGTTATCGTCCAAGAAGGAATAATGCTTCATGATAAATTCAACAACTCCATATAAACTGGCAGAAATTGTTCGTGATACTTGGCCTGGACTTTACAATCCACCAAAACCATCTTATAATAACCAAAAGGACACTAATAATGAACGAATATTGGATCGTAACTGAAAATAGGACTGGAAGAGTTATTGCAAACTGTGGAGACATTCATGATGCAATTATGATGGTTGGATTTGATCCCAATCATAGGTCCTATAGTCGTCATCGTTTTATTATGGACCAAGTAATTGACATTACTTCAACAACTGATAAACAACTTCCTGGTCAGATTGGATTACCTGCTGCACAAGAGTTATATATTTCAGAAGGTCAAGGAAAACCGGTGATTGTATGAATCACCAGAAATATAAACAAGTAGAGAATCTTAAAAAGAAAAAGATGTATACACCTGAGGGTTATGTTGGAGACCCTCCAGATGCGAAATGTCCACACTGTGGTGAATCTGGAAAATCTTGTTCACATGTAAATAGTTTAAGTCGCGCTTGGGCAAGGAGTACTTGTGCTAAAAAAAATTCAAAACTTTCTTGAAAGAGATCAAGACATAACTTATTATGGCGAATTTCATTACATATACATAACTTTGAAAGAAACTGTGAAAATATTATCAGTTAATACATATGAATTCTATAAAGGTATTATTTTTTCATTTCCCATCAAAAGAAAAGTGTGAAGAATATAATTTTATTTTAAGTGAAGTACTACCCAAATATCAACAAAAAAATATAAAATTTTGTTTTTCACATGATGTGGATCAAATTAATGAAGTTTTTGATGTTTTTGTTTATCCTTGTAGGCATCATAAATTAGAAAATTATTATGGTTTTGCTCCAGTTCTTGATCAAGTAATAAATGCAGTTGAAAAATTTAAACCAAAAATTATTATTCAATTGTATGACGAATCTGCTGAAGAATACATGCATAATCATTTGATACTTTCTAAGTATTGTAAATTATTTTTAAAACAATATAAACATCCTTATCATATATTTCCTGAAAATGTCATTCATCTTCCTTTAGGATATTTGAATAAATTTAGTGCTGATTTAAATAATATTAAATTAATTAAGGAAAGAAAATATTTTTGGGGTTGGTCTGGACACATAAAAAATGATAGAAGTGATATGTTAAATAGTTTTTTAAATCATGTTTGGAAGGGAGTCATACATACTAATACTGCATCAGATGTTATTGAAACATCCAAATTATATAAAGAATGTATTTTTGTTCCATGTGGAAGAGGAAATTATACCCTAGATTGTTGGAGAATATATGAAGCAATTGTTTCTGGAGCAATACCAGTAGTTGTTGGGTCATTAAATGAAATAAAAAAAACTTTTGAATATAAAAAATTTCCACCATTCATTTATGATGAGAACTGGTATAATGCCTCTCAAAAATGTGTTAAGTTAATTGAAAAATTTATTTCTGGTGATGACTCTGAATTGCAAACCATTCAAAATAACTTAATTGAATGGTGGAGTTGTGAGATGAACTATGTACAAAAAAATGTTTTGAGCGTTTTAAATGAAGATTAATATTGGGTATAAATATAGTTATTGGGTATAATTCTAATAAAATAAATGTGTAATGGCAGAAAATATTAGAGCTCGAATAGGACAATCAGGTTCTTTAAAAGTTCAAGTAGGACAAGAAAGTTCAATAAAAGTAGTTTCTGCCTTATCAGTACAAGGATTACAAGGTACTCAGGGACTTGCTGGGCAAACTGGTATACAAGGTGCATTGAGTGATTTCCAAGGCACTCAAGGTCTTCAAGGTGCTCAAGGAATACAAGGTGTTCAAGGATTTGGAGATCAAGGAGTTCAAGGAGTTCAAGGAGTTCAAGGAGTATCTATTCAAGGATCTCAAGGAGTTCAAGGAGCATCTATTCAAGGAGTTAGTGGATCATTTGTAGCTAAAGGTGATCAAGGTACTCAAGGACTGCAAGGTAATCAAGGAGTTCAAGGACTTACTGGTACTGGACTTGAAATTGTTGGATCTTTATTATTAACACCTGGTAGTGAACAGACTCAATTAAATGATAGTGAAAATTCTTGGTACCCACCTAACGCTGGTAATGGTGTTATTGATAATAATACTGGAAATCTTTGGGTTTATGATGGTTCAAATTGGTCTAGTGTTGGACAAATAAAAGGTGATCAAGGTACTCAAGGCAGACAAGGTTCTCAAGGCAGACAAGGTTCTCAAGGACTTCAAGGTGTTCAAGGACTTCAAGGTATTCAAGGACCTTTAAATGACTTTCAAGGAACACAAGGTCTTCAAGGATCTCAAGGAGTTCAAGGTTTAAGTAATCAAGGTGTTCAAGGTCTTCAGGGTCTTCAGGGTATTGGTGGAATTCAAGGTGCTCAGGCAGAAATAGGATCTTTAAATTATTCTCAAAATTCATCGGAAAAAGTTTCTGATATAAGTCCTTCTTTAACATTTCCATATACTATTGTTAGTACCGAAATAACAACTAAAGGAAATCCTGTTAAAATTTCTGTTAGTGGTGATGTTGAGAGTCAAAGTTTTTCTTCTGGTCATGGTATAATACGTCTTTATCGTGATTCAATAGGTATTGGAAATAGTGTTCAGTTTAGTTTTAATGGTCCTGATAACTTACCTTATTCTCTTACTTTTATTGATACTCCTTCCTCTGGATCTCATACTTATTCATTAAAAGTATTACATGTTGATGGAATCGTTGTTAATTTTGGTGAAATTTCTGGACCTATTATAAGTGCTTATGAATTAGCTAATGTTGTAGGTAATCAGGGTGTTCAAGGAATAGTTGGAACTGGAATAGAAGTTAATGGTTCTGTAGATAATGTTCAAGGATCTTATCCTGGTGGTGGTCCAAATAATCCTCAAGGATATTTAAATTATTATTTTCCAACAGTTTCCATTGGATATGCTGTCATAAACTTAGATGATAATCATCTATGGGTTTTAACTATCTCTAATGGAAATAGAGTTTGGAGTGATGCTGGATTAGTAAAAGGTACTCAAGGTACTCAAGGTGTTCAAGGTGTTCAAGGACTTCAAGGTACTCAAGGACTTCAAGGTACACAAGGACTTCAAGGTACTCAAGGTATACAAGGGATTGATGGAGATCAAGGAACACAAGGACTTCAGGGAGATCAGGGTACTCAAGGCATTCAAGGTACTCAAGGCACTCAAGGTACTCAGGGATTACAGGGGAGTCAAGGAGTTCAGGGAGATCAAGGTATACAAGGACTTCAGGGAGATCAAGGTATACAAGGACTTCAGGGAGATCAAGGTATACAAGGGTTTCAAGGAGTTCAAGGCACTCAAGGACTTCAGGGAGATCAAGGTACACAAGGTGTTCAAGGACTCCAAGGTACACAAGGAGATCAAGGTACACAAGGTACACAAGGACTTCAAGGTACTCAAGGTACTCAAGGACTTCAAGGTACTCAAGGTACTCAAGGACTTCAGGGAGTTATTGGAATTCAAGGAATTGTAGGAGAATATGGAGGATCTTCATTTGGATATAATTTTAATAGTGGTATTAATAATGAAAATCCTGGTACTGGTAGATTAGGTTTTAATAAAGCAGGTATTTCTACTGCAGATTTATTATTTATTCATAAAGAAGATAAAAATAATGTAAACCTAACTTACTTTTTAGAAACAATTGATGATTCTAACTCCCAAATTAAAGGGCATTTAAAAGTAACCGCAAAGTTAAACCCATCAGACTTTTCGTTATTTGTAATTATAGGAAATATTAATGGTATTGATGATACTTATTATACTGTTCCAGTTTCTTATGTTTCTGGTCTTAGTACATCATTTGTAAATAATGATGATATTATAATAACTTTTGCTAGAACTGGTGATCAAGGTACCCAAGGTACTCAAGGTGTTCAAGGTTCTCAAGGACTTCAAGGTTCTCAAGGACTTCAAGGTGCTCAAGGACTGCAGGGTACACAAGGTGCTCAAGGACTGCAGGGTACACAAGGTCTTCAAGGATCTCAAGGACTTCAAGGTACTCAAGGACTGCAGGGTACCCAAGGACTTCAAGGTACTCAAGGACTGCAGGGTGCTCAAGGACTGCAGGGTGCACAAGGACTGCAGGGTACACAAGGACTTCAAGGTACACAAGGACTTCAAGGTACTCAAGGACTTCAAGGTGCACAAGGAGTTCAGGGTACTCAGGGATTACAGGGTCTTCAGGGAAGTGTTGGTACGGGACTTAGAATTATTGGATCTTTAGCATTAACATCAGGTAATGAACAAACTCAACTTAATAGTTCATTTAGTCAAGCAGTTGCTGGTGATGGTGTTATTGATAATAATACTGGAAATCTTTGGGTTTATGATGGTTTAAATTGGGCTAGTGTTGGACAAATAAAAGGTGATCAAGGTACTCAAGGATTACAGGGTACTCAAGGATTGCAGGGTACTCAAGGTCTTCAAGGTCTTCAAGGTCTTCAGGGTCTTCAAGGTCTTCAAGGTACTCAGGGTCTTCAAGGTCCTCAAGGTCTTCAAGGTCTTCAAGGTACACAAGGATTACAAGGAGTACGAGGAATACAAGGACCTTTTGGTGAAACACTTTGGGAAATAACTAATGTTGGAATTAATACTTTATCTAACGTTGGAATAGGAACCACTAATCCAAAAGAAAAACTTACAATTTTGGGATCTGTTGGCATTGGTGGAAGTTTAATATTTGATGATAGTGCCGGTATTTCTACAGTAATTGTCGCAATAGGAACGGAAAGATTTTTTCAAAATATCATAATAGATTGTGGAGAATACTGATTATAAATATCTAAAACCTCAATAAATATTGAGTTCTTTACGGTATATACCACCAATTTAAGTGAATGATAAATACTAATCCTATAGTCAGGATACGAAGATCTTCAGTTCCTGGTAAAAAACCATCAGCAAATCAATTATTGTTGGGAGAACTCGGGCTTAATACTTATGATGGAGATTTATATACTTTAAGAACTCGTTTAGGTATTGGTACAGATATTGTAAATCTTGGTGCCGGAGTAACAGTTACTAATATTCTCTATGTTACACAAAATGGAAACGACACCAACACAGGAAAAAAACTTGGAGACGCAAAAAGAACAATCAAATCAGCACTCGCAGAAGCAACAACAGGATCAGTTATTAAAGTTAGTGCTGGATCTTATATAGAGAATAATCCATTAATTATTCCTGAACAAGTTTCAATTGTGGGTGATAGTTTAAGAGAAGTATCGGTATCACCACAAAATGCAAATGAAGATTTATTTTATGTATCTAATGGAAATTATATTGCAGAAATGTCTTATACGGGAACAATGAATCCTGGTAAAGCAATTTTTGCTTTTAATCCAGTTAACGTTGGATATTTTGATCAATCACCTTATATTCAAAATTGTACAAACTTTATTCCTAATAGTATTGGTTTAAGAATTGATGGTAAATATGCGATTGGTCCTACCAAAAGTATGGTGTTAGATTCTTATACACAATACAATCAAGGTGGAATTGGATGTTCAATTACTAATGAAGGCTACGCTCAACTTGTATCTCTGTTTACTATTTGTAACGATGTTGCAGTTTTCTGTGGATCTGGTGCAGCGTGTGATCTTACAAACTCTAACTCTTCTTTTGGTAATTATGGATTAATTTCTGATGGTGTTGGGCCTTTAAAATATGTTGGAATTGTTACGCAATCTGCTCCAGAAAATTCATCCGAATTTGTTCTAGATTTAAATACTCCACAGTTAAATATTAATTCGGCAACTTATGACAATCTAACTGGAATTCTTACTGCCACTACTTCTACTCCACATCGTTTTTCTGTTGGAATGGGAGTAACACTAGTAGGTCTTGCGTTTACTTGTTCTTCTGGACCAGGTATTGTAACTTATCCATCTGGAAATAAAGGTTATGTTTTTGAAACAATAACTGTTGCTCCTAGTAGATATATTGATTCATATAATTTAATTCAAGCAAATAAAAGAGAAATACAAGATAAATCCCTTGCTTCTATTGCCGTAGAATTTCCTGATTTTTATTTTCCTGGTGATGGACAAACAAATTCAAGATCTAGATATTATGATGCACATCGATTGATTGTAAAAAATAAATCCGTTATAGTTGGTACTGCTTGGACAAATACCTATAACGTTTATTCGGGGATATCAACGACCGAACAAAAATGTAAAAGAGATCTTGGATACTTTGTAGATGCTGTTGCTACTGATGTATTTACTGGAGGAAACAGATATTCTAGAGAGTTTGTGCGACAATATTTTAATTCTTCTGGAGTTCCCATTACAAATGGATTAGTTGGAGAAGAAACACAGTCTATATATGCATTTGTTGAAGCAAGAGAATTGATGAAAGATGCGATTACAAATACTCTTGTTGGTGCGGCATATAGTGATCTTACAATTACTGCAGATCCTTTAACCGGGTTTAATACGAGTCCAAATTCTTGTGCAGATGTACAATCTAATATTGATAATTTGGTTGGAATTATTACGTCAGTAATTGTTGCGGCAAATCTAAATTCAATTCCCACAGATACTGACAATTATGGAACTTTAACTACTGGTGGTTCTAAGTGTTTGAGAGACATAGGATATATTATAGATGCAGTATCAACTGATGTCAGAGATTTTACGAGTAAAAATATCATAGAAGCGACTAAAGCATACTTTAAAGTTGATGGAACTTTATTAACTAATGGTCTTTTGGAAGAAATTCCTCAAACTATTGTTGGGTTTACAACAGCAAGAGAACTAATGAAACTTGCTATTACTAATAATTTAAATTATAAAGATTTAAATGTAGTTGCTGATCCTGTAACAGGATTTAATACTGATCCTTCTTCTTGTTCTGATGTGCAATCTTTTATTGATAACTTAGTTGGTATAATCACCACAAGACTCAATAATGGCAATTTAAATACTCTTTCTTTACCTGCCGTTTCTATGGCAAGTACTGTATTTAGTGTTTATGTTGGATCATCAACTCTTCAACATACGTATAATTCTGGTGGTGTTGTAAAAATTAATGTTAATAGACCTTTTGACGGTCAAGTAGTTTATTTTGAAAATTTATACTATAGAGTCGGTGGTGTTAGTGTCGATTCTGCGGGAACTGGATATAGTGAAAATGTATCAGTTTTTATTGATCCCCCAGAAACTGATTGGGGAATTCCTGCAACTGCAGTCGCACAAGTTTCTAATGGAAAAGTTGATAGTGTTGAAATGATCTCTGACGGTAGAGGATATACAAATATTCCTAAAGTAACTTTTAGTTCTCCTAGTGTTGGAATAAATACAGCAACAGGAACAGCAACATTAATTCCAACATATTATACCATTGTAAGTTCTACTCCAATTTCTTCTGGAATATGTACAATAACTGTTAATGATAATGTTCCTTATACTATTGGAGTTGGTACGGAAACTTTATTTTTTAAACAAAGTAGAGTTTTGGCTTCTGGACATTCATTGGAATACATCGGTTCTGGAACAGATATTGTAAATTCTCTTCCACAAAATGGTGGAATTTTAATACAACAAAACGAAACTGTTGCACGTAATGGTGGCATCGTAGTTTATACATCTACGGATCAATCTGGAAATTACAGAATTGGTGATGGTGTTGTAATTAATCAACAAGACGGAACAATTTCTGGAAGATTTTATTCTAAGAGTTTGTTCTCAACAATGACACCATTCATACTCGCACTCGGAGGAGAATAAAATGGCATTAGCACTTAATGTATTTCAAACAATTACAACGGTAGTTTCTACTAGTCCAACAGAAATTTATACAGCTCCTGTTGGTTATACTGGAGTTGTTCTTTTAGCACAAGTTGCAAATATTGGATCAAACTCTCAAGATATTACATTCTCTCATAAAAGAACAGTTGTTGGTGTTGCAGTTACTACTGAAATGTTGAAAAATTATCCAATTCCTGCAAATGATACTGCTAACTTGCTTTCAGGAAAACTAGTTTTAGAAAGTGGTGATAAATTAGTTTTATCTGGTAGTAACAGTACAGATCTTAAATTTATTGCAAGTGTTTTAGAAACTCTTAATTAATAAAAAATAAAATGGCAAAATTTCTCAGTAACCGCCAAAAAAATCTAAAAATTGGTATTTCTTCTTACACTGAAAGTAGTACGGTACTTGAAGTTACTGGAAAGGTTGGCATTGGAACTACTAATGCACAAGATCCATTAGACGTAAATGGTAATATAAGAATTCGTTCTGGACTTAGGGATTATTATGGGAATGTAGGTATTGCTGGATCTGTTTTAACTGTTATTGGTTCTGGTATTGGTGTAAGTTGGACCACTCCATATGCTGCTGGTCTTCAAGGTACTCAAGGCCTTCAAGGTACACAAGGAGTTCAGGGCACTCAAGGACTTCAGGGAACACAAGGACTTCAGGGAGATCAAGGTGTACAAGGTGTTCAAGGAACTCAGGGAGATCAAGGTGTTCAAGGTGTTCAAGGAACTCAGGGAGATCAAGGTACTCAAGGTACTCAAGGTACTCAAGGAAATCAAGGCCCTCAAGGTACACAAGGACTTCAAGGTACACAAGGTACTCAAGGTACACAAGGAGTTCAAGGACTTCAAGGACTTCAAGGAGTTCAAGGTACACAAGGACTTCAAGGACTTCAAGGACTCCAAGGTACACAAGGAGATCAAGGTACACAGGGAGTTCAAGGAGTTCAAGGACTTCAAGGAGTTCAAGGACTTCAAGGTACACAAGGAGTTCAGGGTGTTCAAGGTGTTCAAGGACTTCAAGGTGATCAAGGAGTTCAGGGTGTTCAAGGTGTTCAAGGTGTTCAAGGACTTCAAGGTGATCAAGGAGTTCAAGGTGTTCAAGGACTAACAGGTCCAGTAGCAGGATCTGCAAATCAAGTTGTATTTAAAGATGGATCAAATAATCCAACAGGTTCTGGAAACTTAACTTTTGATGGAAGTAATTTATTTGTTGGTGGAAATGTAACAATTGGTGGAACATCAATTGTTATTGCTGCTTCTACTTTAACTGTAAGTGATAAGGATATTGTTGTTGGACTTGCTACTACTACTGGTGGAGTTGTAATTTCTAATGATACAACAGCAAATCATGGTGGTATCGCAGTTGCATCAACTGAAGGAAGTCCTTTAATTGATATTAGTGCTGTCTCCGAAATTGACAATATTCCTTCCACATATAAACAAATTATGTGGTTGAAATCTGGTACTTTAACAGGATTGAATACTGATGCTTGGTTATTTAATTATTCTGTAGGTATTGGAAGTACACAAATTCCCTTTGGAGTAAGACTTGCTGCTGGAGGAATGCAAGTTACTGATACAACAGTAAGTACACCACAGTTGAGTGTTTCTGACACTTCTTCGCTTTCAAATATTAATGTTACTGGAATTGCAACAGTTCTTTCCGACAACTTAAAAATCAGAAACCCAGCAAATACTTTTGAGTATTCTATTGTTGGTTCTGGAATTGTTGCAAATAGAAAGCTTACATTACCTGTAATTACTACTACTGATACTGTTGCAGTTCTTGGTTTATCCCAAACATTTTCTGCAGATCAAACGTTTTCATCTGTATTAACTGCGACAGGTCACTTATCCTTAACTGGTGCAGCAACAGGACAAACTCACGTATTTGGTAGCAGTCAAACAACGGCAGGCATAACAATTGGTGGAACTTCTGGTACTGGTGCAATTACATTAGGAAGATCAACTGCATCACAAACAACTAATATTCAAGCAGGTATTACTGCATCTGGGAATACTAAGACAATTAACTTTGGTACTTCTGGTGCTTCCAATTCTTCCACTTTAATCAATATTGGGCCAACTGATGGTATTGGTACTGTAGTTATTAACTCGGGAACATCTTTGTTATTAGGTTCTGCATCAGAAACGGGAACAGACTTACAAAGACTTCAAGTTATCGGTGGTGCTTATGTTTCTGGTTCTGCTGGAATAGGAACCACAAATCCAACATCAAAACTTCATGTTATTGGTGATGCAAGAATTACTGGAATTTTAACAGCAAATAGAATTTTTAGTGAAATTTATGGTGAGTTTGTTGGTGGTGCTACAATTAGTGGAACTAATATAGTAGGAACTGCACTTTCAATTTCAGGTATTTCTACAATAGGAATACTTCAAATTTCTTCTGGAATAGTTACGGCAACTGCTGGTATTATAACTTATTATGGAGATGGATCTAATCTTTCTGGTATTAATGTTGATATAAGTATAATTGATGATACTTCTACTAATGATACGTTTTATGTTAGTATGGCATCAACTACTTCTGGAAATCTTACGAATTTAAATGTATCTTCAACAAAACTTACATTTAATCCATCTACAGGAAATCTTGTTGCTGGTGGTACAGTCACAGCAAATTCAGATGAAAAACTTAAAACAAATATTCAAACTATTTCAAATGCTCTTGAAAAAGTATTGTCATTACGGGGTGTAGAATATGATCGTATAGATACTGGAGATCATCAGATTGGTGTGATTGCACAAGAAGTTGAAAATATAATTCCTCATGTTGTATATCCTAAGCAACCTTCACCATCTTATGAAACAAAATCAGTAGCATATTCTAACTTAATTGGTCTCTTAATTGAAGCAGTTAAAGAATTGAATAAAAAAATAGAGGAAAAGTGATATGCCAGTCGAATTAAGATCAGTACAAATTACCGGAATTACTACATCTAATAATTTAACTGACGCTGCATATAAAGATTATGTAGATAACGCTACTGGGATTACAACAACTAGTGATGATGGTAATCGTTTATTTGTATTTACTGATGGAAGTAACCAATCTTGGGAACCAATTGGAGCATATCAAGAATATGAAAGTCCAGGAACTTATACATTTGCAGTACCAACACAAGCAAAACAATTATTAATAGAAGCAACAGGTGCTGGTGGAGGTGGAGCATCTGGAAATACTAATGATAGTTCTTTTATTAATGATGGAATTTATTGGGTAACTAGAATTAATACTTTTGGTAATCCAATTAATACTTTAATTTATGATGGTGGATATTATGTTGCTAGTGGTGGTAATTTAACTCCTGGAACTAGTACTGGGCAGATAAGAGTTTCGGCAGATACCGTTACTTGGACTTTTAGAACTTCTAGTAATATAAATGGTATAAATGATTCTGTTTATAAAACATCGGTAGATAATCCATATGCTGTTGGTGGTTATGGTCCACTTGAATGGACACAAAGAACATCTGGTAATAATGCTATAATTCAAGGTGCAATGTATGATGGATCTAATTTTTATATTTCTGGCAATGGTGGTCTCTTAAGTGCATCAACAGATACAATTCACTGGACATTAAGAACTTCTCGTACTACAGTCCAAATTAATAATTTACTTTTTGCTTCTGGTCAAACATATCCTTATTTTTATTGTGGTGCTTCTGTTTTAGCATCATCTACTAATAGTATTATTTGGGTTTTAAGAACCACTGCTAATACTACTACTTTTAATGGATCAATTTTTGCTTCTGGTGAAACAAATCCTTATGTTATTGTTGGTTCTACTGGGCGCATATCAGTTTCTACGGATACAATTCATTGGACTATGAGAACCAGTGGAAATATTACAAATGCAATACTTTCTATTGTTTATAATAGTTCTACAACACAAAAATATGTAATTGGTCGCTCTGCTGGTCAATTGCAAACTTCAACTAATGCTATTCAATGGATATCAAGAACCACTGGTGCTGGTTCTGTTAGTATTAGTTCAATTATCTATCAAGATCCTAATTTTGTTGCTGGTTGTTCTTCAGGGGCTATCATTATTTCTACTAATGGAATTCAATGGACATTGAGAACATCAGGATTTGGTACAACTTCTATCAGTAAAATTCTTTATGAAAATGGAATTTATGTTGCGTCTGGTGTATCTGGTACTTGCACCACATCAACTGATACAATTATTTGGACTTCAAGAGTTTCTGGATTTGGCGCTACTGCTATTAATACAATTGTATATGGAAATAATATTTATTTAAATGCTGGTAATAATGGACTTATTACAACATCAACGACTGAAATACTTTCTACTTATGGTCAAGGTGCATATCTTGCAGTTTCTTCTGATACGATTACTTGGATTTTAAGAACTACTGGAACGAACACTCAGAACATTACTGCACTTGCATCAAATAGTAGTTTTTATGTTGCTGGGCATCAGAATAGCATTAGTGAAAGTAATATTATAGTTTCTACTGACAGTATTAATTGGATTGTAAGAACATCACCATTTTCTTCATCTATTAATAGTGTTATATATGATGGATCTACTTATTTTGTTGGTGGATCACAAGGAGGGGAATGTGCTGTTTCTTCAGATACAATCATTTGGACTCTAAGAACTTCTGGATTTGGTTCTAATACTAATGCAATAATTTCCGTTGCATATGGTCTTGTTGGATCGACTCCAACTTATGTTACGACAGGATATCCTCCTTTAACTGCTGATAGGACTGTACTTTCAGTATCTACAGATACAATTATTTGGACTTTAAGAACAAGTGGTCTTGCAAGAAGTGGAACCTCACTTGGATATAATAATGGAATTTTTATGCTTGCAACTGGTAGTTTTATATCTAGTTCTACTGATACAATTACATGGATTTTAAGAACTTCTGGATTTGCTGCTTCTGGTACAGTAAATGCAATAATTTATGGATTATCTGAATGGTCTGCTGCTGGTTCATCACCAACTAGTGGAAATCTTGTAATAGCACCAAATCCAGGAGGATTTAGTGGTTCTGGAGGTGGAGGAGGTGCAACAGTATCTTGGAATATTTCAAAGGCATATATTACTGTACCTTCACTCACAGTAAATGTTGGACAAGGTGGTTTAGCAGGGCAATCAGGTGCAGCATCTACCGTATCTTGGACTGGACCTGGAGGAACTTATGTATTAACTGCAAACGGTGGAATTGGTGGAACAAATACTTATAATCAATCAACAATTACAACACCTGGTGGTGCTGGTGGTACAATTCCTTCTGCATCATCTAATTATTTGACTGCTAATGCTGGAACTGCCGGTGGTGATGGTGGATTATTTGGTTCAACTTTCCAACCCACTACAGGAACAAATGCGACAACTGGATTTCAAGCAACTGGTGGTGGAGGTGGTAATTACACTGGAGGTACTGCAAAATCTAGTGGAATCATTTATTATTATAACAACAATACTTCTTCTGTATCTGGTGCAGGTGCTACAGCAATTCCCGGTCTTTCTTATGGTAATGGTGGGGGCGGTGGTGACGCAGGTTCTGCTGGAGGATCTGGTGTCAAAGGTGGTGGAGGAGGTGGGGGTGGATATAATTCCACTACTGATGTTGCTGGCATTGGTGGTGCTGGTGGGGATGGATATGTTCGTATTAGTTGGCAATAAGGAGATACTATCATGGCTACTTTAGGATCTGGTTTTATTTCTGGAATTACAACAACAATTTTTCAACCTACAGATGTGGTTAATAAACAATATGTAGATGATTATATTGGTGTAATACCACAACAAACTGGAAATGCTGGTAAGTTTTTAACAACAATTGATGGGGCAACCAGTTCTTGGGGATATGTTTCTAATTATGAAGAATTTACAACAACTGGAATCAGCACCTTTACGGTTCCAAGTTATTCTAATCTTTTGTTTATTGAAGCAGTTGGTGCAGGTGGTGGTGGAGGTGCAGGAAAATCTAATGCAGATGAGGGATTGACTTGGACTTTAAGAACTTCAGGAACTTTAAATACAATCAACAAACTTGCATATGCTCCAGGTCAAACTGAACAATATTTTAGTGGTGGTTCTACGAATGAAATTAATACATCAACAAATGGCATTCAATGGATATTAAGAACCTCAGGTGCTCCATCTGGAGGAAACATCCAAACAGTTAGGTTTGTAAGTGGTGAATCGGAACCTTATCTTTATGGTGGAAATAATATTACTGGAGCACTAGCAACATCAACAAATGGAATTCAGTGGACATTAAGAACCACTGGAATGGGTTCTGTTCAGATATCATCAATAGGATATGCATCGAATCAAACACAGAAGTACTTTACTGGTGATAGTAATACGCGAGTAATTAGTTCAACAAATGCAATTCAATGGTCATTAAGGACATCTCCTGGGGGTAATCTTTCACATTTTACTTATGGAGATAATGTTTATGTAGGTGCTGGGAATAGAATATCAACTTCAACTGATGCAATTATTTGGACTGCAAGAACTCTTGGAATTCCTTCAATTACCGCTAGCACTGGAGTTACATACGCAAAAGGACGAACAAATGCATATATTTTTATAGGACCTACTGGAGAGGGAATTAATTGCATATCTACTTCAACTGATGCTATTGTATGGACTTTGAGAACGTCTCCATCAGTTCAATCTTTTTTTGATGTTGTATATGCAAATGGTAATTATTTTATTAGCGGTGAAAATGGATTGATAATTTTCTCAACTGATGCTATAACTTGGTCTTTAAGAACTTCTGGTTATACCACCAGAAATCTCAATACAATAATTGTTGGAAATAATATTCTTTTAACTGCTGGTACAGGTGATGCTGGATCGACTTCGGCAGCAATAGCAACTTCCGATGACTTATTAGATTTATCAGGGGAGGGAGGTTCTTCAGGTTCTTATACTTCTTGGTATGTTCCAAAGTCAATCGTAACTTCTAATATCACAGTCAATCCTGGTGTTGGTGGTGCAGGTGCTACTACAGATAACGGCACGGGTTCTGCAGGAGCAGGAACCACAATATCTTGGACAGGACCTGGAGGAACTTATACTGTCACTGCAAGTGGTGGAGGTGCTGCAGGTGTTGCAGGAATAGCACAAGCAGTTTCTCAATCAAACTATTATTATACAACTGCAGGACTTTCTGGGGCATCTTTTGTTGCAAGTGGAGTAGGAAATACTGCAACATCACAAACCAATCAATTCCAACCAACAGGTGGTGGAAGTGGAGCTGCTTCTACTTCTTCGTCAGGAGGTTCTGGTGGTGCAATTAATGTTTATGGAATCTCTACATCATCATCTGGTGGAGATTCCTCAGGGTCTAATGGTTCTGCTGGTATTGCTTATACTGGTCTTCCTTATGGTTCTGGTGGCGGTGGTGGTGGAACTGGAGAAACCACTGTAGGAAATGGTGGCAATGGCGTTCGTGGAGGTGGTGGAGGTGGTGGTGCTTCTATCGGTTCTACTTTTGGTAATGGTGGTAATGGTGGTGATGGTTATGTCAAGATTACTTGGTGGTAAATAAATATAGTTAAGAATAACAGAAATAAATGGCGACCCTAGGTAGTGATAAAGTTACTGGTGTAAGTGTAGTATCTAATCCGACCGATGCTGTAAATTTAACTTATGTTAATACTACTAAAGAGAGATATCAATCCCCATCAGCATCTGATGTTGGAAAATTTGTTCAATATGCTGGTAGTGCGTTCTATTGGAATTTAAGAACTTCTGGATTTGGTACAGTTAATATTACTGCTGCTTCTTATGGGAATGAATATTATGTAATTGGTGGATCACAAACTTTATCATCATCTACTGATGCTGTTATATGGTCTTTGAGAACTACTGGAACAAATCAAACTTTTAATCAAATTATCTATGGTGATGAAGAGATTTCTGGTAAAAATATATTTGTTGCTGGTAATTCTGATGGAGAAGTTAGATCTTCCACAGATAGTATTGGTTGGTTTTTAAGAAGTTCTGGATTTGGATCAACTGCAATTTCTGGAGCAACATATTCTACACTCAATGGAGGAGAATTCTTACTTGGTGGTGCTTCTACTACCATTACTGATTGGTGGACATTAAGAACTTCTGGATTTGTAACAAATGCTCTTGTCGGTTCATTATATGGAGAACTTCCAGTTCCAACTTATTTGGTTAGAGTATTTAATAGTAGATCTTTAAGAGGATCTACAGATGGAATTATTTGGACAGCAAGAACAAATGGTGGATCTGGATCTCTTATATATTCATTTGCTTATGGTCTTGTTGGAGATCAACAACTGTACATTTCAGTCGATTCAAATTCACAAATTAATACTTCAACTGATTCAATTATTTGGACTTTAAGAACTTCTGGACAATCAACAGCACTTAATTTTGTTACAGTATCATCTGGTTCACTAGGTCTTGAAAAACAAAACTTTATTGCTGGTGGTTTAGGACCTTCTTTGAGATCCTCTACTGATGGAATTCATTGGGTTGCAAGAACTTCTACTGGATTTGGTACTACAACTATTGCTGCTTCTGGATATGGTGGTGAATATTATTTTATTGGTGGTTCCAGTGCTGCATTTCCTGATAGGGCTCCTTTAAATGTTTCTACTGATGGAATTATATGGTCTAGAAGAACTTCTGGAACCTCATTAAACATTCATGGATTTGCATATGGAACTAATAATGGAGTTCCAAATTATATTTTTTATGGTCAGAGTGGATTACTTGCAACTTCTACAGATACAAATACATGGATTATAAGAACTGCAGGAAGTACGAGTGATATTGGACTTGCTGGATCTGCTGGTGCTAATGGAAGTGCAACTTCAATTGTATATAATAATGGGCTTTATATATGTGTTAATACTGCAGGAGGTACTAGAGTTTCTACGGATGCAATTGTTTGGACTTTAAAATCTGCTGCACCAACGGGAATTGTTAATGCTTATTCGGTTTCTTATGGAAATAATTATTATTTTGTTAGTTCAAGTGATGGAAAAATTATTTTTTCCACACAATATGCTTCTACATCACAACCAATCATAGATACTTTTGGACTTGGAGCATTGCTTCAGACATCAACGGATTCTATTACTTGGACTCTAAGAACCACAGGATTTGGAACTCAATTAATCTCTGTATTAGGTTTTGGTGGTTCTTATTCTCTTGCTTATGGAAAAAATGATATTAATACTCCATTTTTAAGTGCTTCTACTGATAATATTACTTGGACTTTTAGAACATCTGGATTTGGTTTATCAGCAATAAATGTCTTTACTTATGGAAATCAAATTTATGTTGCTGCTGGAAATGGTGGAATTTTAAGTACTTCAACTGATAGTATTATTTGGACTATAAGAACTTCTGGATCTAGTTCTAATTTTCAAGCATTAACTTATGGAAATAATGCTTATCTTTCTGGAACTTCTGGTGGTGAAATTAGGTTTTCTACTGATGCAATTATTTGGACTTTAAGAACTTCTAATTCTTTAAACGGAATAAACACATTGATTTATGGAAATAATACTTATCTTTCTGGTGAAACATCTGGTGCATTGGAAACGTCAATAACAGGAAGAGTTGCTTGGCAATCTATTAATTCATCCTCATCTTCAATTGAAGTTCCAACATATAAAGGTGCCGAAGAATTTACAACACCAGGAGCAAAATCATTTATAATTCCTCCAACGGCATCTCAATTTTATATTGAATGTGTAGGAGCAGGTGGTGGAGGAGCATCAGGTCGTATTAGAGGAACTTTAGGTTCTGGTGGTGGAGGAGGTAGTGGTGCTTATAATTCTTGGTTGATTCGTCGCCCAGAACTTGGAAATGCTACAACAATTACAGTTACTCCTGGTACTGGAGGCATAGGAGGAAATAATCGTGGTTTGAGTACAAGCACTGATGGAATTACTTGGACAGTATCTCCATTTGATAGTACCAATGTATCCACAATTCCCCTTACATCAGGATATGGAAATGGATTATATGTGGTCGCTGGAGATTCTAGGACAATATTTACTTCAACAAATGCATCATCTTGGACACTGAGAACTTCTGGATTGAATAGTGCACTTGATGATTGTAAAACATATGTTTATAATAACTTACATGTTATTGGAGTATCTGATGTTCAAGTTATAACATCCTCAGATGCAATTACATGGACAAGAACAGTCCTTCCTGGTACTTCTACTGCTGATGTAGATAATATTATATATGGAGATATTTATTTGGCAGGATCTTCAAGTAATAGTGGTAATATTATTTGGACTTCTACAAATGGAACTTCTTGGGTTTTAAGAACCGTTGGTTATCCTACAAGTGCTACTTCTTATGCATTGGCATTTGCAAATACTGCAAATACTGAAAACGAAAATAGATATGTTTATACAGATAGTTTAGTAAGATTTGCTACTTCTACAAATGCAATTCAGTGGACTTTCAGAACTTCTGGAATTGCTAATTCAATCTATCAAATGATTAATGATGGCACTAATTATTTTGGTGTTGGAATTAGTGGAACTTTAGTTGTTTCTACAAATGCAATTCAATGGTCACTCAGGACATCGGGATTTGGATCAACTGCAATTAATGCTATTACTTATAATTCATCATTAACTGAAAAGTATCTTATTGCTGGTAATAATGGACTTACAAGAACTTCTACTGATGGAATTGTTTGGGTTGCAAGATCTTCTTTATTTAAAAATCTAAATATAAATACAGTAAGTAACGCAAATAACATCTATATTGCTGGTGGAAATACAACTGTTCCATCTGCAGGAGGAAGTACAACTGTAAGTTGGACTGGACCTGGTGGAACTTATACTTTGACCTCTGCTGCAGGTGGTGGTGCATCTGATACGGCAGTTACAGCAGGAGCAGCAGCTGCAGCAGCAGCAGTTACTTTAAGTCCATTATATTCTACTGCTGGACTTGCTGGTGGTTCAGGAGCAGGAACTATAACTGTACCTACAAATGATTCCACACAAGCAAATCCATTTCAAGTTACAGGTGGTGGTGGGGGTGCATTTAATACTAATAATGGTGGTAGTAGCACATCATATTATTATGGAAACACCTATACAAATGGTGGAAATACTTCTGGTTCTTCTGGTGCTGATGGTATTCCTGGATCTTATACTGGAAATATTGGTGGTGGGGGTGGAGGAGGAGGAGCACTATCTTCTGGATTTAATACTTGGATTTTAAGAACTTCTACATTTAGTAATACTATCACAAATCTTGCTTATGGGTCTAGTACTTATCTTGCAAATGTTACTGTTACTGGTCTTAGAGGTTCTACCGATAGTATCAACTGGCAACCACGAACATCGGGATTTGGTTCAACCTCTGTTGCTTCTATAACTTATTCTAGTTTTAATAATGGAGAATTTTTGGCAGGAGGCAGATCAGAATCTAGAATTTGGACTCTAAGAGCTTTTAGTGTTAATAATTCAATTAATTCTGCAATGTATGATGGAACTAACTTTTTTGTTGGAGGAGCAAGTGGATTTTTAAGTGTATCAACCGATGCTACTACTTGGATTTCAAGAACTTCTGGAACCACAGGAGCAATAGGTATTTCTGCCTTTGGTGGAAATGGATTACTTTATGCGTCAGGGCAGACACATTCTTATGTTTATTGGTCTGGAACAGGTATATGTGCAAGTTCAACAGATGGAATTATTTGGATATTAAGAACTGCTGGACTTTCAAATCCATATTCGGTTGCTTTTGGTACATCTCCAGAAGCAACTTATGTTATTGGTGGCGCTTCTGGAAGAGTTAATACTTCTACAGATAGTATTATTTGGACTTTAAGAACTTCTGGTAATAATGCTCTAAATATTAATTCTATTGTTTATAATGACTCTACTGTAAATAAATATGTTGCTGCCGGTCAGAATGGAGTAATAAGTACATCAACAAATGCAATTCAATGGACATTAAGAACCTCTGGAAATGGTTCTCTTACTATATATCAAATCATTTATGGTGATGTTTTTGTTGCTGCTGGACGTAATGGAGTTCTTTCTACATCAACAGATGCAATTCGATGGACATCAAGAACATCTGGATTTGGTACAACAATCTTTGCCCTTACTTACAATAATGGAATTTATATTGCTTCCGGTGAATCTGGAAGTACTAGAAGTTCTACAAATGCTATTATTTGGACTTTAAGAACTTCTGCACTTGGAGCAAGTACCATTAATAACTCTATATCTGGAAATAATATTTTTATTAATGTTGGTCCTTTGGGATATATTGAAACATCTACTTATCAAAATTTAAGCACTTATGGGCTTGGTGCTTTACTTCAAACATCTACTGATTCTATTACATGGACTGCAAGAACTACTAGTTTAAATACACAAACCATAACATCTCTTGGTTTTGGTGGTTCTTATGTCTTTGCTCATGGAACCAACTATATGAATGAAGTTGGATTCTTAAATGTTTCTACGGATAATATTATTTGGGTCTTAAGAACTTCTGGATTTGGTTCAACCGCAATTACTGCATTTGGATATGGTGCATCAAGTCCAACTGCATATTATGTTGCAATTGGAAATAACCAGTTAATTTCTTCAACTGATACAATTACTTGGCAAACAAGAACAACTTCATTTGGTGCAAATGTAATTAATGCTTTTGTTTATGGTGATAATTATATTGCTGCTGGACCTTCTGGAATAATATCTTATTCTACAGATACTATCATTTGGACTTTAAGAACTTCTGGATTTGGAACCACTAATATTTCCTCTCTTGTTTATGGTAATAGTGTTTATGTTGCTGCTGGTGCTTCTGCAACTCTGGCAAAATCATCAGATGGAATTGTCTGGGAAAAACAAAATTCTGGATTTGGTACAACAGCAATTAATGCTTTAACTTATGGAACTTCTTATGTTGCTGGTGGAAATGGTGGAACTATAACTGTATCTGCTGGTGGGATTTCTCAATCCGTAGCAGGAAATGGAGGAAATGGAACTCGTGGAGGCGGTGGTGGAGGAGGAGCATATTCTGTGGAGCAAGGTAAATTTGGAATTGGTGGTGATGGTGGAGACGGATATGTTAAAATAACCTGGTGGTAAAATCCTTATAGATATGATATAATCATTAGTATCTGACTTCAATTTATGCTTAATTATTCCAATCAACCGAAAAATGATTTTAAGGGAAAAACAATAGCATTCTGTCTTCCTGGATTTTCATATTCTGGAACTTTTATGACACAGATGATTCGTCTTCTGTTTGACCTAAATCAATTGGGAATTAACTTTTATATTTCACAAAAATACAGTTCTATGGTAAACTTTGCCAGAACTGATTGTCTGCAGGCAGATAATTTTGCAGGAACACTACTGACTCCTTGGAGAGGTCAAGTTCCTTATGATTATATTATGTGGATTGATAGTGATATTATTTTTAAGACGGAAGATATTTTAGAACTTCTGCATATGGATAAGGATATTGCAACTGGATGGTATGTTCAGTCGAATGGAACTCCAATATCCAATCAATCAACAGTCGTTGTGAATATGGATAAGAAACTTCTTTTGGAGAAGGGTTCTTATTATTTTGAAACGATTGAAGATATGCAACGTCGTTCCGAACCATTTAAGATCGAATACTGTGGATTTGGATGGGTTTTGATGAAGAAAGGTATCTTTGAGAAGATTCCTTATCCCTGGTTTGCACCAAAGAAAGTTCAACTCATTCGTGAGGATGGTATTGTTCTAGAAGATATGTGTTCTGAAGATGTTGCTATGTGTGAAGATATTCGAGAGCACGGATTTGAAATCTGGTGCAATCCAAAAGTTCGTGTTGGTCATCAAAAAATGGTAATTCTATGATGCATTTTAATGTAGTAATTACGACTCCAGGAAGTAAAATGGAGTCTGCTTATGTCAGGTCTTTGCTTGGAACAATTCAAACATTGGAAGCAAATAATATTACCTGGACTTATCAGAATGAATATGCTTCTCTTGTAACAAATGCACGAGAAGCAACTATTACTGGATCTAGAAATTTAGAAGTTTTTAATTCTGCACCAGGAAAAGGTCAATACACTTATGATAAACTTTTTTGTATTGATAGTGATATTGTTTGGAATCCTGAGCATTTTCTAAAACTTTATGCATCTGATAAAGATGTAATTTCTGGTGTTTATTTTGAAGCACAAGGTGCTGATGCGATGATACATCGTAATAAAGATGATTATCGTCCTATGACTAGACAAGAGATTGAACTGTTTTATCAACTTGGAGAACCAATAGAAGTTTATGGTGTTGGTCTTGGTTTCATGTGTGTAAAACAAGGTGTATTTGAAGGACTTAAAAGACCTTGGTATGGTTTAGGTAAAGTTATTCAGGAAGTTGATGGTATAATTTATGAACTTCCATTAGGGGAAGATCTTTATTGGTGTGATAGAGTTGCACAGAATGGTCACCAAGTCTATGTTGATCCGACAGTCGTTGTTGGGCATGTAAAATCTAATATTGTAGCATGAAAAAACTTGCAGTTTTTTATCATCTAGGGGCTATGAATAGTCTCTGGGATAAGTTTGTGGATGAACAACTTGGTTTGATTAAATCATCTGGTCTTGCAGATGTAGCAACCGTAAATATGTGCTATGCTGCACCAGATCATGCCATCAATGAAATTAAAATTTATGTCAGACAGAAGTATCCTTTTGTAAATATTCTTTCCTCTAGAATTCTTGAGGGTAGGGGAGAACAGGAGAACTTGTTTGAAGGTCAAACTTTAAAAGAGATTCAAACATATTCTAAAACAAATGATGGATATGTTCTTTATTTTCATTCCAAAGGAATGCTTCATGCTGTAAATTCATACCAAACTGCTCCAACAACTGATTGGAGACGATATATGAACTATTGGTGCGTTGAAAGATGGCAAGATTGTATTAAGAAGTTGGAAGAAGACCAAGTAGATTTAGTATCTACAAACTGGTCAAGAGATCCTTATCCACATTTCAAAGGAAACTTTTGGTGGGCAGATACAAATTATATTAAAACTCTTCCAAATGTTTTGGACAGAAGTTTATATTATGATGAGAAATTTACAAAACAATTTGATGGACATAGATTTTGTTATGAAATATGGGTATCAACAAATAATCCAAAAGTAAGATCAATTCATTATAGTGCAATTGATCATTATTATGCACTTTATCCGAGAGAGCGTTATGCAAACTAAAAATATCGCAGTCTTTTATCATCTTTTTATTCCTGATGTATCCACAATTTGGACTTGGTGGGTAGATGAGCAGATGAGTTTATTGAAAACCACAGGACTTGCTGATGTATCTACAGTTAATATGTGCATCACACTTCCTTTGGGAATTTGTGATGAAAAAAAAGATGTTAGATATGATAGATTGGTAATCAATTACATTACTGAAAATTATCCTTTTGTGAATATTCTGAATGTAAGAGGAACTCATGAGGAGAATCTTTTTGAAGGACAGACAGTTTCTCAACTCTATCAATATTGTCTAAAGAATGATGGATATGTATTCTATTTTCATAATAAAGGAATGAGTTCTTATGCAACACATATACCATCTGCTCTTAAAGATTGGCGACATTATATGCAATATTTCAATATTGAGAGATGGCAAGATTGTGTTGCTAAACTTGAAGAAGGATATGATTGTGCTGGAGTAAGTTGGATTAAGAGAGAAGATTTGGCAGGAAATATTCCAACAGAAGGTAAGAGATATATTGGAAATCATTTCTCTGGTAATTATTGGTGGGCAAGAACTGATTATATTCGTAGACTTCCAGATCCATTAAAAGTTGAAGAATATGTTCATATACCATCAATGATGGATCATTTCAAAACATATCGTTATGCATTTGAACTTTGGATTGGTGATGAAAACACTAAGTATTATTCATTTCATCAGAGTAAAACACATCATTATTTTGAACATTTTCCAAGAGAAAAATATGTATTGTCTAATGCTTCAATAAAAACTCCTGAAATTAGTGTTTCATCTTTAATGCAGGAAGTTGGAAGTAAAAATCTTTTTAATTGGAGGGAACATATTAAGTTTGCTCAGTGGATTGTAAAAAGAAAAAATCCAGATATTGTTGTAGATTTAGGTGTTGATTATGGATATTCTACTTTTTCTTTTGGACTTCCAAAAATTGGTAAAATTTATGGAATAGATAGTTTTGAAGGAGATAAACATGCTGGAGAAAGAGACACTTATAATTATGTAATCGAAACTCAGAAAAAGTTGAAGTTAGATCACATTACTTTTATCAAAGGATATTTTGATGAAGTGGCAAAAATTTGGAACAAACCAATTGATATTCTTCATATTGATGGTCTTCATACCTATGAAGCAATTAAAAATGATTTTGATACATGGTCAAAATTTTTGAAAAATGATGGTATAATTTTAATGCATGATACTTGTGTTAGACATGCAGATTTCGGAGTTTATAAATTCTTTGATGAGATTAAACTTCCAAAATTAAACTTTAAGGTTTCTCATGGACTGGGTGTAGTTACTACTGATACAAAATTACTGGAAGAAATTAGAACAGAATTTAAGGAGACTTTGGATGAAAGATATTAATGTATTTTACCACCTTTATATTCCGGATACTTCTGGAATGTGGGTTTGGTGGGTTGATGAACAACTTGGACTTCTTGAAAAGTCTGGTCTTTCAGAAGTTGCCAAAGTTAATATGTGCATCACTATGCCTACTGGATTGGTAGGTAGAATTAAAAGATTTAATCATACTGATAAATTTGATCCACTAACTCAAGATTCTGAATATATTGAAAAAACATATGAAGAAACTGTTCTAGGATATATCATTCATAGATATCCATTTGTAAATATTTTGAACGTTCGCGGAATTAACGAAGAAAATATTTACGAAGGTCAAACTCTTGAACAAGTTTATGAGTATGCAAAGAAAAATGATGGATATATTTTTTATTTTCATAGTAAAGGAGTTTTAGATTCTTTCTTTAAAGGATTTGGAATTCTTGGTCAAGATAAAAAATGGCGTCAATACATGCAGAAGCATTGTGTAGAGAATTGGAGAGAGTGTGTTAAAAAACTTGATGAAGGATATGATACTGTAGGAACTCATTTTGATAGTAACTACTATCCTTTTGCCGGAAACTTCTGGTGGGCAACTACAGAACACATTAAAAAATTAGAAAATCCACTGAGACCAGAATTGTATAATGTTTATTATACAAAAGAAAATTATAGATTTAATTTTGAATTATGGGTTGGAACTAAAAATCCAAAGATATATTATATTGATACTCTAAACAAAGAAGAATCTGAAAAAGTTTATTTACATGCATATAACGCTATGAAAGATCATCCAGTAACTTCTTCTACAAATAAAGAAGTGGTACAAATTCAACAGACAAAAGAGTTTTCTTCTATTAAGTCAGAAAAATTTAATCTGTGTCGTATTGTACCTGACAATGGATTTTATATTCATTCGAATGTGTTTCATGAGATTGAAGCAGCAATGTTTTTCACTCTTCAGCGAATGGGATATGAAGTTACGAATAGTGTAAATGAGTTTAAGAGCAATGCACGAAACATTGTATTTGGTATGCATCACTGCCCTGTGGATGTTGTAAGACACGATGTTCCAAAGAATACGATTATATATTCACTAGAACAGATGAGAGACCAACCAGAGTGTTTGAGGTGGTGTAGAAAATATCGTGGTCTTGAGGTATGGGATTATTCTATGAGGAATGTTGATGTTCTTCGTAAGGCAGGTGTAGAAAACATTAAGCACTGTAAAATTGGATATGTTCCTGAAATTTCTTACTTTGATCGGAATAAACCAGAAGAAAGAGATATTGATATTCTTGCATATATGAGTCCATCACCAAGAAGGACTGCCGTAATGGACATCTTTGAAAAAGATCCTAATGTTAACTTTGTAGCAATTAATAGTGTTTATGGTGATGACCGTGATGAGTATATTAAAAGAGCAAAGTTAGTTATCAATTTACATAATCATGATAATCAAATCTTTGAAATGGTTCGTGTAACTCATTTGATTCAAAATAAAGTACCAGTTCTTTGTGAAAGAAATCCAGATACTGACTTTCCACCTTATATGCAAGATACAGTTTTTACTACCCCATATGAAGAGTTTGTAAAAACTGCATATGAACTTCTTAAAGATCCTGCAAAAATGGATAGATATGCTGAAAATGCATTAGCAGTATTTAAGAAACATCCCATGGAAAACTTTCTGAAAGAGGTTCTATGAAAGTAATTGATGGATTTTCATTTTTTAATGAGTTTGATATTCTTAAGTTAAGATTAGAATATCTTCGTGATGTTGTAGATTATTTTGCAATCTCTGAATGTAACTATACTCATTCTGGAAAACCAAAACCTTATTATTTGGATGACGTTATTAATGAGTTTGATGATGACTTGAAAAGAAAAATTATCAATGTTCGTTATGAACCAGATATTAGTGAATATAATTTCTTTAATCGTGATGAATGTAATTTTGAATCTGGTTTCTGGAAAATTGAAAGAGGTCAAAGAGAATATATTATACAAACAGTTAAACAATTCTCTTCAGATGATTTGTTTATGGTAAGTGATGCTGATGAAATTCCTAGAGTTGAAGTTATTGAATATCTAAAAAAACAACAAATTAAAAATGGTTTTGCTGCAACATCAAATTGTGAGTTGTTTTATTATAATTTTAATACTTTTTATAATATTAGATGGGGTGGAACTGTATTCACGACAGTTGCAAATGCAATTGAAAAAGGATGTAATTTTCTTAGAGATCATTCATATGAATTTCCTTTTGTTGAAAAAGGTGGATGGCACTTTTCTTATTTTGGAAATCCAGAAAGAATCAGAACTAAACTACAATCCTTTGCTCATCAAGAATTTAATAAAGATGCTATAATTAATGATGATAATATTCTAGATGCGATTGCATCCAAGAAAGATTTGTTTGGAAGAAATGAAAACTTTCAACACTATCAATTTAATGATTTTCCAGAAAATTTAAGACAAGTAATTATTAAAATATTTTCTAAGGAGTATTACGAAATGCCTGAACCTGAAGTTGTAACAAAGCCAGAATATCTACACAATAATATGCCTCCTTTATTGGAAGCCTCTCTCAATCCCGATGGTACTGGTGGCACTGAGATTATGGGTCGTGCATGGCAAGACTTAGTTCTTCCTGCTGCTCCTGACCTTGCTGATTGGCACTGGTGTGTAATACCTGGTGATAATGTAATTGCACCTGATAGTTCAAATATTGTTTGGTTGCACCCCCATCATAGAGAAGAAGGTCTTGAACAGTTAATGGATAAGCAGTTCCAAAAACATTTCAAGGCATATGTGTTTGTTTCTGATTGGCAGTATGAAAGATTTGGAGAAAAATTTCAACTTCCAATGGAAAAATGTTATGTTTTAAAGAATGCTATTCATCCATTTAAACCTCATAAAAAACCAGAAGGAAAACTTCAATTAATGTTCCATCCTAATCCAATTCGTGGACTGGATATTCTTTTGGATGCAATTAAACTTATTCCTGAAGAAGATTTTGACTTGCATATTTTTCATGAAATTGATCCTGATGAAAGAAAGAAACAATATGCGGAAGGATTACAGACTTATGAATATTCACATGTTAATGTGCAGGAGGAACAGTTTCTTCGTTACTGTTTAAATCTTGCTGTAAATGATAAGAGAGTTGTTCGCCATACAAGAACAAATAATTCTAAAGTTCGTGAGCAACTTATGAATACACATATCTTTGCTTATCCCTCTTATTTTGAAGAAACTTCTTGTATTTGTATGATTGAAGCACTTGCTGCTGGTTGCTCAGTGGTTACTAGTAATCTTGCAGTGCTTCCCGAAACTTCTTTAGGATTTGCTCGTCTTTATGGTTATATTCCTGATCGTCAAAAGCACATTGAAAGGTTTGCTAGGGAACTTAAAGCAACAATTACAGAATACCGAAATGGACAATTTGATAACACTGTTCAAGTGCAGGTAATAAATAATTATTACAGTTGGGATACGAGAATCCAAGACTGGATTAAATTTTCAAAAAACCTTTGGAGAAAAGGATAAATGGAAACAAAATCTGAAATACTTAGAATGCCTTTAATGCATGTCTATCATTTGACTCATGATGGTATGAATACTGGTTATACTCTTGAAGAAGTAACTGAAATGATAACAGAACATGGTTCTGATCATAAAATAGAAATCACAGTTACAATTCCTATTCAAGAAATTATAGAAGAAACTACAGTTCCAACAGAAGAATAAATTATTAAAGTAATAAAATACTATGAATTTTGTAAAACTTGCATTAGAAAATGGTGGATCAATTCATCCTCTTCTCATTCCTTCTTCGGATTTAAAAGGTCCGGCACTAACAAATCCTTCCATTTACAATGATAATGGAAGGATCTTAGTTAATCTTAGAAACATTAATTACACACTATATCATTCTGAAAAGAAAAAATTTGAACATAATTGGGGACCATTAATTTATATTCATCCAGAAAATGATGTTCGTCTTCGCACAAAAAATATTATGTGCGAACTTGATGAACATATGAATATAAAATCATATCATCATATTGATACTTCAAAATTTCCAGATAAAGAATTGTGGGAATTTGTCGGATTAGAAGATGCTCGTATAGTTAGATGGGATGAAAAACTTTATATTACTGGAGTGAGAAGGGATCTTGATGCTATTGGTACGGGAAGAATGGAACTTTCCGAACTTGAATTTACTGAAAATGGGGTTAAAGAAATAAATCAATATAGAATTCCCTGTCCAGGAGAAGATAAAGAATACTGTAATAAAAATTGGATGCCAATTTTAGATATGCCATATCATTTTGTTAAATGGACAAATGGCACTGAAATAGTAAAATATGATATAAAAACAAATAAAACTGAAACAGTAATTAATAAAGAATGGAAAGATCTTGGAGCCATAGATCTAAGAGGTGGATCACAATTAATTAAATATCAAGATTATCGAATAAGTTTAAATCACGAAACATTTTTATTTAAAAGTCCCGTAGGAAGAAAGGATGGTACTTATAGACACAGGTTTATAATATGGGATAATGATTTTAATATTGTAAAAATTTCAAAAAGATTTTCATTTTTAGAAGCAGAAATTGAATTTGCAGTTGGTATTTGTGAGTACGGTAATGATTATTTAATTACTTTTGGATTTCAAGATAATGCTGCCTATCTTTTAAGAGTTCCAAAAGATTTTGTAATAGAATACATTAGAGAATAACATATATAAATTATATTAAATTAAATAATAAAATTTTTTATGGAAGTATCATTAATTTGTGCGTGTAAAAATAGAGTAAAACCTCTTATAGTTTCGTTATCTTCTTGGTTACTTTATGATGAAATAAAAGAAATAATTATTGTTGATTGGGATTCTGATGAATCAATTAGTTTTCTTGCCAAAATAGATAAAAGAATTAAAGTAATAAGAGTAAATCATGAAAAATATTTTAATCAACCTCAACCATTAAATCTTGCTTTGAGATTATGTTCAAAAGAAGCAGTAATAAAAGTTGATACTGATTATATTTTTAGTCCATATTTTAATTTTTTTAACAATTATACAATAGATGATGATACTTTTGTTTGTGGAGATAAGGTAGACATTCAAGAAGATAATAACATTCAATTTTACAAATATTTGAGAGGATTGTTATATGTAAAATTAAAACATTTAAATGAAATTGGTGGTTATAATGAAAATATGGGAGAATATTATGCAGGAGAAGATAGTGAAATTGAAAATAGATTGAGATTGTATGGACTGGTTGAAAAAAAAATTAATTTAGATTATACTTTAATCCACATACCCCATGAAGATCATGACAGAGTTAAAAATTTTAAAGCCTTTACATACGAAACTTTAAATAATTCTATTCGCTCATCTATGCCAGATCAACCAGAATATGAATTTAAATATAATTATAATTATCTGTTAGCTCAAACTCATATAGATCAAAATATGATATCTTATTGTCAAAATATAACTCATTATTATATTAAACCAAAGATAAATTGGAATATTATTAAAGTTGATGAACAATATTATTTTGCTGAAAAAATATGAACATTTCTTTAATATGTGCTTGTAAAAACAGAAGAGATTCATTAATTATTTCTTTAAATTCTTGGTTAAAGTATGATAATATAAAAGAAATAATTATTGTTGATTGGACTTCTGATAATCCAATTGATGATATTGTAAAGTTAGATTCTAGAATTAAGGTAATAAGAGTTGAAGGTCAAGAGTATTTTAATTTATCACATCCATTAAATCTTGCTGCTGGAATTGCATCAGAAGAATATATCTTAAAAGTAGATACTGATTATATTATCAATCCTTATTATAATTTTTTTGATGATTATAATATTGAAGAAACAGAGTTTGTATCGGGAATAAAATTACCAGAAAATTTTGAACATTGGTGTGAAAAAACACAAACATATAATATTAAAATAGCAGAGTCATCTGCCGAAGAAATATTTGAATACGTTTCATCATATAGTCCCTTATTTAAATACTTAAAAGGTTTGTTATTGGTTAAAAAAAGTTATTTTGAATATATTGGGGGATATGATGAATGTATACAAAGTTATGGGTGGGAAGATGATAATATATCTGAAAGACTAAAATTATTTGGATTAACTCAAAGAAAAATAAAAAATGATTTGACTTTGATTCATATTCCACATCCAGATAAAAATAGATATCTATATTGTAAAGATTATGATCCAGAAGTTGAAAAATTTTATGAGAGTAATCTTTCAAATCGTTGGTGTGGAGATGATTTAAAGTGGCAAACTGAATACATTATTGTTCAAGATCTCATAAAGAAAAATAAAATTCTAAAAGATATTACTGATTATAGAGTCGATAATGAAACAAAATGGGAAATAGAAGAAATCCAAACTAATTATTTTTATGCTAAAATAGTAGAACAAGAGAACTTAGAAAAACATTTAATTGACAAAAATATGGAAAATAAATTGGAAGGATTTCCTCAATCTGTATGGTATGCATCTTTAGAGGAAAGTATTGAAAGAAGAGAAAATTTTGAATCCCAATGTAAAAAATATAATATAAATCCAATACCTTTAATCTCTAAAAGACTGTCAGAATCAAATGACATTATAATGGGTGAAAACGTCTATCAATTAAATGATGGGACTAAAGGGTGCTGTGTTTCTCATTTAAAAATGATAAAAGAATGGTATGAAAACACCGATGATGATTATGGATTTTTTGCAGAGGATGATTTAAGTTTTGAAACAGTTGAGTATTGGAACTTTTCTTGGGATGAATTTTTAGAAACTATTCCAGATGATGCTGATTGTGTTCAATTATTAACCATACGTGAAAATTATGATACCTTTGAATTAAGAGAAAGATATTGGAATGATTGGTCTGCAACAGCATATATTTTAACCAGGGACTATGCTAAAAAAATAATTGAAACACATATAAAAGGTGATGAATATCATTTATATGTTCCAAATAAAAATATTATGCCTTTGATTGAAAATATTATTTTTTCTAGTCAAGGAAAAACATATACTATTCCATTATTTGTTGAGGAAACAAACTTTAAATCTACTTTTATTGGGAATGATGATGATGTGAATGATGGGCAAAAAAATAATCATTACATTGCAAATAAAAAAGTTTTGTCCTGGTGGAAGTCAAAACATAAAAAAACTGATAAGTTAAATGTAGTAGATTGTTTTACATACTTTAACGAAAAGGAAATTTTTGAATTAAGAATTAATTTACTAAAAGATTATGTTGATAAGTTTATTGTAACTGAAGCAAACTATACTTTTAGTGGAATTCCTAAAGAGTATACATTGAAAGAAACAATCAAAGAACTTGGATTACAAGATGTAAATATAGAAGTAATAGAAGTTGATTTGTCTCCAGAAAAAATTGGAGAACCAAATGGTTTTGATAATTTTTATCATCCAGGAATAGTATCAAAAGAAAGAATACAAAGAGATGCTATTTCTAGATGCTTAGAAACAAATGATTTTGATGATGATTGCGTTTTTATTGTAAGTGACTGTGATGAAATTATTAATCCAGATTATATTCCATTGATGTGCAATCATGTAAGAGGACAAAGAGACAAGATATTTAAATGTGATTTAATTCATTTTGAGGGAAGAGCAGATTATAGAGTTTATATTAAAGATACTGACATACCTTTAGAGTGGAGATACTCTTTATTTTTATGTCTTAAAGAACATATGAAAAATAACAGTTTAAATAATATTAGATCTGCTTTTCATATTCCGGGTTCAACAGAAACGCATTGTGATGGATTTCCTTTTATTTTTAATGAAAATATTGTGTGGGCTTACACTGAACCAAAAGAAGAAAATGGTCAATACATTCCTGGAAAAAGAATGAATGATATGGGATGGCATTTTAGTTGGATGGGAGATAATACAAATAGGCTATTAAAATCTCAATCATTTAGTCATGCCAATCAAAAGTTTGATCATTTAGTACATGATAAATATTCGAATGATGAAATGATAAAATTTATTGAAAATTACAAATTTGAAGAAAATAATATTCCTCCTTGTGGAAACAGCAATCACGTATTAAAATTATATCCAATAGAAAAACTACCAAAAATTATATTCGATTTACCAAGAGTAAAAAATTTCCTATTACCCGATATTGAAATAGATAAAAAAACTGATATTGAAAAATTACTCATAGATTTTTCTTTAGATACTGAAAATCCAGAACACAATTTTAATCTTGGACTTTGGTATGCAGAAAAAGGACATACTGCCCCTGCTTTATCTTATTTTTTAAGATGTGCAGAAAGAGCGATTGAATATGATAAGAATTTAGCATATGAAGCATTAATACATGGATCTCATTGCTATGATAGGCAAGGAACCAGAGACGAAAGTGTTAGATCTATGTTATGGCAAGCGCAGGTATTTCTTCCTACGAGACCAGAAGCATATTACTTATTGGCAAGATTTGCACAACGTAAAGGTTGGTGGCAAGATTGTTATATTAATAGTGATATATCTTTAAAATTATGTGATTTCGATTCTCCACCTTTGAGAACTGATGTTCAATATCCAGGAAAATATGGATTATTATATCTGAAAGCGGTTGCTGCTTGGTGGTGGGAAAAGGGAGAAGAATCTAGAGCACTTCTTCAAGAAATTAAAAATAATCATAAAATTAAAGAGGAAGATTTTCAACCTATTCAACAAATGCTTCTTGATTTAGCTACTGGGTATATTTCAGAAGATGAAATTAAGTATCGTAAAAATGTAGGTAAAAAATTAAAATTTGATTTTGAAGGATCTGAAAAAATTGAAAAAAATTATTCACAATCATTCCAAGACCTGTTTATTTTAACAGCGTTAAATGGAAAACGTAATGGATTGTATTTAGAAATAGGTGCACAAGAACCCTTCTATCAAAACAATACCGCACTATTAGAAACTGAATTTAATTGGGATGGAATTTCCATAGAAATAAAAGAAAATCTTTGTAAGATGTTTTCTGAACAGAGAAAAAATAAAATTATATGTGCAGATGCCACACAAGTAGATTACTTGAATATTTTAAATGAATTTGACAAGGGTACAGTATTTGATTATCTTCAGTTAGATTGTGAACCATCCGAAGTTACTTATCAAATTTTATTAAAAATTCCATTTGAAACATACAAATTTGCAATCATAACTTATGAGCATGATCACTATGTAGATCTTACAAATTCTTATAGGTCTAAATCAAGAGAATATTTGGAAAGCAAAGGATATAAATTACTTGTAGCAAATGTCTCACCCAATGAGTGTAGTTCATTTGAAGATTGGTGGTATCATCCTGACTTATTAGATCCTGAAACTGTTCAAAAATTAGAACATATTAGTGAAGTCACAGATATTAGATCCTACATGTTTCAAAGTTAAATAAGTTTTAAGAAAATTATGAATTTTACAGTTTATTCAAAAGAAAATTGTCCATATTGCACAAAAATCAAACAAGTGCTAGAATTATCTGAGTGTAAGCACGTTATTTACACTTTGGATCAGGACTTTACCAGAGAAGAATTTTATGCCGAATTTGGTGAAGGATCCACATTTCCACAAGTAATTTGCAATGATACCAAATTGGGAGGGTGTGTTGACACAATCAAATTCCTCAAAGAACAACAAATTGTTTGATGATACTATAAATACAAATAAGAACCCGAATCTCAATCGGGGTATTGAACTTATTCTTAATGGAGGTAAAAGAAAGCAAACGTATCCTTTCCACATCATTTTTGAAAAGATGGTTTGCTTTCTAAAACGGGAGGTAACCATCTATGTTGAATTTTCCTTCAACATAAGAAAAAAATAGTAGTTTCCCGGAGAAAAAAATGTTAGCAGTCAGTCTAGTATTTGGTTCATTTTTAACAATTTTGTTTCTTATAGTGGGACTTATAGGTGGATGGGTTGCTAGAGAATACATGATGAACTATCGGGAAATTCCAAGACCTCACCCCGAAATGTTTGATGGACAAGGGAATTTAATTCCAGATGAGGTAATTGCATTTAATTTTGAAAACTATCATGACTACAACGACACAGAAGAAGACGACGACGAAATCTAAACCATCAGTTACGACTGAAAAGAAAGATTCACCTATTGCAGAATTGCCTTCAAATCCTTTTGTATTTGAAGTCTTTAATTTAGCAATGAAGCAAAGAAGTATTGCTAAAAAAGTAGAAGTTCTACAAAAATATTCGCATCCTTCTATTCAAACCCTTTTTGTTTGGAATTTTGATGAAAGTATTGTTTCTGCACTTCCTGTAGGAGAAGTTCCTTATGCAAGTGTTGGGGAACAAAATTCTTTCAGTGGAACAATTACTGAAAAAATTGATGATGCTGTTTATAAAATGAAAGAACTTGGATCAAATTCTCTTGGATCCCAAGATCAAGGTCGTTCTTCTATCCGCAAAGAATATCAAAAGTTTTATAATTTTGTTAAGGGTGGAAATGATTCATTGAGTTCTCTTCGTAGAGAAACAATGTTTATTAACTTACTTCAAGGATTACATCCTCTTGAGGCTGAAATTTTATGTCTTGTTAAAGATAAAAAACTGGAAACAAAGTATAAGATTACAAAGGAAATTGTAAGTCAATCATATCCCAATATTCAATGGGGAGGACGTTCTTGAGTATGAGTAAACTTAGTGATGTAATTGATAGAGCACAAAGTACAGAAAAGCATATGGATACTTGGACACCTGCAGAAAAAGAAACTTGTAAGTCACGCTACGGGTGTGAAATATTAATTCAGGGTGGATCTTATGCTGAAGTTTGTACTAAAGATGCTCCTAATGACGCATATATTATTAAGTACATGATTGATGATAAGATTTGCTTTGATCTCACTCGTGGTGGAAAAATTAAATTGTTTGATATGTATTGGGATAAGTTTCGTGAGAATGTAAAGAGTATTGACTTTGGGTATGGGAGAATCAATCCAAAACTCTGGGGATATAAGTCACCCGAAAAGAAAAAGAGAAAGTGATTTGCCATATGCCGGAAAAAAATTCCGGCAATTTTTTTGCCTCCTTAAGATTTTATAATAAATAATAGTGCTCTAATAAGGTCGCACTTTTAGAGAAGGGTGGAGAAATCCACCCTATTTTATTATAAATACTATTGCGACCTTAATTTAGAAGCAGATGGAATACTATACTTACGCATATTTGCGTGAAGACGGAACTCCTTATTATATTGGTAAGGGAAGAAATAATCGTGCTTATAGTGGAGATTGTAAATCTGTAAAAGTTCCTCCTAAAGATAGAATACTTTTTTTAAAAATGGGTTTAACTGAAGAAGATGCTTTTAAGCATGAAATTTATATGATAAACATTTTGGGACGTAAAGATATTGGAACTGGTATTTTAAGAAATTTAACCGATGGGGGAGAAGGATTTTCTTCTAAACAAATGTCTATTTTTTGGGAAAAAAGAAGAAAAAGAAAATTAGAACTAGAAATGAAAAAGTGGAGAAAAGAATATGATAAAGGTGCTATTTGGAGGCAAAAGAATAGAGAGGTTTTTGACGATTTGATAAGAAATGTTGTTAATAATAGAGAATTTGTGTATAATATTGATACGATTTAGTATTTAATGTTACAATTTTAAAAGATAACTTGTCTATATAAATGCAATAGGTCTATAATGACCTTACGTTCATCTGGAATATCAGACGGAAGTAAGCCGACGCGGAACGGATCGTTCATTCGCTATTCACAAATAGCGAACGCAAACGCCGACTGAAGGAACGCTCTTTAACCTAAAAACTAAGGAGAAAACCTAATGGCTAAAGTAGTATATCGTGGCATCGAATATGATACTCAAAAGCGTCTTGAGTATCAACAGCAAATGATGCAACAACCCCAACAATACAACGAAACCTATCGTGGTGTTAAGTTTGTAAAGGAGGGGCACAAATGAACACTTACTTCGTTCGTTACTTAAAGAAAAAGGCAAAGAAGGAAACCCTTCTTAAAATTGCACAATTGAATATGGCAAAGCAACCGCAAATTGCTTGATATAAGGAGGGATTGATTCCCTCCTTTTTTTATGTTATGATGTGGAGAGACAATAGTATCTTATGGACAAAGACAAACTAAAACTTATCGTCCGTAATCTTGAACTGTTGGTTGATTCTCTGAAAGCAGAAGTTTATTCTGATGCTTCTGCTTATAAACACATAGAACCAGAGGTTAGAAAAAGACCACTTTTAGATTACGACGAAATATTTGAGGATTCTGATTTAGATGACTAACAGAGCAAGAGAACTTGTAAAATTGCTTGAAAGAATGACAAAACAAGAACACTTATATTCGGCAGAGCAATTGATAGAAATGAAAAAACAATTGCGAGTTGTGAAAGAAGAACTTGCAGAACTTGAAGCAAAAACATCAAAAGGATTTGGAAAAAAATGACAGTAAAACTTATTTCGGTAACGCCTGATGCAGAAAAGACAATGGCATACATTGCTAGAGTTAGTAATCCTGCGAATCAAGACAACGAAAACTATTCCAAGTTGCTTGCTTATTGTATTAAGCATAATCATTGGTCTGTTTTTGAACAGTCTTCTATGACGCTTGAAATTGAAACGAATCGTGGTATTGCGGCACAAATTTTACGCCACCGTTCATTTACATATCAAGAATTTTCGCAACGCTATGCAGATTCTTCTTTGTTAGGAGAAATCCCTGTTCCTGATCTTCGTCGTCAAGATACGAAGAATCGTCAAAACTCAATTGATGATATTGATGAGGATGTAAAACAAGATCTTTGGTTAAAGATTAATGATCATTTTAAGGAGTCTATGCAACTCTACAAGGAACTTCTTGATAAGGGAATAGCAAAAGAGTGTGCAAGGTTTGTATTACCCTTGGCAACGCCCACACGCATCTATATGACGGGATCTTGCCGTTCGTGGATAACCTATATTGCTCTCCGGGAAAAGTCAGGAACTCAACGAGAACATATGAATATTGCGAAATCGTGTAAAGCAGTTTTTGCTGAACAGTTTCCTATTTGTTATGAAGCACTTGGTGGTGAAGCAGATTGGGTGATATAGTGTATCCATAAATAAATTATCTTGAATTCTTAACTTATGGCAATTTATCCTATTATTCATAAAGAAACTGGTGAAACAAAGGTTGTTGAAATGAGTGTCAACGACATTATGCAATGGTATAAAGATAATCCTGAATGGACCCGCGATTGGTCACAAGGATGTGCCACTCCTGGAGAAGTTGGAGATTGGAAAAATAAATTAATCTCCAAAAATCCTGGATGGAATGATGTATTAGATCGTGCATCAAAAACTCCTGGTTCAACTGTAAAAAAAATCTAGTATGACAAGAAAAAGAAGGACGAATGACCAACCAATTGGTGTTGGTTTAACAACCCGTCAAATGAAGCGTAGAAAACCACTTAGTTCCGATTATTTGATTGATATTGATCCTCTTACTGATAATCAGAAAAAACTTTTTGACTCATATGCTAATCAAAAACATTTAGTCGCATATGGTTGTGCTGGAACAGGTAAAACTTTTATTACACTTTATAATGCACTAAAAGAAGTTTTGAATGAAAAATCCCCCTATGAAAAAGTTTATATTGTTCGTTCACTAGTAGCAACCCGCGAAATTGGGTTTCTTCCAGGAACATATGATGACAAATCAGATATTTACCAAATTCCATATAAGAATATGGTAAAATATATGTTTCAGATGTCATCCGAATCTGACTTTGAGATGCTCTATGGTAATCTTAAATCACAGGAAACTATTAAGTTCTGGAGTACCTCATTCTTAAGAGGTACTACGCTTGATAATTCAATTATTATTGTGGATGAATTTCAAAACTGTACGAGTCATGAATTAGATTCAATCATTACACGTATTGGAGAAAATTCTAAGATTATGTTTTGTGGTGATGCAACTCAATCAGACCTTGTAAAAACTAATGATCGTAATGGTATTGTAGATTTTATGTCTATCTTGCGTAAGATGCCATCATTTGATATAATTGAATTTGGTGTTGATGATATTGTTCGTTCCGGACTTGTCAAAGAATACATTATTGCAAAAATGGAAGCAGGATTTTAATGTTCAATCATATTGATGTGAATCTCCCAAAACTTGAACGGGAGACTATAGATGGTGTTCGATATTATAAAATTCCAGATGAAGAAGAACTTCTCCGTTTAGTTTCTATTACTTCTGTTACAAGTCATAAAAATCGTCAGTTTTTTGCAAACTGGCGTAAAAAAGTGGGTGAGGAAGAAGCAGATAAGATTACACGGCAGGCAACTAGTCGTGGAACTGATATGCATACTCTGGTAGAATATCATCTTAAAAATGAGAATCTACCAGGAGTTCAACCTTTATCGGAATTTTTATTTAAAATTGCCAAACCAGATTTAAATCGTATAAATAATGTTTATACTCTTGAAGGTTCCCTGTACAGCAAAGTTCTTGGAGTAGCGGGAACAGTAGATTGTATTGCAGAGTTTGATGGAGAATTAGCAATAATCGACTTTAAAACATCTAAAAAACCAAAACCACGGGAGTGGATTGAACATTATTTTGTTCAATGCGTTGCTTATGCCTGTATGTTTTATGAACTAACAGGTATTCCCGTCAAAAAACTTGTAATTATTATGGCTTGCGAAAATGGAGAATGCGTTGTTTATGAAGAAAGAGACAAATCAAAGTACATCAAACTACTCACCGAATACATTAGAGAGTTTGTTAGAGATAAATTGGAATCATATGGAAAAAAATAAAGAATTAGAACAAGCAATACAAAATAAGTTTCTCACACCTTCTAAATTCGCTTTAGAAATTGAACATATTGTGGCAACTGAAAATTTTAATTATATTGATGCAATTGTACACTATTGTGAAATCAATGGACTTGAAGTAGAATCAGTAACGAAACTTATTTCAAAGCCTTTGAAAGAAAGGTTGAAGTGGGACGCAACTCGTCTTAACTTTATGAAAAAAACATCGCGTGCTAAATTGCCTTTATGATCGTGACTCCCTTTGAAACCTATCAACATTATTTGTCACTTAAAAATCATTTTACAAATCCAAAATACGACTTCTTTAAATATGGTGCAAAGACTCGTGCCAGTGTAACTTCTTTTAATAAAAGAAAGGATAAATATTGGTTTGAAAAGACATCAAGAAAGTATTCCGATAAAGAAATCGTAGATTTTCTTGTATCAAACTTTGTATCAGCAGACAACCCACAGAACTTATGGATTGGAGAGATTATCAATTCTGGAGAAAGGACTTACGCAGATTGGATGCGAAGACAACAGAGTTTGACTTACTTATTCAAGGAGCAAAGCAACGAATTGTTCTTGGAAACAAAATTAGAGGATGCCTTGAATTGTTCCAAAGGTCATCCACCAATCCTCAAAAAGTTTCTAAGCGGGCAACTATCGCTAGAAACTTTAACAATATACGAAAAAATATTCCATTTTTCAAATAAGTTTGACCAAAAACTTTTGGATCCAGTGTGGGAAACCGTAAGTTTAAAAATTAAAAAATACACACCTTTCATAAATATTGACGTGTTCTTTTATAAGAAAATTTTACGGGAAATTATCAATGAGTAGTTTTTTCGATTCTGATATTATACAATATGAACTAAAAGAAATTAATAAACTGCAAGAAAAAATATACGGAAGTATTCTTACTTTTGGTATGATGGACCGTGAAACAAAACTAGAACACATTGAAAAACTTGAACTCTTGCTAGAAAAGCAAAGAGTGATGTATACTAGGTTATCTCTCTCAGACGACCCAAAAGCGGTTGAGATGAAAGAGAATCTTCGCAAGTCAGTTGCTTTGATGGGTTTTCCACCAGAAACTGATATGCAAGTTTTATTCACTAGTATGACAAAGACAATTGAATCGCTCAAGAAGTACCTTGACTGATCCCCAAAACTCTGTTATACTATCCGAGTAATCCCCCGAATCCAATTTATCCGAGGTATCTAAATGGCATTTGCCGATCTTAAAAAACAATCCAAACTTGGTTCTCTCACCGAAAAACTGGTGAAAGAAGTCGAAAAAATGAATAGTTCTGGCAGTTCTTCCGATGATCGTGTATGGAAGTTAGACTGTGATAAGAGTGGGAATGGATATGCAGTAATCCGATTCCTTCCTGCTCCCGATGGAGAAGATCTTCCTTTTGTGAAAGTATATTCACACGCATTCCAAGGCCCTGGTGGTTGGTTGATTGACAACTGCCTGACAAGTATCAATCAAAAGTGCCCCGTCTGTGAGCACAACTCTGGTCTCTGGAACAATGGTACTGATGCTGGTAAAGAAGTTGCTCGTAAGCAGAAGCGCAAACTGACCTATGTATCTAACATCTATGTGGTAAAGGATCCTGCTAATCCTTCCAATGAGGGTAAGGTGTTCCTCTTCAAGTACGGTAAGAAAATCTTTGATAAGATCACCGAAGCAATGCAACCTGAGTTTGAAGATGAATCTCCAATCGACCCCTTTGACTTCTGGCAAGGTGCCAACTTCAAACTGAAGGCAAAGAACGTTGCTGGTTATCGTAACTATGATTCCAGTGAATTTGCTTCTCAAAGTGCTCTTTTGGATGATGATGATGCAATGGAAGCAATCTGGAAGAAGCAGTATTCTCTCGCAGATTTCATGTCTCCTAGTGAATTCAAGACTTATGAGGAACTGAAAAAGCGTCTTAGTTCTGTTCTTGGAACCAAGAATACCCGTATTGCTGAAGAAGTTGAAGATGAAGATGATTATCGCGGTTCTACAAAAGAACTTGATGATGACCTTCGCTCTGAACTCGACAATCTGAAACCCACACGATCTGCTCCTGCACCTGCGGAAGACGATGATGACGATGCACTCTCATACTTTGCCCGTTTGGCAGAAGACTGATTAGGTGCTATAATACTGGGGAGGCAAGGGACCTCCCCTTTTTTAATGTTATGGTAATGTATTATAAGTGTTTTCAGTTTTAATCGTTTGTTGATCAATATATTGAGAAGATTCATCATAAAATAGTTCTCTTCTCATGTCTTTAAGAACAGTTTGAAGATATTGTGGTTTTAAAAGATAGATTAAACTTTTTTTATTGTTCTGTATTGTTTCATATTCATAATTACTAATTCCAACCACAGGATTTAAAGTACTTAATGGTAATATTGGATTTGGTATTGTAAAATTTGAATTTACAATTTGACCAGCAGATAGTATTAATCTTCCATGGTCATCCTTTACTTCAGTTGTTTCATAGTGATGAATAGCATTTAAATCATTTCCATAAATTCTTTCACAATATCGATACAAGTCTTTATTTGATAAGGGCCACTGATCTCTTAAATTAGTAATTCCTGCACTTATAATTACTATCCAATCATATTCAACACTTCCATAAATCTCTTCAGCAACTAATTCTGGTCTTGTACCATCAATAATTTGGTATTTGTTGAAAACTGTAAATACATTTTGTAGATCATCTCTAATTTTTGCTCTTCTGAAAATATTTTTTACAAGAAGATAATCTTGTGATGATTGCTTCTCGAAAAGAAATGATTGATACTGAACGTTTGGAAGTTCTCTAAAGTATGTCATTAGTAACCAACTCCTTCTGCAATACTTTGATAATCCTCTGCATAGATTGGAGAAAGTTCTTGAAATTGAAGTGAGAGAATCATATGCACTGGTGTAGCATCATTAAAAGTTGCATATTGACCAGATCCAGAATAATTAACACTCATGTTTGTTAAAGCACATGGTTTGAACTTATTTAAAAAAGGATGTGCTTTTGCTCCAGTTCTGTATTGAATCTTAAATACATTTGGAGATTTTACAAAGAAACCACCGCCAGTTGATCCAGTAGAACCTTTTCTTGGTGTCATTTCTTGTTTAAAAGTTCGAATGATAGTCTTTATTTCTTCTGCTTCTGATTGAGATCTTGGAATTAAATCAAAAGTAAATTGAAATGCGGTTCTTATATTTACTCCTTGGAATAACAGTTCAACATTTTGGTTAACTACTGCCCCAGTTTCTCTTGAAATCAATCCAGATATAGATGTATCTTGACCAGTGAGTGCCTGAACTGCTAACTTTGAAAATACAGTTGCTGCTGTTTTTTGCCCTGTCCCTTGAGTAAAAGCACCTTGAAATTTAGAAAATACCTCTTGACCTCCTTTTATAGCTGCGGAAAAAGGATCATCTCCAGCAACAACTCCTTTTCCAGCAATCAATCCAGCAGCAAGAGCAGCATTTAATGTATTTTCTCCCCAATTTGCAGAGTTTGAGTCTGCAACAGATTGTGGCATTGGAAGCAAAATTGTACTTAAGAGTTTACTTCCACCCAATGCTTGTTCTGTTGTTCCCAATGCAAAAGAACCTGATGAACCTGCAGATAATCCAGGAGGTTTATATTCTACAACATCAACCTGTAAAAAATCATCATTTTTTCCAATACTAGCTTTTGGGTATCGTAGTATTTGTGCCATTTATTTTTTTAACTATTTATTTTTAAGTTTGTCTAAAATCGGCATAAGGAATAGAACGAAGAGTATTAAATTCATTAAATGATATTTCATAAAATGGACTTGCAACTTCCTTGAAAGTATATTGTCTCATTTTACCCCAATGGTAATTAAATCCAAAGAAACCATAGTCCATTGGTTCTGATGCCATAATCAATGGATAACGATCGTAAATAATATTTGGTGTCTTAGCATAATATATGTAGGTATAATACTTACCACCAGAAGGATATTGACTCTCAGTATCTTGAAGTCTTTCAATAATCATATTCATCAATTCCGAAGGACTTTCAATACCAATTATGTCTCTCTTGATTGATGTAATTCTATTATCTGTTTTTTCTCCACCTTTCTTTCCACCACTTCTAGACTTTGGATTTGCTCTTTGATAGTCTGGATCATATTTAATAATATAAATGAGTTGAGTTTTGTTCAGACGACTATAGTTTGTACTAGTCGCACCAGTTTTAGTATATTGGTGAGGTATATAATAATTGGTTGCAATTTCTTTTAATTCACTTAATGAATAATCTTCAAGTTCTGGTTTTTCGTATCCTGTGAGTGCCATTATTTGATACCCAAATCTTCTTCGGTGAGAATTTTAAACTTCCATCGACGATCTTCACAAAATTCTTCAGCGACTTTCCATTTTGCTTGATTTCTTGCCCATTCAGTAACTTCAAAAATATATCCTTTCGTTTTTCTTTTTTGAACTTTTGGTTCTATTGTTTGTTTTTTTGGTTTGATTTCTATAATATACTTTTGAATTGAACCATTATTTTCTTTTACCTTAATATAAAAGTCTGGAAAGTATCTGTGGATTTTTCCATCTATAGGTGATCTATATGGGAGGGCAATTTCTTCACTTCCCCACTCCAAAATATTTTCATTCAGATCACAATAAGACATAAAACGCCTTTCCCACAATGAACGATAAACAATATTTGTGGGATCACCTTTATATTTTTGGGGATATGATGGTTGATATTTTCCCTTATATGACATCTAAATACTTATAATAAAAGATCAATTATAGGTATTTAGAGTGCCAATTCCAAGGAGTTTATCGAGTGTAAAATCTTTATTCGGAAATCTAGCACAAACATCCCATTATGAAGTTCAGTTTGGTGGATTACCATCAGAACTTTCATCTTTTTTATTGGGTAAAGGTATCACTCCATTCTTTACTGGTGGTGATTTTGGATTACTATGCTTTTCCGCATCATTACCAACCTCCTCCTTTGCAACTACAGAAGTATCTCCTTATATTGGACTAAAGGAAAAAATAGCACATACAAGGATATACACAAATATAACTTTAGAATTTTACGTAGATAGTAGTTATAATACTTTAAAATTATTAGAGCATTGGATGGATTATATTGCAAGTGGATCTGCCGCAAATCAAACATCTAATGATTATTTTATCCGAATGCAATATCCTTCAACGTATAAATCTGACCAAACAAGAATCATAAAATTTGATAGAGACTATAATAGAGAAATTGAATATACTTTCAGAGGTTTATTTCCTGCTTCAATTTCAAGTATTCCAGTTTCTTATGGGCCATCTGATGTATTAAAAGTTGCCGCTACATTTGAATATGATCGCTATATTGCAGGTAGATCACTTAGTTTACCTATATTTCAAGGAATTTCATTTAATAATGATTCAACAATACCTAGAAGAGTTCCTATGTCCCCTGGACAAGCAGGAACTAGTGGAGTTGTTTTTAGACCTGTAAACTTAACTCCAACAGAAGCAATAGTAAATGGTGAACTTTATACCACTTTAACTGGAAGTCAAAAAGCAGTCTAAATATTTTCACTAGTAATTGATTATTATGCCATTACCAAAAGTTTCTACACCAACGTATGAGTTGGAAATTCCTTCTATAAAAAAGACTGTTAAATATAGACCTTTTTTAGTTAAAGAAGAAAAGATTTTAATCATTGCAATGGAGAGCGAAGATCCAAAGCAAATTACAGAAGCAGTAAAGGATGTAATTGGTAATTGTATTATCACAAGGGGAATTAAAGTTGATACATTAGCAACTTTTGATATCGAATACTTATTTTTAAATATTAGAGGAAAATCTGTTGGTGAAACTGCAGAGGTTTTGATTACTTGTCCAGATGATGGAGAAACTCAAGTACCAGTGACTATTAATTTGGATGATATTAAAGTAGAAGTAAATGATGAGCACAGTCGTGATATTCAATTGGATGATAACTTGAGTGTTAGGATGAAATATCCATCTATTCAAGAGTTTATTAAAAATAATTTTATTCGCAATGATCAGATAAGTGTTGATGACACTTTTGGAGTCATTACTTCCTGTATTGAACAAATTTATAATGAAGAAGAGTCTTGGTCGGCATCAGATTGTACTAAAAAGGAATTAACAGACTTTTTGGAATCATTAAGTTCAAAACAATTCAAAAAGATTGAAAAGTTTTTTGAATCTATGCCAAAATTAAGTCACACTATCAAAGTAACAAATCCAAACACTGGTGCAGAAAATAAGATTGTACTTGAGGGATTAACATCTTTTTTCGCCTAGCGATGGCGCATGAAAGTCTTGCGTCATATTATAAAATAAATTTTGCTCTTCTACAGCATCATAAATATAGCTTGACAGACTTAGAAAATATGATACCTTGGGAAAGGGAAGTGTATGTTTCTCTACTCCAACAGTATATTGAAGAGGAAAATTTAAAGAACGGAACAAATAATGGCTGAGCAAGTCACACCACTTACAGGTTCTCCTCTTTCTCAAGAGTCTAGGCAAGTTATTGCTAGAAGTACATCAATATCTGGACAAACAATACGAGGATCTAATTTATTAGGTGGTGTAACACCAAGTGAAACTGAAATTAAAAATCTTCAAACACTTCAACAAAATCAATCATCATTAGTTGAAGTCCAAAGTGGAATATTTGGAATAAAACAAGATATTAACCAATTAAATACTGGATTAATCAGTATTGCTACATTATTGCAACAAGATGCAAATAATGAAGAAAGAATATTAAGATCTCAGCAAGAAAGTGAAAGAAGACTTGCAGAAGAACAAATAAGACTTGGAAAAGAAAGTGATTTAGAAAGAAAGATACAAGCAGCAATAGTTGCTCCTGTAGCAGAACTTGCACCAAAAGTTCAAAGTCTTTTTGGAAATGTGCTCCAATCTCTTGGTTATCTTTTTGGTGGATGGTTAACAAATCAAGTCATAGAGTATATTAAGGAAGAAGGTGAAGGAAATACTGAGAGATTGGGTGAAATTAAAAATAATATTATTAAAAATCTTGTCGTTGCTGGTAGTGCATTATTAGCAGTAAAATTTGGCATGTCTGCTTTGTCAAGATCTTTATTTGGTATTACCTCTCAAGTTGCAAAATTATTAGGTAAAACTGTTGCAGCTCCTTTTAATATTATTAAAAACATAGTTGTTCCATCACAAACAAAACCTCCTGGCGGTGCAAAACCTTCTACTCCTAAACCTTCGGGTGGAGGATTTGGTGGTGCAATTAAAGGTATGGCAAGTGGAGCAGGAAATTTTATAAAAGGATTAGCATCACCATTATTGATTGGATCTGCAATGACAGGTCTTGATATTGCAACTGGCGAAGATCCTGGCAGAGCAGTTGCTGGTTCTACTACTGGAATGGTTGGATCAGCGGCGGCATTTGCTGCAGGATCCCTGTTACCTATACCTGGGAGTGGTGTTGTCTCAAGTGCAATTGCTTATAATCCATCAGCAGAGTTTGGTAAAGGGATATATGATAAGTTTTTTGGAAAAGAACAACCTCAATTGGAAGCAAAACCATCTCAACCTTCAAATACCCAACAACCTCAAACAGAAATAAAACCAACACAACCTTTAGTTTTACCACCAAATGCGGAGTCCATTGCAGAACAAAAAACTGAAGCACTTAAGACATCACCACAACAAGAATTGGTACAAGAACCAAAAATAAACTTTCCAGATTATTCAAATACATTTAATCTTTCTGCAGATAATACTTTTCTTTCCTCAAATATTACTTCAGAAAAAACATCAGAAAATGAAATAAAACCAAATCAAGCAATGTTACCACAAAGTAAAGAATTGAGTTTTGATGCTTCTTCTATGTTTAAACCAAAGAATCCCACCAATTTCCTTGAAAGTTATAATAATTTAAAGACAGAAGAATCTATTCCAAATAAAACAACACCAATACAACCAGTACAAATTCAAGGTGTTCCTACTCAAACTCCACAAGTTGGAGAACTTCCAGAACCAAAACCAAACATCATTTATGCATCTTCTGGGTCTTCTCAACAACAAGGTTCTCAAATGAATCAAACTCCTTCTAATGGACCTTTGACAGATGTTCCCTTGATTCGTTCATCTAATCCTGATAATTTTTATACATTATACTCTTATTCCTGTTATAATGTGGTAATATAATATGGCAACAACAGCAGACGTTATATCTCAAACATCTAGTATTAATTTAATTACGAAATCAATATCGTCTACCCGTTCTTCTCTGTCAAGTACTAATGTTAGTGTTGGTAGAATACAAAAAATTATAGAAACAAAAACAAAAGTAAGAAGTGACTTGTTTTTTAAAAATCAAATAATAGAAAGGAGAAGAAGAGAAGCGTCTAAAAGAAGAGAATATGAAGATCAAATAGAAGCATCAAGAGTAACTACAAATTTTCAGTCTGGATTAAGAGTCGCTTCGTCTAGCAGTCAAGGCCCATTAAGCAGAATTTTATCTTTCCTTGGATATATGGGTGCTGGATGGATTATTGAAAATCTTCCCACATGGATTGCAATGGGTCAAGAGTTCATTGCAAGAATGAAAAAGGCAGGAGAACTTATATACTCTATTCCCCAAACCATGTGGAGAATTC
>JACCDW010652807.1_pt1 | contig 50728 bp, 42 predicted proteins | sample 7449781 | NCBI WGS metagenome assembly JACCDW01 (sample SAMN15323449, study PRJNA562643) | freshwater metagenome | isolation source: river surface water | place: USA:Blue River Watershed | collected 2017-08-18
AATCCTCCACCACCGTGGTAAGTTAATTCAAAAACCTCTGTCATGAATGCGGACCTATAGTCCGCTCCCGGGAAAAAAGAAGTCTATTGTCATTGGTAAGTCTAAATCGATTTCACTACCATCGGACAATACGACTGTAGTATTCATTAATATATCTGGTGTAACAGAAGCTATATATTTACGGAGTTCAATAGAATCCATAGAAAGCAAGTATCCTTGATCAATAAAGTCTCTAACTGTTTTAACTGAATAGTCACCGTTAATAGCAACTATTTGGTGTTTAAGTCTTGTTGAAACTGCTCCGGCTTCTAAACCTAAGTTCTTTTTTACTCCTTTAATTTCTTCATCAATCTTTTTATCGTCTGATACAGTTAATACTTTGAATGTAACTGTATTTCCTGATTTAGGTAATTTAAATTCAAATTCATTTTTATTATTAAATAAAGACCAATCTAATTCTTTATACTTAAGATTTTGTAAATCTATAGTTAACTTCTCTTCTTCACCTGTATTAGGATTTTTATACATAAAAGAATAATCTTTTCCGTATGCTAATATCCTAGCAGCGATCAATAAGCCATTTCTGTCACCCAAGGTTAGGTCTTCATAATTAATTGGTGCTTTAATTAGACTCTTAAGCATCTTCTCAATGGCAAGGCCCTGGCGCAACAGGTTAACGTTTGTGAGGATATCTTCCTCTTTAGCCGTCATATACTTCATTTCAACTTGACCAGATGATAGAGTATTTTCTTTAGGGTAGATAAGACCTTTAGAAGGTAAATCGATTAATTCTGTTGGTACTGTAAACTTTTGTTCAGACATAAAACGTATTTATTTATAAATATAAGAATAATTAATTTTATAAAATAAAAAAAGCCTCTAGTAATAGAGGCCTTTCTTTTAAGTATATAATTATTCTAGTAGTTAAGCACGCAATAATCCATTCCTATAGACAAAGTCAATTCAGTTGGATCAGATGTTGACCAGTCATAGTTTCCAAAAGTAGCTTCTTTAATGAAAGCACCTTTAACAATCCACTCACTTACAATATCACCTACTGGACCTAAGATAGATAAGTTAAGATCTTTCTTATAGAAGTCAGAATAACCATCACGTCCAGTTACTGATTCATGGTGAAGACGTACCCACTCCATTACAGCTTGTTGACCTGAAGGAGATACTGGGTTATAAAGTGCTAAGCTCATGTCTCTCCATTCAGCTTTACCTTTTATCTTACGATAAACGTTGATATGGTCAAGTTTGATCTCATTTAAAGTTACACCTGGAGCGTCTGCCTTCTTAATCATATAAGAAGGAATACCATCAATGTACATCACAAATCTATTTGATACTGTTGGTTCAAACGCTGTGAACATTATTTCATTAGGATCCAATACTGGCATTGTATGTTAAGTTTTATTCTACTTATAAATATTCGACAACGAATTTATTTATCTTCTTCTTTTTTTTCTTCTTTAGCTTCTTCCATTGATCCCGCTTCTTGATTAATATTAAGACCGCTTTTTTCTGCTGTTGCTGCAAGTTGCGCTTTCTTTTTAGGATCTTTTATTTTATCCATAAGAAATTTAATTCCTTTTTCAATTTTTGGACTTGCAACAACACCTCCTACTAATAGTCCAACTAAACCTACACCTGCAAGAAATGGATCAATTTCTGCAATCTTATTAATTCCAGGTATTGAATTTAATACATCCATAGCTCCTTGGAATTTTGGATCTATCTCGTCAATTTTACCACTGCTATTTTCCATTTCATTAATCTTATTCTCAAGATGTTTTTTAGCTTTTTTTAGTTCATCTAAAGAGCGATGCTTTTTTTCAGTGGACTCAACTTTTTCTGTTTGTACTTTTTTCATTCCATCTTCAGCAACTTTCTTTTCTTTCACAACTGTCCAATCACCATAGGTTTTTCCACCTTTTTTGGCTTCAGTCAATGTTAATTGCTCTTTTACACTCTCGTATAAGTGAGCAGGTACTTTAATTCTTAAAATTGTATTATCGTTCATCTTAAGGTTATTTTATTTTATTGACCAAACGTTGTGCCAGTTGGAAGAATGTTGAAGTCAAGTTGAATGAATTCCGCAGTCTTTGTAGGCTGTAAGTAAATTGTACCAACCAATTGGTTACGATCTACTACATCTGGTGTATTATTAGTCTCGTCCATTACTACTTGGAATGCATAAAGACCTTGTCTTTGTTGTACTGATTCTAAATATGGATTAACTTGATTTAAGAATTTGTTTCTTGTTACCTGAGTATTTGGTTCGAATACGATTGTTTCACCGATTTGACCAATATAGTCTTTAAGAGCAATCAACAATCTTCTTACATTCACACGATCAAGTGCAGATGGTTTTTGTTGAAGAGTCTTTTGACCGTATATTACTGTACCAACTCCAGGGAATGTAGCGATTGGGTTAACTTTACCTTGATAAAGCAAGTTCCTATCGTTAACTGTTAATTTTCTTTCTGGTTGAAGTACTGTAGATAGAGCGCCTCTGTTAAGACCAGCAGGTGCAAACCACTCAGCAGCAACTTTATCATTGTATTCGTAAACTGCTGGTACTAATGTAGAAGCAGGAACAAAGTTTATTTTACCAGTCTCACGACTTCTAACTTGTACCCATGGCCAATAAGTTGCACCATATGAATTATCATATAAGTTTGCTTGAGTAAGAACTGCGTTTATTTGTTGACCGTAAGATGCCATATCTACTACTGCAATTGCATCTCCTCTACCTTGAACAAGAGTTAATAAATTACCTACTGTAGTAGCCGCATTTTGACTATTTAATCCTGGTGCATATACTACATTTACATTATAAGAATCTTGATTTTCAAGAAGATTAATTGCAGTTGCATAATCAGAAGGATGCACACCTTGAATATTTGTTGATGGACTAGCTACTACTGAATTTGCAACAGGTATTGCTTCAAACATATTTACCGCAGCTTTACCAAATGAACCAAATATAGCACCGCTAGCACCACCAAAGGCTCCATTAATAGATCCAGATCCTAAAGCAGGAAGTGAAGATGTATATTGATTTTGAGGAAGTCCTGTTTGATCAAAATATCCAGGAGTAGGAAGATTAACTGATTTAAGTCTTACATATCTACTCTTATTTTGATAGGATCCAGTTGTTTGTAAATAATAATCTCCAGTTGAATCTTGACGAATTGCTTGTGTTTGATCACCAATTACGTATGCAATGTAATTATTTTGATTTGGATCTAATGAAAGATTATTCCAAGTTTCAAGAATAGTTTTGCTATTATTGTAATCATCACCACGACGGATAATGATACTGAATACACCTGAACCGGTATCAACTCCAGTTACTTCCCAACGAATATTAGCAGAAGATCCTGACGGTAAAGAACCATCTACAGAAGTTCCACCTGCATTATTCATTAAATTACCAACTGAAAGAGTTTCTAGTTCAAAAGAAGTAGCAGCTCCAATAGAAGCTACAGAAGCAGTTGCTGCTGTATAAGAACCAGACGCTACTCTAGTAACAAGAAGAGAATCTCCACCTTGCTCAAAGTAGTTAAGTGCTGCAATTGAAGTTAAATACTCATAGTTAGCTCCACCAGAAACAAATGCAGCTCCGAAGATAGCTTTATATTCTGAATATGAAGTTACTAATGTTGGAATGTTTACAGGTCCAATTACTGTAGGGCCTAAAAGAGCTGCACCAGCAGTAATAGGTCCTTGTGTTATTTGGGATAGATCGTTTTCATTTAAGAAAACTCCTGGGCTAATAAGTGTTTCGGCCATTTATATTATTTTTATCTAGTAATAAATATCTATCCTTTATTCAAAACACTTTATTGGAATTCTCCAGTTTCGATATTTATGTTGATGTTTCCGTATTTGTCTTTTAGTTCTTCAAACAATACGCTTTCAGATTTTTTTAAATCTTTAATTTTTTGTTTTTGATCTTCCATCAACAATTCTAAAACTGTTTTTTGATATTGTAATTCTCCTAATGCAGATGCAATCTCTAGAGAATCTTTTCTTACTTGATGAAGTCTTTCTAATTCGTTTTCTGTAAGTTTTGCCATAACGTTCTTTTTATAATAAATATATAAACTAATGTGAGAAATAAAATGGCCCTCTAATTACAGAGAGCCTATTTTTTATATTAAAAAAACAAAGTCAATTTATTTAGTAGCTTTCTTTTTAGGAGCGGCTTTTTTCTTTACTACTTTTTTTGCTTCTTTTAGTTCTTCTACTTGTTGTACACTAGCAATAGGTTCAGCTTTTGGCTTAATTTCTTCTACAGGTGCTGGAGCAGGAACTACTGGATCAAATGTCGGATTTTTTGGAGCTGGTGTGTCTTTACTAACTTCTTCTACTTTGCTTTTTCTAGAAGTGGCAATGAAGTATGCAGCAACACAAGCGACTGCGATAACTAGAATAATCTGTAACATAAAATAGTTGTTTATTTATAAATATACGAAAATAAGAGAAAAATAAATTTTTATCCAATTTGTGTTACTCTATACTGACGATCAGTAGGATCAGCTAATTTAAGTTCATCAGCTTTTAATTGTGCTTCTTCTTGAGTAGGATATTCGTAAATTGGATCATCTGGACTTAATCTAGCTACCCAAATTTGATCACTACCAGGAATAAACTGCATTTGTACTTGATAAATCATAAATTATTTTTTTATTATAAATATATTAATTAACCGCATCCAATACATTCTGCATTAGCGCTACATGAACCTGGTGTAGTACACTGAAATATTGAAGTAGAAGCACCGCTGACATATGTTGGAGTACCTCTTGAACAAACATATCTAGTATTTGGTGCAGTAACTCCTACTTGAATTAGAGCGCCATCACTACATCTTGAATATTCTATAGTTGATGTGCTACCTCCATCTGAAATAAACGCACCGAAACAATAACATGGCGGAGCTGTTGTTGTTGTAGTTGTCGTAGTTGTTGTTATAGCGCATGGTACGCTAAATCTAAAATATGGTGCCATAAAATATTATTTTAACAATTTGCATACAATGATCCTACTGCAGCTGTACTTGAATCTATACTATAGATATTACCACTTTCATCTCTAACATAATTAAATCCAGTAAGAGCGACTCCTGTACGAGGATTAAGAAGTACAGATCCATTTGATGAAGCAGCTGCTAATGTAGTATCATTATTTGATGTTACAGCTGCTCTAATATTATCAACATTACTACATGAAGAAACCGTCATGAAATAAAGTGGTGATATTATATTTTGATCTTGACTACCTTCTTTCCACATTACAAAATACAAAACTTGAGAAGTTGAAGATAAAGTATAATCATAACTTTGAAAATTACTATTAGTAAAAGTTCCGTCAAACACAGGAAATCCTGTTAATGTTCCTGTATTAGTAAACGGATATGAGGTATATATTTGAAACCTCATAGTAGACAAATTTGGAGTTACATTATCAGGAGATTCTATAGTTATTGTGGAAACAGCACCAGAACTTCCTGTTACATTTACTCTATAATATAAATAGTTACCTAATAAAGTAGGAGTGTCTGTATTTACTATTGGGCAGTTTTGATTAGCTGTGTGATCATAGCTATACCACTCAGATATTGCTGATGGAACTACATCATCCGTCGGTTTTGTAGGAGCGCTTCTATTAACAGGAACATATCCAGAACCTGTATTAGTATCGCTACCTAATAAACTACCAATTTTAGATAATTCTATATTACTAGTAAGACCAGAATTTTCAAGCTCAGTTATGAGCATACTCATTGATATAGGTCCACTAGCTGGTAACGCCATAGTTTATAATATATTAAGCTCCGCAACCAATACAACTAGCATTTGCAGTACATTCTTGAGGGAATCCTCCAAGGTTACATGCAAATATTGTAGGTATTCCTCCACTTACGTAAGTAACAGCTGTTCTAGAACAAAGATAGCGTGTTCCATCAACACTGTTTACAGCTACTTGAGTAACAACACCAGTTTGACAAACAGTATATTCAACTACACAGTTTCCAGCATCTGGAGTTATTCCATAACAATAACAAGTTACTGGCGCTAATGTTGTTGTAGTAGTTGTTCCGGTACCTCCTCCAAATACTGCTCGACCCGAATTATTTACGTTTGTAAATACCGCACGTCCTGAGTTATTAACATTTATAAATCTTGCTGGCATAAAAAATATTATTATGGTGTGATCATTAATGAGCCTGTTGGTAACCAAGGCGCTTGTTCTACTAATACAGGAGGATTAATTTGATTTTGTATTTGTTGAGCAACAGTTGCTTCGTAATTTTGCATACTAGCTGTACCCATTGAAGCAGTCATCCAATTATAAACTATATCATAAGTAAGTTCATTAAATGGAGTAAATGCAGAACCTGATTCATAAGTAACTGGTTGAACTCCTATTACTGATGATTGATACGATCCAGTAACTCCATAAAGTTGCCAATGCACATTGAATACTACGTTTGTTTCTCCAGATGCAGTTGGATATGCTTCTAGTGGATTAAAGTTCCAATTGTAATTAATTGCCATTATTTTTTCTTTTTCTTATTTTCTAATAAATATTTGAGTTCGTCTATTTGTTTTTGTTGTTCTTTAACTGCCTCAATTAACAGTCCTACCATATTACCATAAGCAACACTATAATTACCATTTTGATCTTTAGATACGACCTCAGGTATTATAGGAAGTACTTCTTGAGCAATTACTCCTATCTTACGTGATTTATCATCTGTGTCTTTTCTATTATAACTTACTCCTCTTAATGATATTACTTTTTCTAGTGCATTTTCAATAGGCTCTACATTATCTTTTACTCTAGCATCAGAATATGCAATAACATCTCCAGTTGCACGAATTGTGCCTAATACATCTAATTTATATGCAGGAGAAGATGCTCCTATACCTATACTTCCAAGTGAGTAATAAGCATTTGCACCATCTCTAACAAAAGTATGTGCTGCCGTATTACTTACTGTCGCTGTAACATTACTAAATGCACTTGCTTCAAATCCCACTGTCCAGTTATTATTTCTCCATGTAGAACTTACTCCACTATATCCTAATCCTACCTCTTCTATGAATACTTGAGGATAACTCCAAGTAGAACTTAATTCACCTATATAAACAACCATGTAAGTTCCATCATAACCAAATCTTACATTAAAGTTTCTATCTATAGCAGGATTTCCTTCTATATAAGCAAAGCAATTATACCAAGATGGAGTATCAGAGTAATTATATCCTCCAAAAGTAATCGTAAATGATTCATTTGTTACATACTCATAAACTTTTACTTTTACAGTATTCATTGTATTAGTATATCCAACAGGATAAGTAATTTTTATAGCGCCTGTTACTGTACTAGTTTGAGTAATGTATGTACCGTTTTTAGGTTTTATTAACCTATATCCTTGAGTATCAGCTATAGTATAATCTGTTACTATAGTACCATCTACTTGTAATTTTTCTGTTGGTGATGTTGTTCCTATACCTACATTACCTCCATTTAATATAGTAAATCTCCAAGATGCGGCTGAATAAACTCCAAATGCACTTGTTGACGTAGTACTTTGAAGTCCAACAAATACATCTTCTGAGCCATCATTACCTGTTAACCAAAATCCAGGAGTTGTAGATGTATCAGACCTAAACTTAAGTCTTCCTATTACATCTAATTTTTGTCCAGGAGTAGTAGTTCCTATACCTATATTTTTAGATGAATTAATATATAACGCCGCATTTGGTGGATCATATGGAGCTGTAGTACTATATCCTATTTGATATCCTCCTCCTGTATATGGAACTCCAGCAAACCACTTTTCAGATCCTCCAGTATACGTCATTAATATACCTCTACCTCTATAATCTATATTAGATCTTAATTCTAGAGTAGTTGCAGTATAGTTAGGAACCCCTGATTTATTTCCACTAATTAAAACTGTTGAAGTAGAATCTCCATCAGTATCTGATTCTACAAAAATAACTGGATTTCCAGATGCACTAACATGTAATTTACCTGTTGGTGATGTAACTCCTATTCCAACATTTGGACCATCTAAAGACATTACATGCTGAGTACCTATTGTATTTAGATCATCTGTACTCTGTTTCCAAGTATAAAAATCAATAGCATTTCCAGAAACTGCTCCTGAATTATGTCTTGTTTTTATAGCATGTCTATAAGTTGCCGAGTTATTATATCCTAATGTGATTTGATTACTGCTAAAATTAGCATTGCTATTACCAGATCTTAATTGTAAGGATATTTGACCTGCGGTATCTTGAGCTCCTCCAATATCTAAGTAAGAACTAGGTGATGTCACGCGTACTCCTATGTTTCCGCCATTAACTATTCTTAGTGCTTCTGGTATATTAAGAGGTGCTCCTGCATTAAGTCCTGTACCAAATGAAATACCTCCATTGTTATTTCCATTAAATTGAATATAACCCATCCAAGTAGAATCAACTTTTTGTTGAATTCTAAATCCTGCAGTTTCCCAAGTACTTCCAGTAGATACTCTTGTATTTGTAAGTTCTAAATAATCATTATTTGAAGTTGTTACATTAAATCTTTCTAATAATTCTTGAGTTCCTGCAGTAGTAGCTAGTGATGCTCCTACTATATCTAATTTATATGTTGGAGATGCGGTACCTATACCAACATTACCTCCATTAAGATATGAATTTCCACTTGAATTTATGCTTACAATAGTTGCACCACCTCCTGCTGTTATATCAAGTTTAGCATTTGTATCTGTGTATCCTAATTGAGCAGATCCTGCTAAATATAAATTATATGTTTGAGCTGCTCTAGGAAGAAATAGTCCATATGATGCAAATTGAGCAGCATTATCTGTATTTTCTGCTCTAAAAAGAACTCTATTTCCTGATGAATATATTTCAGTTTGAGCATCACTTCCTAATCTTATTCTACCATTTACATCTAGTGCTTGACCTGGGGTTGTAGTTCCTATACCAACATTACCATTACTAGTAATACGTACTCTCTCAATTCCAGTTCCACCATTTGCACTAGGTTGTGTATAAAATCTTATTGATCCTGGGCTTCCTCCTGCATTATAAGAATCTTGAACTAAATCTATTCTTGAATCAGAATATGCGTTTACTAATTTGAGATTAGTTAGTATATCGCCTGAATTTACATAATCGTGATAAATTGCTGCTTGACCATATCCACTAGGACTAGTAAATAATATTCCTTCATTAGTATGTGAACTATTAGAAATACCTATTTCTAATTTAGTTGTAGGAGAAGTTATACCTATACCAACATTACCAGCATTATCAATCCTTACTTTTTCAGTACCATCATTAGTAGTAAAAGTTAAAAATCCTCCAGTTGTACTACCGCCTCTATAAAATTTAATAGAAGCATTTTCTGTTGTATTATAATATAAACCTTGAGTAAATGTTAGACCAGGTGCAGTTCCAGATCCATGGTTATATGTTCTTAATTTAAATGCAGATTCACTTGCATTTTCAAGATCAAACATATAGTTTGATGCTGCTTTAGATACTGCTAAAGTTGCAGTCGGTGTTGTAGTTCCTATACCGACATTACCATTAGAACCACTTATTGTCATTCTAAGTGTTCCATTAGTATAAAAAAACATGTTTCTATTTCCGTATCCGAAAAAATATTGTTCGTTAGTAGTAGCTCCTATTTGAAGGGCGCTGCTACCTGCAGTATCAATAAATTGTATTAATCCATTATTACCTGCATTTGAAGAATTTATTATTAAATTTAAACCAGTAGTAGTACTACCTAATGTTAATCCTCCACCACCAAATGTAGATGGTGAAGTATTACCAATACCAACATTACCTGATGTATCTACGGTTACTTTAGTAGATCCATTGGTTTCTATTGCAAAATTTTGATTATCATTAGTACCTATAAGTGCTGTGGTACCAAAGGAATTTCCTCCTTGAATAAATGCATTTGTGCCTGAAGGACTAATATAAGAAGCTGTTGGCCAAGTGCCTGATGCATTAGTTGCATCGGTAAAAGCTAAATCTTTATAGCTAGAATATGCTGTAGCTGAGCCAAAGGATTGCTGGTATACTCTTACTCCAATTGCATTTTTTCTAAATACAACTAAATTATCATTACCTCCACTTGCATCACCATATGAGCGCATATGAAGAAAATCGCCGTATGGTGATCCATTATTATTATCCCATGATGTAAATCCAAATTGTAGATATGTTGCTGTTATTTCAGATGGACTAATTTGCCTATTATCATTAGAAAGTAATTGGCCTGATGTTCCTGTAACAGTGCCTGCTGTTGTAGCAGAGGTTGCTGATGTGGCGGATGCTGCGGTAATAGCTCTAGAAGAACTAGTTGCAAAAGAGGCGGTTGTAGCAAAACTAGAAGTGCCAAATAAAGAACCACTAAGTGATCCAGTAAATGAACCTGTAAATGAAGCTCCTATAAATCTAGAACCAGAAAATACACTAGAAGTTATTGCATTAGCAACAAATAAAGAGGCGAGACTGGCATCTGATGAACCAGAAGTTATAATTTTTTTCCAAGATGGCATTCAACTACGTTTTGTGGTTAGAAACTTAGCACTGTACTAAGCCTACTTCCCTTTCGGGCCGACAAATTATTCTATTATAAATATCAGGAGTTCTTTTTACCTGCTGACTTTATCTGTTCGTGTTGAACAATTTGTTGTAGTTCTGCTTGCTTTTTTTGCTCTTCTTTTCTTTTTTGAGCTTCTATATCTAAAAGCTCCTGTTCTATTTTAACTTGAAGATTAGCAAGGAATTTTGCATCTTTTCCTGAAACTGTTACTAGGTCTAACGCCTGTCTAACAAATATAATCTCATTCTGAGTGAGATCAATAGAGAATATATCTAACATAACTAACTATTTATTTACTAAGATGTATTGATTTTGTAATTTAATGATCATAGAATAAAACATCTCTATTTGATGTCCTTTAAGATCTGCATTTTTAAGAAGAATTAATAAATATTCTAATTCTTCTTTAGATAAATCACTTGATTTTACTGTTTTTCCTGCGTCTGTTAAAGAAGCGGTCTCTCCTGCAACCACAACTTGTTTTAAATTAAATCCCATAACTAATTAACTATATATTAAGAATAAATAAAAATATCTCCTGTTGAATCATTAATCCACATATTACCAGAGCCAAATGATGCACCTCCCCATGTTGGTGCTACAGAAGGATTAGTTGATCCAGCTACTTTTACAGTTACTGCATATTCATCTGGAGTTACTGATGATGCTGATGCGTGAACATTAAATGCTACAGCAAATCTGCCATAAGTACCGGTACTTGTTGTATCTAAATAAAAAGCAGATCCAGACATTCCACCAGCGCCAGTAGAAGAGACGATTATAATACCGCCTTCTGTTAATGTAGTAGATCCTGAGGCAAATGCTGCAAACCTATCTCCAATTAATAAGTTTTGTGTATTTTGAAAACTAGCAGTACCTGCAACTGTTAAGTCGCCTGCTACTGTTAAATTATTATTGAATGTAGAATTTCCTGTTACAGTTACACCACCTGCACTTACAGTTATACCACCAAGTGCTACACTTAAACCAGAAGATGCACCTGATGAAATTTGAACTTGAGTACCAGTATCTGATATATTTGATCCAGCAAAAGTATTAGTTCCTAATTTTGGAATTTGATTTGTAGTAAGAGATGATGTAGATACTTGAACTGCATCAGCGGTAACTGTAATTAATGGACCTGCTCCAATATCAAAAGTAGATGCGGCAGAACCATTGAATGTTGTTCCAGTTAAACCAGCACCTGCTGTTAAAGAGTTTGCTACTTGATTGGAAGTCGATGAACTAAGAGCGCGAGAAGCTGTTACAGTTAATTGATTATCTGTAGCATTAAAACTTAATGTTGCACTATCAACTCTTAAAGGTCTATTACCTGATGTACCATCTACAAAAGTAAGATAATAAGGACCAGTTCCTGTTGTGGTATCTGTAATCGTAGATGCACTAGCAATTAAAGCATTTGATGCCCAAGATGAAGTACCGGTTAAGTTAGCTACAGTTAATGTATTAGTTGTAGCATTAAATGTTAATGTACTACTATCAACTCGAATAGCTCTATTACCTGATGTACCATCTACAAAAGTAAGATAATAAGGACCAGTTCCTGTTGTGGTATCTGTAATTACAGAATTAACAGAAGTTTCTGATTGATTCGATCCAGGTGACCAAGATGCACTAACTGCCCAACTAGAAGTACCTAGTAAAGTCACTCCGCTATTTGATGCTGTTATTCCTCCTTGAAGTCTTATAGAGCCGGTAAATTGAAATACATCAGCATTTACTATAAGCGAATTATCTACTCCTAATGTTGCAAGCTCTGCTTGACTACCAGAGGTTATGACTTTTCTCCATTGTGCCATTTAATACTATTTTGTCTATTGATAAATATATTATATACAGATAAATTAATTTGGTTGAATATAAGTAGAGTCTTCTAGTCCTACATACATTGATGCAGAAGTAAACCAAATAGATCCTGCTTGTGTTATTCCTGTAGGATCAAATGATTGAGTAGCTATCTGAATTATACTCTGACTAACTGTTAAAACTGGTTGTTTTGTTGTAAAATTACGAACTATAAATAAATTACTATATATGTCCGTATCTCCTGAGCTAGATATATTAAAGTATTGAGTGAAACCTGAATTAATTAAAAATAAATTTTCAGGAGTTATATTAACACTAGCTGATATGCTTCCTGTTCCTATTCTAAATCCAGAAATTCCTTTTATATTAGATCCATCAATATAAGAAGCAGTCAAAGCAAAACTAGAAGTTCCTAACAAAGATCCTGTTATACTACCTAAAACTTTTAAAGATCCTGTAAGTTCAAATACATCTGCATTAATTAATAAGCTATCTCCTTCTAATGAAGTAGCAACTAAAGAACCTGTAACAGATGTACTTTGTAATTGAGCCATTTTACTTAATTAGTTGTTTAACTTGATTTTCTAATACCTCTATTCTTTTTTGTTGCTCCTTTATTACGTTTATAAATATAATACCTAGTTTTCCATATTGTATACCTATAGGACTACCAGTATCATCTTTAGATACAAATTCAGGGAATAAATCTTCTAATTCCTCTGCTATTAAACCTATGTCTTCTTTTTTAGTATCTTTCCAATTAAATGAAACTGGGTTTAAGTTTTTAAATTTTTCTAAATCTGTTGAATAAGATTGTATATTTTCTTTTAATGTTCTTGTAGAAGTTTCAATTAGTGTAGTAACCCTAGCAGTTCCATTAACATCTAAAGGATACGCAGGCGTTGATGTTCCTATACCTACATATCCACTATCTAATATTATTACTCTTTCTGTACCACCTACAGTTGTAGCAGACGTAAAGAATCTTATATGTGCGTTATTACCACTACCTGTTGCTAAAAAGTTAAGTCCGCCATTACCATTAGAAACTATAAAACTACCTGTAGGTCTGTATGCACCTTGTAAAACAACTCCTTGACCGGCATATCCTACATTTATAAATCTATTGCTAGCTACACTAGGACCTGCTTGAAATGATGAAAATGAATCTGTTCCAGATGAATTAGAGTTTTCTACTCTAAGACCTAATGTAGCATTTGCACTTCCTGATATATGTATAGTTGCAGTTGGGTTTATTAATCCTATACCTAAATTACCAGAAGATTGATATATTACACTGCTACTTATAGTAGTTGGTGTATTCCATATAGGTATATAGTTAGTTGTACCTCCTAATATATTTGAACTAGTTAGTGCAAAACTAGCAGTACCTAATAATGATCCTGTAATACCACCGCTAACCCTTAATGATCCTGTTATTGTTGAGCTTCCTGAAATTAATACGGATCCTGTTGCACTTAATAAATTTGATATATAACTTTTTACTCCATAATACTCAGAAACTTGATTATTAATATTTCCTATATCATAAAGATCATTACCAATTGGAAATAAATGTCCTGCTCCTGACACATTATATGTACCACTAATTAACCATCTATTAGCATCACTTGTACCAAAATATATTTCTCCACCAGGACCAGAGGCGTCAAGTAACATACCTCTACTTCCGCCACCATCACCTGATGTTCTTAATACGGTTGAATATGGACTACCCCCGGCTAAAATTGACAATTTTTGATATCCAGAGTCTCCAGGATTTCCTACAACAAATGCATCTATTCGACCGCTTGCACCAATAGCAGGATTTTTTAAATTCTCAACATGTATAGTTGTTAATTTTGAGGTACCTGATGCATTAAGTAGATAAGTTGTACTGGAACTAGAACCTGTTATTACTAGACTCCCTGTTATAACTGCAGCTCCTACATAAGGAAATGGAGACAGAGCATTTAAAGCATAGGATGCAGTTGTAGCAAAACTAGCAGTTCCTAGTAAAGATCCTGTAATACTTCCACTAACTCTTAAAGAACCAGTAAACTCAAATACATCTGCTCTTATATAAAAATTATCTGCAGAAGAAGCGGTTGCTGCATAAGATGCACTTATAATACTATTGGAACCAAAAGGTCCCCAGACATTTGACGCTGTTACAAAAGATGCGGTATCTGATTGTGCTGCGGCAGGTGCCCAAGAAGCACTAACTGCCCAACTTGATGTGCCATGTAGTGAACCGCTAATGCTACCACTTACTTTTAATGAACCAGTAAATTCAAATACGTCTGCTCTAATAGTAAAGTCGTCGGCAGAGGATGCAGTTAATGCATGAGATGCTGTTATTGCATAAGATGCTGTAAGTGGTATTAAAGCAGCAGATGCAGTATAATATAATTGGCCTGTTGAAGCATTTAATAAAACTACATTAGTTTCAGGAGATTCAATAAGACTAGGAAAGAAAATAGATCCAGTAGCTGTTAAACTTCCAGATATTCCTGTATTACCTATAACATGTAACTTATAAGAACCTGTTTGGGTAGTTCCTATTGAAACATCTCCTGCAAAATAGTTACTAACAGCAGTTTCTGATTGATAAACTCCCCATCTTCCGCTTGGTATTGCTACACTTCCTAAATTCAAATAAACTGAATTAGTTGCTCCTATTGCAGCCATAACTATACCTGCTCTTTGAGTTCCTGTATAGTTAGCTATTCTTATAGCTCTATAAGTGCTTATAGTTCCAGTAAGATTACCTCTCTCTAAATAAACTAAATCTGCTTCAGTTGTTGTTGTTCCAGTACCAAAAAAAGCTGCTAAGTTAAAACATCTTAAATTTTGTAATGCTCCACCGCCAGTTAAATTATTAAATACACTTAATTGAAAAGCTCTTGATACAAGTTGATTTGTTGCTGATGATGCACTAATATTATAAGTAACTTGCATCCCAATATCTGCAGTATCTGTAGCATTGGATTGAGTTTGTAAGTGGGATACAATAAATGTTGATCCTGTTGATTTAGCAGAATCTATATATAAACTATAAAAACTAGAACTAATTGTTCTATTTCCTGTTAATTGACCGTCAGAATTATATATATTTGGTGCATAACTAGCTGTTCCTAATAGTGAACCAGTAATACTACCACTGACTCTTAGTGAACCTGTAAATTCAAATACATCTGCTCTAATATAAAAATCATCCGCTGAAGAAGCAGTTGCTGCGTACGAAGCGCTTCTTATACTATTAGAACCAAAAGGTCCCCATACATTAGATGCAGTTACAAAAGATGCAGTATCTGATTGGGCCGCAGCAGGTGCCCAAGAAGCACTAACTGCCCAACTTGAAGTACCATATAGTGAACCAGTAATTCCACCATCAACTATTACAGATCCTGTAAATTCAAATACGTCTGCTAAAACAGTTAAATTATCTACTGTTAAACTTCCAGTTACAAAAACAGAACCTGTAAATTGATGAGTATCGGATAATTGCGAACCAAATATAGTTGATCCTGTTATATATTCTGTACTAGAAGTAATAACTTGCGCTACTATAGTTTGTGCAGTTAAAGTACCTCTAACTAAAAAGTCATTAGCAGATGATGCTGTTAAAGCGTTATATGCCCAAGAAGCTGTACCTACTACATTTAATGCGTGCGAAGCTGTAACTGCATAAGAAGCCGTACCTAATAAAGACCCGGTAATTCCTCCATCAACTTCAAGAGATCCTGTAAACTCAAATCTATCTGCTCTAATATAGAAATTATCTGCTGAAGATGCGGTTGCTGCATAAGATGCACTTATAATACTATTAGAACCAAAAGGTCCCCATACATTAGATGCTGTAACAAACGATGCTGTATCTGATTGAGCTGCTGCTGGTGCCCACGAAGCGCTCACAGCCCAACTTGATGTGCCATGTAGTGAACCGCTAATGCTACCACTTACTTTTAATGAACCAGTAAATTCGAATACATCTGCATTTACTACTAATTGATCAGTAGTTAAAGATCCGCTTATATTAACTGAACCTGTAAATTCAAATACATCCGCATTTATAACTAAATTATCTGTTACTAGCGTTCCACCTACTTGAAAAGTAGAACTTCCAGTATCATAAAAAAGATCTGCTGATGCAGAAGCTCTATTAACACTTCCATCAGAAAATAAAACTCTACCTTGTAAAGGATTTGCTATTGTATTAAAACCTGTTCCTGAAGTTCCTGATGTTCCATTTATCCCAGACGTGCCATTTATACCAGAAGTTCCTGATGTTCCATTAGTTCCGCCAGTGCCTCCACCGCCTCCTGTACCATAATAAAAATTACCTTCTCCGTCTACAACAACTACTCTAGTAGCTAAATTATTTTCATTTAGATTAACTTTTAGAGTGTTGAACCTGGCGTTACCGTCTTGTTTAGGCGCTTCTATACGAAATCCCATCTCGGACTATCTTTCTAATACATATTTGGGATTTATAAATTATACTAAGAAAGATACTTTTGGATAGCTTTTATTACCTCTTCTCCTGATATTGTTTTACTACACTCAAACTGTCTTTGTGTTCCTTTATGTTTTGGGCACCAATTCCAATCTCCTGGATCTAATTGATGAGTATTGAAACAACCTCTACAGAATCCATCTTTTGTATATACTCTAATTGCATCTTTAAATTCAGTTACTGGATCTGAGAATCCTGATATTACACATGTTTTGGTTCCTAATGCCCAACTAAGCCAACTAAGTCCACTACTAATACCAATAAACATTTCAGATTTTTGTAATATTTCTATTGTTTTTTCTATGTTAGTATTAGAAGGATACTCTATGCCTTTAGGATTAGCATTGCTCATATAACCATCTTCTTCTTTTGATAGCATTACAACTTTATATCCTTTAGATTTTAAGTAATTAACTACTTTTTGCCATCCTGTTTTATTATTCCAATATTTAGCTTGAGCTGTACTATGTACTGCTATTGAAATTAGTTTTTCTTTTTTTACATTTTTATTAATAGATAATCTAGGTCTAAGTTCTTTATACTCTAAACCTAAAATATCTGTTGCTGTTTGTTGTAGTGGTATATTTTTAAAGTCTCTAGGATTTTTATTATAATCAATAGTTCCATTTTGATTATAAAACCATCCTATAGTATACATTGCATAAAGATTGTTTACAGGTTCTCCTGGTTTAGCAAATTCAAATTGAGGATATTCTTTTTCAAAAAAATAATTCCAAAATGTTGATGTTATTATTTTACAATTATGCTTTTTTTGAAACTCCTCTATATAGGGAAACCATGCTAGAGTATCACCTAATGATTTAGAGTCTAGTGCAATATAGACTCTTTTATCTTTTAAGTCTAAATTATATTCGTATTCATGAATTCCATCTAATGCTTTTATTTTCCAATCAACAAAACTCTGTTTACTAGCTTTAATCCAACAATTAGAAGATATTTTGCCAGAGTGTAAAACTTGATTTGTTTTATTATCTGTAAAAGATACATCGTAATCTAATTTTTTTCCTCCTACAATTTCAAAAAAAGCACCTTGAATAAAATTAATATTAAATTGAGGAATAGGTTCTTTTGAAGGTATAGCTAATATTTCTGTACTTTCATAACCTTGTATAAGTTGATCTTTCATAGTGTTAGAATATTTTTTTACTAGCTCTTTTGTTCTATTCATCCATGATAATTCTAATGCGGTTATTTTAGCTAGTTTAGAATATCTAAGATACTTTATTGGATTTATTAATTTAGATATAGTTTTTACTATTTGGTCTACATTTCTTTCTACTTTAATTAATCCTTTTAGTTCATTATTTTCTTCATATGTTCCTACTACAGGAAGACCTGATGCCATTGCTTCAAGTAGAGTTAAATTAGGATGTCCAGCCTCTAATATTGAAGCATGAACAAATATACTATGCTCTTTATATAAATCTCTTAATTCATCTTCAGTTAAATCATACAGAATAGTAAGTTTGTCATAATCAGAAGGAAATTTCTCAAAATAGTTTTTATTATTACTAGGCCCAGCTATAGTAATAGGAAGGTCTAATTGTTTAGCAGCTTCAATTGCATAACTAAAACCTTTTCTATCTTCAGATTGATCGTGAATAAATCCATTATTAGCTACACATAATAATTTATGTTCTTTAATTCCTGATGGTATAAAGTATTCGGTATTTACTCCATGTGAAAAGTATTTAGGAATTCCTTCAAAGTAGTCTACTAAAAATTTAGCTGGTACAAATGACTTTTGGGCATTTTTTATAGCCTGTAAGTTTTCTTTATATACACTAGAATCTTTACCATATAGATAAGCATGGTGATCATGCATAGTGAAATAATATGGAATGCCTCTCTCATGCGCCAGGTTTGCTAGATTAGCCACGTGTATGTGAACTATATCATAATCATTTACCTCGTCCAGATATGAAATCCTGGCATCGTGGCCTAGTTTTAAAAGACAATTATGTGTCTCCCATATAATCTTTTCTACAGCACCCCAACCATTAGGTGGGATAGGAATTAAACCTGGAGTAACATTAATTATTTTCATCTAAGAACAAAAATATTATTTAGTGATTCTATATTATTTTTATTCACTATATAAGATTTAGAATTTTTATCATTCATACTAATTTCTATTTCAATATCTTCACTATCTAAATCAAATATTTTATAATCATGAGAATTATCTCCTAATACTTTTTGATAAAAAGTTTCTTTTTTACCATTTTTATTTATAGTAATTTTTGATATATTTTCTTTACTAGAACTACAATTCCATGTAACTATTGCAAATAAGTTATTATTTACTTCTGCGTTTCTTTCGTCTTCATATTTTTTATTATCAGAAACTTTAAATACAGAAGAAAAAAATCCGTCTATTATAGAATCAGATTCTGCAGGGGAAGTTACTGAATTCCAATACGTTTTTGGAAACTCTTTTTCTAAATCTTCAGGGCTTTTAACTATTATATCTTCTAAACCTTTCTTTTTTATAATTCTAAATAAAAAGTCTTCGACTAATATAAAGTCTTTATGCTTACTATTTAAATAAAATTTAGTATTTATATAATCTTCTTCTGTATTAATTTTTGGCATTATTTTTGTAAAATAATCTAAATCAAAATACCACAATTGGAAAGACAAATATTTTTCTTCATTCACATAAATAAATCCTTTTTTATTTTTTTCTTCAGTTTCAATAATTAAATTATTTATGTTTTCTATGTTTTTTATTATAGAATCATATTCTATTCTAATGAATTTTGTATATCCTAAAGACTTGGCTAAATTAGTAGTATGATATAAATTAGAAAGTACAGATAGTCCATGTTTTTGAGATGCTTTATTTGAAAAACAAAAATATTTTTCGGCATCACCATACCACAATCCAATTAAATCATTTGTGCTATATTCTTTTTTAAACAATCTATTATTTTTATCATATACTAAATAATCAATATTGTCTATTATAGATTTATCAAAATCACTATTAGTAACTACCATAATAGGCAATCCTAATTTTTTAATATTTAAAATAGATTCTTTAAAAGTAGAAAGGCAATGATCATTATGAAAAAAAGCATCTATAATTACTATAGGATTCTGTTTAGCTTTTCTTTTTGCATATATAGTACCTATTACAGAATCTTCATATCTGTGTTTTATACTATCATTATTTAATGAGTTTTGATCTCTTATTTGATCTATTTCAAATCCTTTTGAAGATAATTTATTTACTAATTTAGAAACTTTTTTATTTTGATTATCATGAAACTCTATTAAAAAGCCATCTATAACATCAAATACTTCATCTTCTAATTCTTCAATAATTTCATATTCAGCTCCTTCAATATCCATTTTAACTAAAGATACTCTATCAATATTATTTTGCTTAATAAATGTTTTTAGAGATATTGCTGGAACTACTATTTCTTCTAATGAATTTGAATGTATTTCTAGATGTTCTTTAGAAAGACTTCCTATAGTAGTATTCGTAGGATCTATGTAAAATTTAAGATTTTCATCTTTAGTATAAACAGCTTTATCTACTATTTCTATATCTAAATTTTGAGTAACACTTTTTAAGTTAATTAAAGAATCTTGATTTGGTTCAAATGCATAAATCTTTTTAACTCCTTTATTTGCGCATAAAAGAGAAAATAATCCGCTATTAGCTCCAATATCAAAAACTGTATCTAAATTATCTAATTCATAACAGTCGTATTTTTTAGATAAAAACATTTCATTGTAATTATTAAATAAACAATCAAATGGATTATTTAAATTTAATGCGACATCTTTTTTTACGGTTTCTTTTATAAATAAATCTTTAGAATATAAAAGTTCATTTTCTAAATTATAAAATTCAATTACTAAAGTACCAACTACTGGATCTCTTACGAAGTCTAAAGATTGCACAGGAATTGGTACTATCCACCACGCAGAACCATTAACAAACTCAGCATTAAACCAATACATTGGCGCATTAGAATCTTTTTCTTTTATTGATACTTTATATTTACTAGGCTCGTGTTTTTTATATGTAATATGAATTTTATTCTCTGATGGATTTATTGATATATCAAATATTTCGTCTATTTTATTTTCTTGCATTCCTAATTTATTTAGTATCAATTTTGTATTTTGTTCTTTACTATTAAAATCTAGATAGTTTATATTATTAAATTTATTAAAATAATCTAAATAAACATCTAAATTAAAAATAAGTGATGGAGTTTTCCAACTAATGGCTTCTCTAATTACTAGAGGCATTGTTTCTTTATCAGTAGCATGACCTCTAGAAGTAAATAAAAACAAATCAGCCATTTCAAAAAAAGTATCTACATCATCTCGTTCTCCCCACCATTTACAATTACTAGGAAAATCTTTCATTAAAGGTTGCCAATAATCTTGAAAATTATCTGCTTGATTTCCTATAAAGTGAAATTGAATAGGATAGTCTTTAAGTATTTTAGCATACTCAATAACTTCTGCTTGATTCTTTCTAGGAGTAAATAATCCTACGTTTATAACATGTTTTTTATTAGGATCTAAACCTAATTTATTGAGTAGTTCTTCTCTAGTATGAGTTCTAATTTTATATTCTATAGGATACTCTACTAATTCAATTGGAATATTTAATGGCTTATAAGTCTCTACTTGATATTGACTTACCATCATAAATTTATCTGGGAAATAAGTTTTTCTATTTATATCAAAGCTAGAATCGTGAGATGTTTCAATTATTTTATATGTTCTATTTGTTGAATAAAATTTATCTGCAATATCACTAGGCATAAACATCTCAGGTATTTCCTGAAGGTGGATTATACTTGGATTATATTCTTTAATGAGTTTAAATAAATGATGCTTATCTTGATCTAAAGTTATAAGTCTATTACCTAAAAGATTCTTAATCCTATTTCTTTGAACTATAAGATTCCCTCCTGTTACATCATCCCACTCTAAACAATATATTGTATGTTCTTTATGTAAAGCCTCTATTTGTTTATAAAGATATTGAGGCATTCCACCTGTAGAAAGGTGAGGAGCAATAAAAACTATTGTCATAACTAAATTTTGTGTTTATATTAATAAATATAAATTAAATATTTTGGTTATCTAAGTTATATTTTATTTTTATGATACAGCACTTACAACTGTAGTTGAAGATCCAAAAGTTATTAAATGAGTAGCTGTTACGTTGGGACTTGCAGCCCAAGCTATTGTGGTTGGTGGTGTTGGAAAAGGGCCAAAAGTACTAGTATCATATAATACCTGTCCTACATATGGTGTTGCACTATCATCATTTGGCGCATATACCTGATTTGTATTTCCAACATTTACTTTAGTTGAAGATACTACATAATAACCATAAGAAACTATTGTACACGCATTCCAACCATCATAATCATTTGGAGTACCTGTAGCTATCCTTATTTGTCTATTTGGTACTCCATTAAGATTTGTATTAAAACCATACACTCTTCCACCAGCATTAGCTAGTGTAGTTGTTAATCCTGTGTTTGTGTAAAAAGGAGAACCAGCAGTAGGATATGAGCTGTGATGGGGTAATTGACCTAATGAGTATACATTAGTATTTCCTAAAGCTCCATTAGATGAAACATAAATAGGTACTGTACATAACACATTAGTAAATGTAGTTGTACAATCATTAATAAATGAAGGAGGTGTTGACGCTTGTATATATCCTATTAGTATTGCTGTTGGTCCAGAACGGGGACCTACAGAAAAATTTCCTGAAAACACTCTACTTGATCCATTAAATATAGTAACTGGCATTTAATAAATTTATGTTATTAGTATCCATTAGTATCTATCCATTCTTGAAGTGGTACGCGGTCTCCATTATATAACTCTCTTCTAAGATCGTGTTCTATATGTTGTTCAGGAGTTGGAACTTCTCCATTTGTTAATAGTTCACTATGTCTTTGTCCTTTAATAAATTGAATTATGTTTTCAAAACATCTAACATAATAAAGAAAATTCATATACTCAAAAGTAACAATCTTAGTAGATTCTTCTTCTGTTAATTCTGTTCTTACATAAATAAATCCTGATGTGTCGTAACTCATATTTTTTTATTTTAAATTGTAATAGGATGACCTATTGATACTGGTCTTGGTATTTTTATATCTCCAAATGATAAATAACCTTGCCATTCATTTTCAGGACCGCCAGCATCAATTTGAACTATAGTAGTAAAACCATCGCGTGCCCAAGCATTGACATTATATCTAGCTTGAAAACCACCTGCGGTACTTGGAAAAACTAATAAGCTATTATATTCAATAGCGGTATCTATTTCTGATGATGCTGTAGCATCTTCATCTAGTACCGACATTGTTTGTCTTGATGCTGTGCCAGTTGCAGTACCAAAACCCATACTATCTTGTGTTGAAGATGTACCTGCTGCGCTTTGAGTTTTTCTTGCTCCCATTATACAAATGCCTCTTAAATAAAAAGGAAGTCCTGTAACCTGTGCAGTACGATTGATATCCTGTCTTATAGTATAAGAACCTGCTTGCCATCCTCCACCTTTTATTGCCATATAAATACTTCTTCTATTTGTAGTTGCTCTATTAGTCCAGTTTAGTGTAAATTGATCCGTACCAAAAGATTGTAATATAGCTCTAGCATCGGGGTTACCTCCTGCTACTACAATCATTGCTAAACAATCTCCTGCTCTAGCATAACCATCCGTATCCATTGTCGCTGAAGCATCGTCTGCATTACCTAATACTACGATATTATTTGCTGTTGCTGTTCCTGTTGTAAACCCAGCATATAATCCTGAATCATTCGCTTGTCCTGTACCTACTGCTGCTGTAGATTGTACTCCAGCTAACATTACTACTTGATCATTCACAACATTAGTAGACGTAAACCCAGTAGCTGTATAATTTTGGTTACCTGTAGCTGCAGGTTCTGCAATATCTCCTATTGTTACAGTTTGTATATCATCACCTCCCCATACTTCATAAAATATTGTTAAGTTAGCAGGTGTAGCATCATCAACAATTAAAGTAAATCCATCAGCATCAAAAGTACTTATATCAAGCTTTCCATCAATAGCACCAGCTCCAGTAACGGTTACAACAACACAATCATTGACAGCTACCGAACCACAATCCGAATCTGCAAGGTTATCTCCACTAAATGTACCCACAGATCTTCTAGTTGTTGCTGATGAAGCAAAACCAATTCCTCTTCTTTCAGATACTGCTTGAGATGAAGCGTTTGTTGGAGAGTTAGATTGTAAACCTACCCAATAAAATCTTATTGCACGAGGAGGAAAACCTAAACCTGTAATAACTTTAGTAGAGTTAAGTGCATCAGAAGTTAACCATTGAACAGAACCAAAACTAAATAATAATGCCATATTATGCTTTTGTATAAGTTATCCGTATAGAAAGTAATTCAGCAGTTGCTGCTAATGTATCACCAGCGGCAGCAGGGTTTCTATATGCTCTAAACTGAACATAGTTTCCAGCGGCAGGAGTACCACCTATTGTCAATGCTGAAGTTGCCGCTGATATATTAACATCATCATTTGCTTGGTTAGCGTCTGTTACTTCCTGAGCTGTACCGAATGCTTGATCTAATGCATCTCCATCAGCATACGCTCTAGCTTGTAGTCCCCAAACTACAGAGTTAGTAGATGCGTTACCAGCTACCCAATAAAATTGTGCAGTAATAGTACCACCATTATAATCAGATGGCATTGGTAATGACCAGTTAGCATATGTAGTTGTTGCACCATCTAAGAATCCTAAGAAATAAAAGTTAACTTGGTTAGTTGTTGTTTGTGCTGATTGTGGAGGTTGGCAACCATTTGTTAATGAAGGCCATCCACCTGCTGCTGTAAGTATTATATTACCTGTGCCACCTCCACCACCCGATGGTGTAGACCAAGAACCATCACCTCGAAGGAACGTAGTAGCACTTGGTGTACCAGTAGCAGAAATTTTAGCGACAGTTACCACACTATTATCAATGGTCCAAACAGTACCGGCTGAACTGACGGTAATATCTCCTTTATCTCCGTCACTTATACCACCGCCACCTGATGAGTTTATAGTTACGGCACCAGTACCTCCTATTGGAGATATAGTTACATTTGTTCCTGCTACTATTTGAGTTACTATTCCTGTTAAACTAGCTCCGCTTCCTTGATAAGAAGATGCTGATACTGTTCCAACTACATTTACGGATGAAGTAGTTACAGTTAATACATTTACACTACCAGATGAAAATGTAGCTATAGTAGGAAAATTAGATCCACTATCTACAATTGAAAATAAATTACCCCCACTACCTGATACATGTAACAAAGTAGATCCACTACCTTGTATTTTAACAGTCGGTCTTAATATTGTTTGAGTAATGCTACTATTACCTAAAGTAACACTATTAGATCCATTTCCTGTATTATTAGCACCAATTACTATTTCATTTTGTCCATTACTTGCTAAAGCGTATGCACCATATCCTATATAAACTGAATTATCAGCTGTTGTATTTTCTGTAACTCCACCTCCTAAATATCCTCCTGCTCCTTGTCCTATTGCTGTATTTTGAGTTCCGTCTGTATTTCCTACTAAAGCACTATTTCCTACAGCTACGTTAAATGTGCCTCCTACATTGGCAAATAAAGCCCCATCTCCAACACCAACATTTTCAGCACCTCCAATATTATTTCTTAATGCAGTAGCACCTACAGCTGTATTAGAATATCCTGTAGTACTTCCTGATAAGGCAAACCATCCTATTGCTGTATTTCTATCTAAAGACCCTGCTGATCTAGCTAATGCTGCAAGACCAAAAGCAGTATTTGAAGTAGTAGTATCATTTCCTGTGCCTATAGTAAGGCCTGCTACTTGTATATTTCCACTACTCGTAATATTACCAGTTACTGTTAAAGTAGTTCCATTAAATGTTAAATTACTTTCTACAGTGGCATTTGGAGCTGTGCCATTAAGAGTTATTACACCATTATCTGTTGTTCCAGTTAAAGTCAATGTACCGCTAGTTCCACTTGATCCTGAACTTCCTGATGAACCGGACGATCCTGTATTGCCAGAAGATCCAGACGAGCCAGAGGAACCTGAACTACCAGAAGATCCAGGAGAGCCAGTTTGTCCTGATGAGCCAGAAGATCCAGATGAACCACTAGAACCAGGAGAGCCAGTTTGTCCTGATGAGCCAGAAGATCCAGACGAGCCAGAGGAACCTGGTGAACCTGTTTGTCCTGATGAGCCAGAAGATCCAGACGAGCCAGAGGAACCTGGTGAACCTGTTTGTCCTGATGAGCCAGAAGATCCGCTAGATCCACTTGAACCATTAGCACCACTAGTGCCTGATGAGCCACTAGATCCTGATGAACCTGCTGATACTAACCAAGTAGATCCGTTATATCTATAAATGTTATTGTCTGTAGTATTGTAATATATTTGACCTGCAGCTGTTCCAGTTGGATTAGTTGTAGATACTGGTATTCTTAAAGATCCTGTTATAAATACAGAACCTGTAAACTGATGAGTATTAGTGAGTAAAGAACCATTTATACTAGATCCTGTAATATATTCTCTAGAAGAGGTTACTTCTTGTACATTTAGAGTTTGAGCTACTATATTTCCAGTAACTGTAAGAGTAGTACCATCAAAAGTTAAATTTGCTTCTGCATTTGCAGTATTAGTAGTACCTAATGATGTTAGTACTCTATTATCAACAGCATTTGTTATAGTATTAAATCCTGTACCTGAGGTTCCTGAAGATCCACTACTTCCACTGGATCCTGACGAACCTGTATTACCAGAAGATCCAGAACTACCTGAGGAACCTGAACTACCAGATGAACCTGGTGAACCTGTTTGTCCTGATGAACCAGACGAACCTGAACTACCAGATGATCCATTAGCGCCAGATGTACCTGAACTACCTGATGAACCACTAGATCCATTTGCTCCGGAAGTTCCTGAGGATCCTGATGACCCCCGAGTACCTGATGTACCAGATGAGCCAGAAGAACCGCTTGATCCGCTAGAGCCGTTTGCTCCACTTGTTCCACTAGATCCTGCCGTACCGCTTGATCCTGCGCTTCCAGACGAGCCAGAAGATCCATTTGCGCCTGATGTACCTGCGCTACCAGATGAACCACTTGATCCATTTGCTCCGGAAGTTCCAGAAGAGCCGGCACTACCTGAAGATCCTGAGCTGCCAGATGAACCTGATGATCCATTGGCTCCACTCGTTCCAGAAGAACCTGATGATCCACTAGAACCGGAAGTACCAGATGAACCAGCGGCAGCTACCCAAGTGCTACCATTATATCTATAAATGTTATTGTCTGTAGTATTGTAATATATTTGTCCAGCTGCTGTGCCTGTTGGATTTGATGCAGCTACAGGTATTCTTAATGATCCTGTTAAATTAGTACTTCCTGTTACAGTAAAGCTACCACTAATATCTAATGTAGCATTTAATAAAGTTTCTTTACCTACACCTACTGTTGATTGAGAAACAAACAAAGCTTTTTGACCAAATTGACCAATACGAACTGTATTGTCAGAAAAAGCTTCTATAATAGGAAGACCTGCTGCTGTATTGACTGAGAATAACGAACCAGAAAGAGAGTCATCAATCTGGAATAAACGACCAGATGTTCCATCTACTGAAAATACTTCTGACCCAGAAGAATTAATATTGGCTGATCCTGAGACCAGCAGGCCGTTTTTTACTTTAAATTCGTTTGGCATAGTCTATACTGTTTTCACTTTCCAACAGCTATGAATAAATATACTACGGAATTGGATTAGGATCAGTCCATTCAGGAGTTGCTAAAATATTTAGCATTTCTTGATAGGTATATGGTCCTTCTTTAGTGGTTAATGAATCTACTGATGAAGGAATGGTTGCTCCATCCCATTTTACAAATGTTTTTGTTTCATCTACTGATTTTCTTACTGTGTCAGTTGATGTTTCTAATACTTGGGTAAAATCAATTTGCGGTAATTCTGATACATTAAAGATCATGAATTCTCTGTTTTCGTATGACATAGTTTATAAATTAAATCGTGATTTTTGTGCGTTATAGTTTTGTTGGATTTCTGATAGTGAAAGTGATCTATTATAGATTTTCATAGTTGAAATTCTACCATCTAATTCATATGAAGACACCGTAAATCTTGCAATATATAAAGTTCCGTTATTAGTAATATTATAACCCGTAGTAGTTCCTGTAAGACCCTGTTCTATAGTATTAAAATATACTTTTATAGTTCCTGAAGTATATGTAACAACAAAATAAACCCATGTGTTTTGAGATATTGTTGTAGTAGTTCCAACTGCTCCACCATGAAAATACACATTATAACTTGAACCATTTAAATAAGCATCTAAACCAGCTGAATTATTATTAACACACCAAAATCTATTATTTACACCATCATTACCAGTAATATAAACCCATTGCTCTATTGTTCCATTTCCACCAAATGCCCATCCAGAATTAGAAGAGACGGTAGCATAATCATCTATTCCATCAAATACTATTGATCCTCCATTAGTACTATTAAATGTTGGACTATTAATTAAAGTGCTATTATTACCATTCCCAGACATATCTCTCCAAGTAGTTCCGCTACCAGGATAAGAATTTTTATCGGCGGCATCTAATGCTAGTATTAACCCGTTTGTTACTATTTTACCAAATGCAAATTGTGTTGCCATAACTTTATAAATTGTTTATCCAATTTTGACATTCTTCATAAGTAACTCCCCAATATACTTGATTATTATTTTCATCAATTACATAAAAAGGAGGTAATGTTTCTACTGATCCACTTATAAAGATATCTATATTTTGTTCTATATTATAAGCCATATCTTGATTTATTAGCGTTATAATTATAAATTATTTCATTATCTGATAGTTCTCTATTATAGAAATAGATTTCTTTAACTTTGCTAGTACCTGCTGCTTCTGGGCCATATAATCCTATTGCTGCTGTTGCTGATGTAGTAGGACCTATATTTCCTGTAGTTCCACTTCTTCCTCCTGTTTTAGCTCCATTTTTCCACATTATTCCTCCTCCATTAGATGTATTAAATTGTAAAACTATATTTGCTATTTCTCCACTAACCATCCAAGCACCACTGCCTGCTATACCAGTCCAACCATTTCCTGTAGTATACCCATACCAAACTAATAATCCATCTTGGTTATTTCCTAAATAATTTTCAAAATGATATAATATAAAAGAAGCATTAACATTATAAGCTGTATTCCATTTTGCAACAGGATGGTTAGCATAACCAGTTCCAGTACCTGTTTTTTCTAACCATAATTGAACTGTTATTTGAGAAGCATTATTTGCCCATGATGGATCTCCAGGTGAAGTTCCTCCATTAACTAAACTATACCATGTTCCTCCTGTTCCTGAATATGAATTTTTATCGATGCCAGAGTAGGCATCTACTAATCCACTTTCAATTATATTTGGTCCACCTGCTATTCCCATAGTTATAAGCCGAAGCGTGATTTTTGTGCGTTATAGTTTTGAAGTACTTCTGATGCTGATAGTACTCGATTATATACTCTTACTATGGCTATATTTCCATTATAGAAGTAACCTCTACCTCCATTAAATCCTCCATAAACTCCTATTGACATTCCATTTGTATTAGTAGCTATAGTACCTGTTTGAGTATCTGAATTTGCTAGTACTCCACTTATGTATAATCTTCTGTCACCAGATATAAAAGTTCCGACTACTTGAAACCAATTAGTAGTGTTTACATAATTTGCTGTAGTAGTATATTGGCTTTGTAAAAAAGGAGTGCATTGTCTCCAAACAATAGTTTCATTTTCTTGAAATAAACTATATTGAGTATTTACTTGGCCTTTTTCAAACCAAAACCCAGATTGATTGATAGAGTTAGTTTTAAACCAAACTTCTACTGATGGCGTTTGTGTATTTAATGCGGAATTTTCTTCCATTATTACATAATCATCAGTAATAAAACCAAAACTCCCTCCATTAGATGTATTAAATGTTGGACTATTAATTAAACTTCCAGTAATATTATTTCCAGATAAATCTCTCCAAGTAGTTCCACTACCAGGATAAGAATTTTTATCAGCAGCATCTAGATTTAATACTAATCCATTAGTAACAATTTTTGGTCCATTTCCAAATGCCATACACCTTCATTTTATAATAAGTTAGCAATAGATTTTACTGTCCAAACACCGGATGATGTAAACTGAAGTTGTACATTTGCTCCTGATATACCTACTGCAAATAAAGCAGAGTTTGTATTTCCTATATCAGTAGTTGTTACTTCAGTAAATCTTACAGTAGTTCCATTCCAAACACTCATTACTTGACCTGATCTTGCATTTGATCCAGAAGCTATTGTATAGTTATAGAATGCAGATGTTGCAGAACCTGTGTTTATTGACGATACTACTACTGCACCAGTAGTTGTAACAGATGATGTAGAATTAAATTCTGCTATACCTAAATCTAATGGTCCACCATTTATTAATACAGATCCTGTAAATTGGTGAGTATTAGTAGTCAGTGTACCAAATCTAGTTGATCCAGTTATAAAGCTTACAGATGATGTTACTGTTTGAACACTAAGTGTCTGAGCAGTTATTGTACCTGTTGAAGTTACATTACCAGTTACAGTTAATGTACTACCATCAAATGTTAAGTTTGCTTCTGCGTTTGCAGTATTAGTTGTACCTAGAGACGTTAATACTCTATTATCAACTGGGTTAGTAATTGTATTAAATCCTGTGCCTGAAGTTCCTGAACTACCTGATGATCCAGAAGAGCCACTACTACCATTTGCACCAGAAGTTCCACTTGATCCTGAAGTACCTGAACTACCTGAAGTTCCTGATGAACCAGAACTACCATTAGCTCCAGATGTACCAGAAGATCCACTAGAACCAGATGATCCATTTGCTCCACTAGTGCCTGATGAACCGCTAGATCCATTAGCACCTGAAGTTCCTGATGAACCAGAAGAGCCGGATGAGCCAGAGCTACCATTGGCTCCACTAGTACCCGATGAACCAGATGAACCTGATGAACCACTAGAACCATTTGCGCCAGATGTACCAGAAGATCCAGAAGAACCAGAACTACCATTAGCTCCACTAGTACCTGATGAACCAGATGTGCCTGAAGATCCCGATGTACCAGAGCTGCCGCTAGTACCTGAAGAACCATTTGCACCAGAAGTTCCTGATGAGCCTGCGGTTCCACTAGATCCAGAGGTTCCAGATGAACCAGAAGTTCCGCTTGAACCAGCAGCCGCTAACCAAGTAGTACCATTATATCTATAAATGTTATTATCTGTACTATTATAATATATTTGACCTGCTGATGTACCAACTGGATTGGTTGTAGATACAGGTATTCTTAAAGATCCTGTTATAGAAACAGATCCTGTGAATTGATGTGTATTAGTTAATAGAGATCCATTAATACTTGAGCCCGTAACATATTCTCTAGATGAAGTTACTTCTTGTACATTTAGAGTTTGAGCTACAATACTTCCAACTACAGTTAAAGTAGTGCCATCAAATGTTAAATTAGCTTCAGCATTTGCTGTATTTGTTGTACCTAAAGATGTAAGTATTCTATTATCTGCTGGGTTAGTAATAGTATTAAAACCGGTACCTGAAGTTCCTGAGCTACCAGATGATCCACTAGAACCAGAAGAACCGTTTGCACCACTAGTTCCACTAGACCCTGCAGTACCACTTGATCCGCTAGTTCCTGAAGAGCCGCTTGAACCATTTGCACCAGATGTCCCTGAGCTACCAGAAGTACCTGATGAACCAGAACTACCATTTGCGCCAGATGTACCAGAAGAACCACTTGAGCCGCTAGAACCTGATGAACCACTAGAACCATTTGCTCCGGAAGTTCCACTAGATCCTGCAGTACCACTAGATCCAGAAGTTCCAGATGAGCCAGAAGATCCATTTGCTCCAGACGTACCACTAGTACCACTAGTACCAGATGTAGCTGCAGTAAATGAAGTTCCGTTTATAATTAATGATCCAGTAATATTTACTGATCCTGTAAATTGATGAGTGTTAGTTAGTAGTGTACCAAACTTAGTAGATCCAGTTATAAAAGCATTTGATGCAGTAATTGATTGAGCAGTTAATCCAGCTCTAACAATAAAGCTATCTGCTGAAGAGGCAGTTACTGCATTTATAGCCCAGCTAGCAGTACCAAACAATGAGCTTGTTATAGAAGTAGCAGAAATATTATCTACATTAGTAATATCATTTCCACCAAGAGATAAATTTCCTTGCATTGCTCTAGTACCATCAACTAACAAATATTGTTGATGATCATCTGCATCTAATCCTAATAAGTTGCCATGTAAAGTAACAACGCCTGTTCTAGAAGGAGACGCAAAACCAAGTCTAGGTCTTTCATCAATTATAGATTGAATACTAGCACTATCTGGGGTTACTACTATGGAAGCAAATAAAGCAAATTGTTCTGTTATAAAGCTTGGAGGAGTTGGTAAAGAACCTGCTTCAGCAGCTTCAACATTATCATATAGATCTTGACCATAAACAAGGAAATACCTTGTTGTAGGAAGACCTATCATATATAATGAATGCTTAGTATATTTTCCAGACGGTATTGATTGCAAAGTACCAAAACTAGCACTATCGTATAAAGTATTACTTGCAGTAGTTTGACTTGCAACTCTAGTAAATCCAGATCCACCAACACCTGTACCAGCTGATCCGCTTCTATAAAAAGCATCAAAAGTTATAGGAGACGCACCAGTAGTACTTATTCTATGTTCAGAGAAGAAATATATTGCAGAAGTAACATCTAAACTTCTAGATACAATTCCTTGAGTAGTTGTTGCTCCCGATTGGAATATAGGTCCTAATGCATCTCTAAATAATCTATCTACATAGTTAGCATAGTGATGGGCATCTAAAGGTGTTCTATCTATATAAACTATAGAAGTTGAATCAGTAATAACTCTTCCTAAAGGAACGTTAAATCTAGAGTTAGGTTCAGTTGCAGAAGAGGTTAATATACCAGAACCATTATAATAAACATATCTATCAGATGAAGTAGGCATTGTTATTTGCCTAGATTCTGTAGTTGTTCCTCTAGTATTAATTTTAAATAAATTATGATTAGCATACCCACCTTGACTCATTACGTATCCTACAGACTCTGCTACTTGAAGAGTTAATGCACTAGCAGTACTTAAAGCACCGCCATCAATAATACCCATCGTACTAGCAAAAGATATTAGATCACCAATTTCTGTTTTAACAGCAGACGGTTCTCTAACCCAATCAAGTCCTCCATAAAGTACGATTGATGCAGTATTAATTCCAGCACCACCGCTAGGAATTAAAGTAATATTGCCTCTAGGATTAGCAAATATACTTGCAGAAATAGAACTAGAAACAGTTAAAGATCCTGTAATTATTACGTTTCCAGGAATAGTAACATTAGTTCCATCATCAGTAATTTGAGAATCTCCGATATGTTCTCCGCTCTCTCCTGAATATCCTTTTGTAAGTCTATTTAAAGTTATTTGAGTTTCATTACCTAAATTATTATAGGTTTCAGGACCCATAATTCCAATAGAACTAGTCAGTGATGATCCAGCAGGTTGTTGATGGATCATTATCCATCTATCTTTAGTGGAATCAAATAACCAAGATCCTGATCTTTGAGGGCTTGATCCTGAATCAATAACAGCTAATCCACCATAACGTACAGATGGAGTATTAGAGTTTACAGTAATTAAATTAGTTCCAATATTAAGTGTAGATTCACTTATATATGTAATAGAAGCAGATCCTAAAACAGTTAAATTTTGTAATATAGTTAAACTTCCTGATACTGTAGTAATGCTACCAGAAACTGTTAATACTGATGAAGCTGTTGCGGCATTTGTAGTACCATCTGATACTAAAACTCTATATAATGCTGCATTATTTATTGTATTAAATCCTGTTCCACTTGAACCTGATGTCCCTGAACTTCCAGATGAACCACTAGAACCAGAAGATCCGTTTGCTCCACTAGTTCCACTAGATCCTGACGAACCTGTGGAACCAGAACTACCAGAAGTACCAGTAGAACCTGAGCTACCGCTAGTACCTGTTGATCCACTAGAACCACTTGATCCAGATGATCCAGCACTACCTGATGAACCAGATGAACCGTTTGCTCCGCTTGTACCAGAACTACCGGAAGATCCAGAACTACCACTAGTACCTGTTGATCCACTTGATCCAGATGAGCCTGCAGTACCACTAGTACCAGATGAACCTGAGCTACCAGATGAACCATTAGCTCCTGATGTTCCACTAGATCCACTTGAGCCTGAAGATCCACTTGAGCCTGAAGATCCAGAACTACCGCTAGATCCTGCTGTACCAGAAGTACCACCACCAACAATTAATGATGCTTCAAACCAAGTTCCGTTTCCTGAAGAATTTATATTTTGAGATGTAGGATTTCCTGTATAAGCAGTAACTTCTACATAATCTGTTGAACCATTAAAATAAATTATTGCATCTATTTCTTGTGCATAACCTGAACCTGTTAATATTTGAGTTTGATGTATTGCAATTTGAGTTGTTCCATTTTTTCTAAATTGGATATTGCTTTGGTTATTAGTTACAGAACCAGCATCCCACCAAACTTGGGCATTAGTTATATAATAACCTGCAACAGTTGGTTGAATTTTATTAGAAGTTAACCAATTATTAGGATCAAAATCATCGCCAAATGTTACAACAGTATCAACACCATTTGATATAGTTTGTGAACCTCCTTGTTTAGTACCTCTAACAATATAGTTAGATGCTACAAGTCCTGTTGGTGAAGTACCTGATGAACCTGCAGTGCCTGATGAACCACTTGAACCAGAAGTACCAGAGTTACCAGACGTACCACTAGATCCACTCGAGCCATTAGCTCCGCTAGTGCCTGCGGATCCACTTGAACCTGATGTCCCTGAACTTCCAGAAGATCCAGAAGAACCATTAGCACCGCTAGTTCCTGCAGATCCAGAACTACCAGATGTGCCACTTATACCTGATGATCCGCTTGATCCAGATGAGCCTGATGAACCGCTTACTCCTGATGTACCTGAACTGCCAGAAGAACCAGAACTACCATTTGCTCCTGATGTACCTGATGTACCACTAGTTGCTGTAGTAAATGATGTTCCGTTTATAGTTAATGATCCAGTAATATTTACAGAACCTGTAAACTGATGAGTATTAGATAACTCGCTACCGAATACTGTTGAACCTGTAATATATTCTTGAGAAGATGTAATATTCTGTACAATAAGTGTTTGGGCTGTTATTGTTCCAGAACTTACAATACTTCCAGTTATACTAAGAGTATTATTAGAAAAAGATAAATTAGTTGATGCAGTTGCTGCATTTGTAGTGCCGTCTGATAATATTATTCTATTAGCTCCAGGATTATTGATGGTATTGAATCCTGTACCTGAAGTTCCTGAACTACCTGATGATCCAGATGAACCGCTTGAGCCATTAGTTCCTGATATTCCACTAGATCCGCTTGAGCCAGTAGATCCGCTACTACCGCTTGTACCTGTTGAACCACTAGAACCACTAGATCCAGATGATCCATCTGCTCCGCTTGTTCCAGAAGACCCAGAACTACCTGCAGATCCTGAACTACCAGATGTTCCACTAGATCCGTTTGCTCCAGACGTACCAGAACTTCCAGATGATCCACTAGATCCAGAAGTACCATTTGAACCATCGGCACCAGAAGTACCTGATGAACCACTAGTTCCACTTTCTCCGCTTGTACCTGAAGATCCTGAACTACCTGAGGTACCAGAAACTCCACTACTTCCAGAAGACCCTGATGTTCCCGCACTTCCTGATGAGCCGCTAGTACCGCTTTCTCCACTAGTTCCTGAGCTTCCTGATGTTCCAGAAGTACCTGATTCTCCAGAACTTCCACTAGATCCGCTTGTTCCTGTAGAACCAGATGAGCCAGAACTACCGCTTGAACCAGATGATCCAGTTGTACCAGAACTACCTGAAGATCCAGAGCTACCGGATGAACCATTAGCTCCTGATGTTCCACTTGTACCTGAAGTTGCCGCAGTAAATGATGAACCATTTATAGTCAATGATCCGGTAATATTTACAGAGCCTGTAAATTGATGAGTATTTGAAAGTTGAGATCCAAAAACTGTTGATCCAGTTACATATTCAACACTAGAAGTTATTGTTTGAACAATTAAAGTTTGTGCAGTAATTGTATTTTGGATTAATGCATTTGATGCAGTTATTGCTCCATTAATAGAAATATCTCCTAAACTATTTATTGATCCTGTAACTGATAAAATGTTATTATCATAAGTTAAATTAGACGATGCAGTCGCTGCATTTGTTGTACCATCAGACAATATTATTCTGCCTTGACCAGCATTGCTAATAGTATTAAATCCTGTTCCTGAAGATCCTGCTGTACCTGCTGATCCAGATGAACCTGATGAACCGCTTGAACCAGAAGATCCTGACGTTCCTGATTCTCCACTTGTGCCTGAAGATCCTGATGTACCGCTTGAGCCTGTAGAACCAGATGAGCCACTAGATCCGCTAGTGCCTGCAGATCCACTTGAACCTGCCGATCCTGAGCTACCAGATGATCCGCTTTCCCCACTAGTACCAGATGATCCAGAGGAACCTGAACTACCTGTACTACCAGATGATCCTGTAGAACCAGAAGATCCTGATGTACCAGAACTTCCAGATGATCCGGAGCTTCCTGATGTACCAGATTCGCCACTAGATCCGCTTGTTCCTGTAGAACCAGATGAGCCAGAACTACCGCTCGTACCTGATTCTCCAGAACTTCCTGATGAACCTGAAGATCCAGATGTTCCACTTTCCCCACTCGTGCCAGAAGATCCTGACGTACCTGTGCTTCCAGAACTTCCTGATGATCCGCTGGATCCAGAAGTACCTGAGCTACCGCTTGAACCTGAACTACCTGATGATCCAGCAGTTCCAGAAGTTCCTGATGTAGCTGCGGTAAAAGACGAACCATTTATAGTTAATGATCCAGTAATATTTACTGAACCAGTAAACTCATGAGTATTAGATAATTGAGAACCAAATATAGTTGATCCAGTTACATATTCAATTGATGATGTAATTGTTTGTGCTACTATAGTTTGGGCAGTTAATGTTCCTCTAACTAAAAAATTATCTGCAGAAGATGCTGTATCCGCTAATGTTGCAGATGCTGCTTTATTAGTATATTGAAATAAACCAGTAGATGGATTTACAGCAACTAAAGAGCCTGATAGTGAATTATTTTGAACAATAACAGGATTGTAAATACTACCACTTATATTAATTGATCCAGTTAATTCATGTTGATTATTTGGATCTAATCTAAATTTTCTATTAGATATACTATCTTCTCCTCCAACAAAAAATTCAAGAGGATAATTAGAAGCATTACCTATATATAAATAATTTCCTGTAGAATATAAATAGGCATCACTTGCTAATCCAACCGCTCCAGTAACATTATAATTAGTACTATTAATACCTAAATTAATAAAGTTAGTAGTTTCAGTAGCATTATCATTTTCAGCTACTATATCTGAAGAAGCTTCGCTTCCTGTTGATCTGTTTTGTAAACTAAGTTGAGAATAATTATCAACGTCACCTTTTATTTGAACTATATTATATGTTTCTGCTCCTTGTATTCCTTCTATCCAAAGAGAGGCTGGATTAAATGAATCATATTGACTTGAATTAATACTGATAGTACCTTGATTATGAATCCATAATCTAGCATTTTCAGTAGTATCAAAACCTCCATTAAAGAAAATAATTTGTTTTCCTGAAACAGCGTTACCTATTAATAGATTTTCACCTGTGGAATATAAATAAGCATCTAATGCACTACCGATAAATTGATTGGCATTATATCCAGAACCGTTAATACCTAAATTAATATAATTAGAGTCTTCATTTCCTGTATCAGCAGTTGCAACAATATCTGCAGATGCACTATTTCCTGTATTAAAGTTTTTTATATTTAACTGAACATAACTATTCGTATCACTATGTCCTGATATTAAGTTGTATGAATCTGTTAATGCATTTACTAAAAAAGTTTCAGTAGCTTCAGGATGTGAAGATGTTGTAGCATTTATAGCAGTAAAAGATCCAGACTGATAAATTGTACTAGAGACTAAGGCTTCTGAGCCAGAAAATACAGAAAGAAAAAAATTAGATCCACTAATAAAACCTGAACCGATAGTAACTATTTCTTCACCTGCGGAACCAGACCTTTTCATAAACGCTTTACCATCGTAGGTATTAAGCGCAATTTCTCCAAGTTGTAAAGAAGCTGTATCAGGTATTCGACCTGGTACTGCGCTTCTACGCAGTTTCAAGTACTGATTCGACATGTGACGTTGTTAGTTAGTATATACTGGTTCTAAGACTATATAGCCTCAGGTATAAATATTAGTATTCTCCTAAATCAACAGTATAGAAACTACCAGAATCTCCAAAAGAATCAATATTTTGTATAGTTAATGAACCTGTTTTTTGAGGTGTAGAAGTTACATAAACAGATCCAGATATAACAAAGTCATTTCCTTGTCCACTACCACTTAAAGTAAGTTGTGAATTAGCTTCATTATATTGAAGATTAGATAGTATTTGTTTAAATTTTAACCTTGCCATATTAGTTAAATTTACCTACTCCTATAATAACATCTGAAGCTTCTAATTCATACTGCAAAGCTGTTGTATCTAATACTAAAGTAGAAGATGTTGTATTATTAGTAAAGCTTACTATGCTTGTAGCTTCTACATATTGACCATTTACAAAGAATGTAAAGTTATTTAGGCTAGTAGCTGGAAGCCCTGTTGGAGCATCTAAGAAACCATAAGGGAACGTTACTGTATTTGCTGATACAAATGTTCCTGTTGCAGTCTTATTAGTATTTAAATAAGTTATTGCTGCGACATCAGTTCCAGTATTATTAGTTATATTATTTACAATATTCACAGAATCATTTAATAGTACAGATTTAGATCCACCAGATTTTCCTTTTTTAACTCTAGCACTAAACTCTTCAGTGCCTGTAGAAGTTTCTAGTCCAAAGACCACTTTAGAAATACCGTAAGCGTTAGATGGAGTGGCTAATTTTTTATTTAAAGTATCAGGAATTAAATAACCATTTAAAGTAATATTAAAATTTGTTCTAACCGCACGATTATCACCTATATCATAAGTTATGCTATCATCAAATGATTCAATTGAACTGTAGAAAAGGAAGCGGTTTGGGTCACCCCAGTAGCTTCTGGATGCAAAGTTCAGTGATTCAATAAGCTTATCCATTTGCTCAACAAAATAAGTCCAAACTATGCATTCATACTCTACAGTTATATAATCTGGAGTGGCTGATACTACATATTTTGTTTCTGGTACCCTATTATTTAACGCTCCAAAATTACTATAAACATTTCTTTGCGTGAATGCTTTTTTAAACAATTGAACATTATAAACTTGATTGCCATCTAATTTATATCCTAAATTACGATTTTGTGTTATAGAACTTCTTTTAAACATTAAAAGAGGTGCCATTAACTTTTCATTCTGATCTCTATAATAACCATCTCTTTGAACACTTTTCCAGTTTTCAGGAGTACCATAAATTACAGGAACAGTTAATTTAGAATTATTTTGAACTACAGATAATTTAAGATGATTATTAAAATAGTACATTAATGCTTCATCAACATCTTTTATACCAATAGTAAAATCTTTATCTCCATTTTTTCTTTCGCTTATTTCATAAGCTCTATTTTGTTCAGGCTGTCCTAATTTAGTTGGTTCAGAAAAAGGTTTTTGTACTGTACCCTCATTTGGTGCATAAGCAGGCCCAATGAGTTTACTCATAAATTCTTTTCTATTTTCAGGTCTAACTATTTGTATCGCCATTATAATCTTTCTTTAGTTATACCAAGTTTATCAGGATTAACATAGTGTCCAGTTAAAATAATAGAATAAGATTGACCAAATCCTTCAACTGGGGTTGAATAAGAATAATCAGGATCTTTACCTAATATCAACTGGTTTTCATTTGTATTATTTATCTCATAATAAACTTCATTATACATAACTATATCTCCCATTTCTGGAACTATATTTGCTTCAATTAAATGGTCTTTAAAAAATCTAAAATCAACAGACCTTTCTGTATCAGGACCATAATCTGTATTTGTTCTACTAAAATCCCCTCTTACAATTAAGCAAGGAATTAAAACAGGACCTATAAAATATTTAGTTAAAGCCTCACCGTACATATTTACAGGAGTATCATTTAGCTTTATTTTATAATAGCCTACTTGTTGAGACACAATATCTTCAACGATCTCTTTTGTAAAGATCTTAAATGTAGCTACATCCCTAGTAGATCCAAACATTGCCATATTATCCTATGTATATAAACATCGGTACCTCATTTAATGTACTCGATATTGATTGATTTTCAGATTGTTTACGCTCTAACTGTGCTCTACGACTCATATCTTCAAAATCTCCTCTAAGTCTTTCTCTAAGAGCTGTTTGTTGTTCACGACCTTTACTAATCAAGTCTCCAGAATTTAAAGTAACTTCCGAACCAGGTGCAGGGATTTGTGAATATTTTCCTCTAATTAAACCAAGAAGTTCAGAGGCTAATGCTAAGGTATATTCATAGATCCATTGTCTACCTGGGTGATTAATTTGTTTGTATGTTATAGTTGAATATGGTGCTAAACCAGGATTCGCTATTAAGCTTTGATCATTTCCATAAGGACTATTTCCAGATATGCTTTTTAATTCACTTTCTTTTGCATAATCAACCCATACAACTATACCATCTTTATCAGGCCAAGGAAATATAGTTAGTTTATTATTTGTTATTGAAAAAGAATACATTGATCGACGAACATTATTAGACATTTCAATCTCTTGTATTCTAGCTATATCCCAATAAATAGGAAATAAAACAAAGTTTAAACCAGGAGAATAACTTGCCCAACCAAAGTTTTCAGTTGCTCCTTGATAGTTAATACTACCTCCTATATATGGATCATAATATTGATTAATTGCTGGTTGTGCTTCGTAATATATTCTATTAATAGAAATTCTATCTCCAGTAGATATTAAACTACCAGATAATGCCCAAGCTTGTAAGTCATATGTTTGTTGACTTGAAGTTAAATATAAAGGAGCTTTATATTGATCAACATATCCTCCTACTTGAATTGGACTTCCATAATTTCCTGCAACAGTAATTATAGAATTTAAATTAGGAACAACTACAGTATTATTTAATGATGATCCTGTAGATGCACCTTCTAAAGAAAGATAATTATCTTTTATTTTAGATTGGTAAAGCTCTTCTGCATAAACAGAAACGGCTTCTTCAAAGCAAGCATAAAAATTTATATCTTGTAATTCTACTTCCATTACAGGATATCCTAATTTACGAGCGCAATAATTTGCTACTTTAGGACCGTCTGCTTGGAAATTAGGGTCTGTATCATAAAAACCAAATGGAGTAGATCCTGAAATTGCTCCAGGTGTTCCATCATATATTACTGTTGTTGCTGTAGATGCCATTAATCGTGCGCTTTATATATTTCAAGAATATGTTCTACTATTGGATCACGATGATTTGTTTTCAAAGTGACTACTGCAAAACCTGGCACCTCTTTAAAGTTAGTGCATATGAAATTAAAACCACTTATTTTTTTATCTTTTAAATCTATCTGAGCTGTATCTCCACATATAATCATTTTACTGCCTTGACAAATTCTACCTAATAACAACTCCATTTGTCTGTGAGTTATATTTTGACCTTCATCTACTACTACACAACAATTAGTTAAATTTCTTCCTCTCATAAAAGCTAAAGGTATTACTTCAATATTACCTTCTGCTAATTCTTTATCTATTTTTTCCTTATTATAAAGTCTATACATATTATCATATATAGCTGCTGTATAAGGAGCTAATTTATCATCTTTAGAACCAGGTAAAAAACCAATATCTTCACCTGATGTAACCGCAGGTCTTGTTAAAATAACTTTTTCTACTTCTTTACGAAACAATAAATCAAGTGCTATTTGTGCTGCAACTAATGATTTTCCTGAACCTGCTTGACCTTTTAAAACAGTTATTTTATTATTTAATATAACTAATTTGGCTTCTTTCTGTTCATCGTTAAGCTGTACTTGAAATCTAATCTCATTCTTGGGTCTACGCTTAGCACTTTTGTCAACCATATTATAACGCCTTTCAAATAAATATTGATCAATAGTAAATAAAAAACCCAACCTTACGGGGTTGGGCTTTTATAATCTATAGTAGAGTTAAATTACACTACATTAAGATCAGCTATTGCTACCAAGCCATAGTATTCAGGACGTACCATAGTCATTGCGTAACGAGTCATAATACCTTTTCTTGGAGTGAAGGTATTTGGATCGTACACAAGTGGAGTCATGATCAATGGAACATATGGAGAATAAACCGCACCACACTCAAGGAACTGATTGCCACGGAAACCGAGCAAGATAACATTCTCAAGCATGTAAGGGTTTTTATAAACCTTATAACGGCTATTCAACTGACCGATTTTTTGTACACCGAAAGCATACTTCATTGTATCAGCTGCACCATCAGTATCAGCAGCAAATCCTGGGATAGACTCAAGAATTGTAGCTACAGAAGGAGAAACTACCATGAAGTTAGCACCACCACGTAAAGTACGCTGATGGATGATGTTAGATACTTTCTGAAGTTTGATACCCAAAGTCTGGAACCAGCTCATTTGAGTGTAATAAACACCAGCAGTATTGCTATCAAATCCAGTTGCACCAGAATTGATTTGGTTACCAACTTTAGCTGACCAGTACTCGATAGTTGGAGCGTTTTGAATCAACATATCTAATACTTCCAAATCAATCTCAAGAGAGATATGCTCAGAAAGAAGACCAGTCAATTCAGCTTCAGCATCAAGAGAATGGTAAGCATTCAAATCTTGTGCAAATTCTGGAGTCCATTGTGCTTTCAACTTACGAGTTTTAGCACTGATTGTTTGAGACTTCATTTGAACGTTGATCTCAGGGATAACGATAGAAGTTGCAGACAAACTGTTTGGAACAGATGGGTTACCATCTCTATCTTCAAAATCACCACGACTGTTGAAGTCAGTAGCTTTGTTATAATAAACAACGAAAGCATTCAATGTTGGAATTTCTGCAGTAGATGCGGTAACAAAGAATTCAATGTTAGCACCATTAACTTTAGTAAACTGCTGCAAGTTATCAGCAACAGATACTGATCCAGAAGTAACAATAAATGCACGTACTCCATCAAGATTTGGAGTGGTCAAAGAAGAAGTTGCAACAGTAAGTTTTTTAACTTGACCAGCAGCAACAGATGCAGAATAGTTAATATTGAAGTCAATATCAGAATATGATGCAGTAGCTGCAGTAGCAGTTACACCAGAAGCTGAGAATTGGTTCAATGAATAACCAAAGCGACCAGCGCCATAAAGAGCACCTTCAGCAAGGTTACCAAAGTTTGCACTTGGAGTACCATAAATAGAATTACCAGCAGTAAAAGGATTCTTAGTGTTTCCGTATTGGAAATCAAGATAGAATACCAAACCTGCAGGAAGATTCATCGGCTGTACAGAAACGAATTCTTTAGCAGCGATTTGACCAAAGATCTTACGTACTAAAGGAAGAGCAACACCAGCCCACTGCTCACCAGTACCAGGAGTAAAGGTAGCACCGCCAGAGTTTGCGTTACCGTTAGTAGAAGAAGATTCAACTACAAGCTGTTTAGCTTGGTTTTCGAGGATTACCGCCATGTTGTTAGCGTCGTAATCTTGCATGCCCTCGAGAAGGCCTGACTTGCTCCACTTTTTAGCAAGACGCTGAGCAACACCATGTTGATCAGAGAAAGCTGTGTTAGCGGATTCAGCCAATAAAGATTGTACTAAATTTGCCATTTTGTTATTAATTTGTTTTTTTTGTTATTTGATTCCAGCAAGTTTTTGCCATCTGCTCATCATATTATCTTGCTCGATAATAGGTTGTTTAGGGGCTACACCAGCTGCTTGTGAAGCAAAACCAATTGATTCTTTAAGTTGCTTTTTAGATTCAAAAGACTCTTTCAAAGTTTCAAAAGTATTCTTAACCTCAGTTACAGATGTAGCACGGTCAAGAGCATTAATTACTTTTACTTTTTGAGATTCAGTCAAAGTCTTAGCTTTAAACAACTTATTCATGTAAAGATATTTTGCATTAAGAAGATTAACCTCTTGTAGGCTTTGACGAAGTTCTTCGATAGTAGCGTTAGCTTCTTCAAGCTCTTCTTCTACTTTCTCTTTCTTTTCATCTATTTCTTCTTTTTTCTCTTCAAGCTTAGGTTCAGAATCCATATTCATACCTTCAGCTTCAAGTTCAGCAAGAATTTCTTCTAATGAAATTTCTTTTTCAGCTTCAGCTTCAGAATCAGCGTCTGCTTCGTCAGAAGGAATGTCCATGCCCATATCTTGTGCACCGGCCATTACAGATCGAAGTACTTCTTTAAGGTCGCCAATAGTGATGTCGATAATTTTAGTTTCATCATCAACAACTTCTTCGCCTTCAACATCTTCTTCTCCTTCAGCTTCTTCTCCCGCTTCTTCCGCTTCTTCTCCTTCAGCTTCATTTAAAGCTTCTTCTTTCATTTCGTCATGCTTAGCTTCTTCCATTTCTTTTTCGTAGCCAGCTTCATCGACATTAGAAAGTTCTTCAAGCTCAGCAAGAATTTCTTCTAACTCAGCTTCATTAATGCCAAGGTCTTCTTCCATTTTTGAATTAGCCATAGCATCTTCTGTTTCTTCGATATTCTCTTCTACCGTTTCCTCTTCAAGCTCTTCTACTTCTTCTAATTCTTCAGTTAACTTCAAACGAAGCATCTCTTGAATTTTAGGTTCGAAAGCTTCTTCAAGCGCAGCTTTGGCATTGGCCATAGCAGATGCTCTTAAGGCTTTGGCATCAAGAATAGCGTCTTGATACAATTTACTCATGATTAATGATTGTGTCTGGATTGCTTATTAGAATGTAAAGCAATATAAGGATTTTTTTATAATAGTGCCATATTAGATCATGGCGCATATACCATAAATATCTAAGTTTATAGTAAAATATGTAAACTTAGAAATATTTTTTATTTACTACCTAAAAATACTACAACTTCAATATTTCCGTTATCAAGAGTTTTATAGAAAGAAATATTAGTAGGTATTGTTTGTCCTGCTACTTTTGATTTTGCTTTTTGCATTGCTGCCATTTTTGCTGCGGATTGAGTTGTACCAGTTGCTTTACCTTGTACTATTTTTATTCCTTTACCTATAATGTCTTGTAATCTTTCTATAGATATATCAATAGGTAATCCTCCAGCTGTGGGTTTATAACCTTGTTTTTCAATTTGTTTTACTGCTCTTGAACCTACTATATCTAAATCATTACTAGCTTGTTGAACTATTTGTTGAGGTTCTTGAGCTTTAGTTTGTTGAGGGCTGCCAAATATAGAACTAGCTGCCATTGCAGCACCAATACCAAGATCTTTTAGACCTAGTTCTTGTATTTCATTTTCTGGTAATCCATAGGGGACGCCTAAAACACTGTGTACAGCTCGTCTAAATGCTTTTTGAGCTTCCATTTGTATAGCCTTCATAACTAGTTCTTGCAAGACAGGATTATTTTTTAATAATGGTATTTTACCATTTGATGAATCATGGTAAAATGAGCTTAGATGTATTCTCATCATTCCATTATCATTAATATGTAATTTAACAGACGGAATATCATCCATTAATTCTTTATCTAGGAGATAATTATTTTCTTCTTCTGAAGTAATTCCAGCTAATTCTTTGAACCTTTTTATCTCATTAGATTGATCTTTCATTATAATTTAGTTTATGCAGCAAACACCAGATTGAGAACAAATAATATCTGATATTAATTGATGAACTTTATTATCTTTACGTTGAATTATATTATGATCTACTGATTCTCTCAATCCTGCAATAGGCTTCATATATGCACCATAAGTTGATGGTGTAGATACAAAATCCCAACAAATAAGATCTAAATCGTCTTCAACTTGAACAAGACCTTCACCTATTGGAGTAACAGAACCCATAGCTCTAGATGAAATACCAACAGTAATATTATTAGCAAATAACTGTCTTAATATATTTCCAGAAGGAGTAGGAAGTATTTCAACATCTCCATATAAATCTTTATCTTGCCACCAAAGCTTTACTATATTATGACTAACATTTTTAAGATTTATGATAGAAGATTCTGGATGATCTAGTTCTCCTAAAGCTCTATTCTCAGCAATTGGTCCGGCAATATATTTCTGTACTTGTTGAAATAAAGTTTGATAAGGATATATTCTTCTATTTGCATTAGGTTTATCAGTAGCCTGAACAAGTCCGGATACTACCATATTCCCATTAGCTAAACGACGACCTTCAGTCAATGATTGAGGAAGAGGTTGGAAAGCACTATATTCTATTAAGAGTTGTTTTGTCATTATGATTTCCCAATTATTTTTAGTTTAGATTTTACATTTGGTTTTTGAGAATTGACAAATTGTTGAGCTTCACCAGATGAAGCAGATAAGTTAACTATGTCTCCTTGATCATCTTTTACTTTAAATAATTCTTTTAATTTATTTTTAAGCTTAGTCATCTTCTCTTTATCATGCTTATTTTTGGCAATATACTCTTTTATTTTGCCATATTTTTTATCTAAGTCAGATTGATATTCTGGATCTACCAACATGCCACCAAAAGTTTTTTGAAAAGCATTTTGAGATTGATTTTTATCCCAATTAGCCCACATATCTTTTACAGAAGGCTCATCTTGAGCTCCTTGTGAAGGTTCTTCTTCTGATGCTTTTTGTGTAAAGTGATCTACAGTATTTATCTGGACATCTATTAATTTACCGTCTTCCATTTCAACGGTAAGAGTTCCACCAATTATTTCAGCAACTCTGCCTTTACCATAAGGAGTATATACTTCAGAACCTACGGTATGATTATAGTGCGCATCTTCGTTAACTAACTCTTTTTTTTTAAGATGCGTAGTAAGCTCTTCAATAGCAGATTCTTTCAAGGATTTAACCTTTACTTTCTTCATCTCGTTAGCCTTGTTCTTATGGTTAGCTTTTTTAACTTCTTCAGTTTCAAGTTTAGCATCAGCCTTTTCTACATCTTTTGCGTTAGCAAACATCTCCTCATCAAATGCATGAGGATTCTTTTCAAGCATTGATGCAGCTTTATTTAGAGCTTTAATATATGAATCATTAGTAAGTTCTTTTTCTTTAGCCAATAGCATCTCTACTCCTTTTTTCAAGAAGTAAGGATTTACTCTATCAACTGATGGATCTGTAGGGATATTAGCATCAGCTTCATTTAAAGAAGTTGATTTGCTTTTTTCAAAAGATTTAACATTAGACATTTCACCTTGTCGATAACTTTCTGGTGTTTCTAATTCCCAATTTGTACCGTTCTGAAGGAACTTAACATTTTTAACAACTTCTCCATTTCTGAGTGTTATATCATAAGTACCTTCAGTATCTACGTCACCTGCAGCTTCATCAACACCAGTTTCTCCTATAGACATTTTTTTAGCGCCTAATTTAGGATCGTTCTTTGACTTGTTATACATAGAAGTACCGTCTTTCCCAAACCATTTAATTACTGCATTTGTATCATCTGTTGAATGAAAATTAGGTCCCGCATTAAATACGGTTACTTCTTCTGCTCCCTTTTTAACTAAATCTTGAGCAAAATTGATTGCTTGTTGTTTGTTATTAAATTTTTTTGCAGCTTTTACATTTTGATTGGTATAATGTACTTCATAGTTCTCACTAATTTCAGCTTCACTAATTACACCCTTATTTTTAAGGATCTTTACAGCATCATCATAAGAAGTAACGTTAGTTACCCAAGGAAGGTTTTTATCACGGCGTACTTCGTAAAGAAACTTCTCACGACTTACTTCACCGGCTTTATGCTTACGATATAATTCAATTGTTCTCATGCTAATAAATATTTATCTTCCTTGTCCACGATAATTCTTTTCAGAACGGTCGTGTTTGTTAAATGATTTTTGTGCTTTTCCTTTTCTTCTTTTACCAAATGTAACTTTAGCTGCGCCACCTGAACCTTTTGCTTTTGCCATTACTTAAACTTTTTTATGTTTTGATTAAGTTCTGAAACCATTTCCTTGATTTTTGCAAGGGCTTTTTCTGTGTGTACTTTATATTTAAGACCGCCTTCACCTTCAGATAACTCTGATTTTAGGCGGCTTACGTATTCAAATAATCTATTAATCTCTTGCACTTTTCTTCTTACCTCACGAACAGCTTGATGAAATTGATCTGATTTACCTCTAGTTTTAGTTTCTGTTTTAAACTTAGAGTAATTTTCTTTAATCATAGCAGCCCTTCTTCTTATTTCTGCACTATCCATATATGGATTAGTTTCAGGACCCCATTCACCATGACCTTTTAATTTAGCAATTGCTTTATCAATTCTATTTAGCATATCACCATACTTATCAGCAATTGGTCCACCTTCTGGCTCTGCTTCTTGCTCCATATCTCTTTCAATCTCAACTCTTTTTTTAATAAGCATATTGATTTTAGCTTCATTATCATTTGATTTTGGTTTTGAAGCTTGAGTTTTTGGAGCATCTTTTTTAGCTCTCATTGCCATAAGAATAGGATCATTTATATCAAGCTCTGATAGTTCTTTTTCATTTAATCCTATAATAGAATTAACTATGTCTTTAAGATTCTTTATTCCTCCTGTGGGATTTTGTATTATCTTACCTTTATATCCAATAGATTTGAGATAGTCTCCAGCATTTTTACTGAATTGGAGTAGAGGTTGTTTGCCTAATACTGGTTCTATATCGTTGACTAATTTCTCTAATACCGCTATACGATTTTCGTATGCTGTCATTACAGAATAATTCTTAGTTTCTCTAGCTTTTGCTAATAAAGCTTTTACTCTAACTAACTCTTCAGAATTTGTAGTAGCACTATTAGCTTCATCTATTTGATTATAATCATAATCATCTTCTTCATCATCTATTTTTTCAACATCACTAGAATGCATACTATAAATTCTACCGTCACTATCCATTTCTACTGTTACAAATCCTCTAACTATATCATCTATGGTTCCTGTTTCACCATAAAATTCATTACCATAAACAACCTTGACTCTGTCACCAGGTTCAAGATTTTCATTTATAGATCTCTCTTCTAATGTATCTTCAAATATTTGACTATACATAAAACCACCTTTTGAAGGACGATTAGATATAGATGGAGCTTCTTTCCAACCCCACTTATCTTTCATGTATACTTTAGCTTTTCCAGCCGCTAATTTAGGTTCAACGTCTTTTACCTCTTTTTTTACTTTCTTTTTATTTTTGGTTGTATACCAATCTTGATTAGTAGGATTATTAACTGTTGATGGAGTCATTCCTGCACCAGTACTAGTCACAGAAGTTTCTTGGCGAAGTTTTTGAGTAGCAAATTGATTGTTGAACTTATCCATTATTGGTTGTTTTTTAACTCGTCAATCAAATCAAAATATTGTAAAATTCCTGTTATAGTTTCATCTTTAATAGACTGATTATCTTTAATAGGAGTCACAAATTTTAATACTTCTTCTAATTTGATTTTAACAACCTGGTCTTTTGAAGACTCTTTTAATTCAATTAGTTCTTTTTGAATTTGATCTAACTGACTATTTAAATATACTTTAAGATTTTTTGTATCAGAAATATTCGTAATATATTCTTTTAATACTTCTTTCTGCTTTTCAGACATGTCTTGATACTTGTTGTTGAACTTCTCAACCATCAACTTATATGCTAAGAGTCTGATCTCTTTATCCTCTTTCATAAGATCTTCTACTATAGACTTAGGTGCTTTTGAATCAGAAAGATCTTGCTTAGTTAAATGCTCAAGAAGATTAATCTTATTTACAATCAACTGTTTAGTATCTGATGTCTTTGAGTTCTGTGACTCAAGGATAGTATAAATTGAAGCATAAGGCTTATAGTTATCTATCTTAGCCTTAAAGAAATTATCTAGGTCATAATTCTGTTTGATCTCTTTTATCAAGTTATATTTTAACTTGTTTATTTTCTCATAATCAAGCTTCTTATATTGCTCAATAAGAGTAGAAATTAAGATCTCAGCTTTAGATTCCGTTAGTTTAGGACTAGTTGAAAAGGCACTATAAAGGCCATATTCTTTACCTAATTCTGTATTTGTAAAATACTTTTTAAGTATCTTAACTGCTTTTGAATCTTGGTTATTCAAAAGATCGGAAGTAGTCTGTCTAACTAGTAGTTCAAATAAAATACCAGTATTGCGATATTTGGAATGTTTTATTGCCATAGTTTTTTTACGAGTCCGCTAGTAATAAATATCTAAATATTTAATCTAAACCATTAATTATATTGTCTTCACTTAAAAGATC
>JACCDW011843087.1_pt1 | contig 50718 bp, 46 predicted proteins | sample 7449781 | NCBI WGS metagenome assembly JACCDW01 (sample SAMN15323449, study PRJNA562643) | freshwater metagenome | isolation source: river surface water | place: USA:Blue River Watershed | collected 2017-08-18
TCGATCAGACTGCGCTGCTCGGATTCGAGCTTGCCATCCAAAATCTCGCCCAGCGACGGCAGCATCTGGTCGCGGGATATGTCGGTCATGAAACCGAGCCGGCCAAGGTTGACGCCGATCAGCGGCACCTGGAAAGGCGCAAGCTGGCGCGCAATACCCAGCACCGTGCCATCACCTCCGACCACAACAGCCAGATCCGCATGACGGCCGATCTCGCTCAAATCCATTGCGATTAGCCCGTCCAGATGCAATTCTTTTGCCGTATGCGCTTCAATAACAACCTTGCAATCCCTGCTACGCAGAAAATCTGCCAGCTCGATTAGGGACGCGCCGATGCCTGAAGCACCGTGCTTGCCGATGATGGCGACAGTCTTGAAAATTCTGGCGTTAGGATCAGTGTTAAGAGACATGCGGGAGATTAGACCACAATTATTTACAGGACTGGAACCGGCGGCAACATGTCAGCAGCATCGCCCGGGGCGTAATGAATTGACAACTCAGCAAAATGACGCAGTATCTACGCAGATTGCACCCGAAGGCGCTGGTCACATCCGGCTGCGCTCGTTAGAATAGTTAATATGCACCTCGATAATCGCGCACAAACATTGTTAAAGGCCCTGGTTGAACGCTATATCGCCGATGGTCAGCCAGTTGGTTCGCGCGCGCTCTCCAAAATTTCCGGCCTTGATCTGTCGCCGGCGACGATACGCAACATCATGTCGGACCTCGAAGAAATGGGCTTGGTCTCCAGCCCGCATACTTCAGCCGGCAGAATTCCCACACCGCGCGGCTATCGCCTGTTCGTCGACAGCTTGCTGACTGTGCAGACCATCGATGAAACCACGGTTGAATCCCGCCTGCAGACCGCAGGCTCGGCGTCCAGCCAGAAGATCATCTCCAGCGCTGCGCAAGTGCTGTCTTCATTGTCCCAGTTTGCCGGCGTGGTTCTGGCGCCGCGCCGCGAAATGGCGTTCCAGCAAATCGAGTTTTTGCGCCTGTCTGAAAAACGCATACTGCTGGTCATTGTTGCGCCTAATGGTGAGGTACAAAACCGGCTGTTGCTGACTGAATCAGATTACACGCCTTCACAGCTCACGCAGGCAGCCAACTATATCAACCAGCATTATGCCGGCCGCTCTTTTGCAGAAGTGCGCATCAAGCTCAAGGAGGAACTGCGGCAATTGCGCGATGACATGACTTTGCTGATGCAGACCGCTGTCGAGGCCGGCAGTGATGCTATGACGGAAAACAGCGAAGATGTCGTGATTTCCGGCGAACGCAATCTGCTGGCCGTATCCGACCTGTCTTCCAACATGAGCTCGCTGAGAAAATTGTTCGATATTTTTGAACAAAAATCCGGGCTGGCAGCGTTGCTGGATATCTCCAACAAAGCCACAGGCGTACAAATCTTCATCGGCGGCGAATCGCATCTGGTGCCGCTTGAAGAAATGAGCGTGGTCACCGCACCATATGAAGCCAACGGCAAGATTGTGGGCACACTGGGCGTCATAGGCCCGACCCGCATGGCCTATGAACGGGTAATACCGATCGTCGACATCACCGCCAGGGTGCTGTCAAACGCGCTGTCGCATTCCTGAATCTGCTGCGGGCAGGGCGGCCGCAATCAAGTTGCCTTTTTACTGGTTGCCGCGATACGGGCAATTCACCTTGTTACAGTTGCCATACAAGGCCAGCGCATGCTCAGAGATCGTAAAGCCGCGCTCTTTGGCGATCTGGTGCTGGCGCTTTTCGATTTCCTCATCATAAAACTCTTCCACACGGCTGCAATCAAGGCAAACCAGATGATCATGATGCGAGCCCTGATTGAGCTCAAACACCGCCTTGCCGGTCTCAAAATGATTACGGCTCAGCAGGCCAGCCTGTTCAAACTGGGTCAGCACGCGATATACAGTTGCCAATCCAACATCCATATTTTCTGTTAATAGCAATTTATAAACATCTTCGGCCGACAAATGGCGAACTGAACTGTTTTGAAAGATTTCCAGGATTTTCAGCCTAGGTAAGGTCGCCTTCAGACCGCTGGCTTTTAACTCGGAAGGATTAGGTGGCATGATTTCACTCAGATTAATATGATCTGCTTTATCATATAGCGTTTAGCCTACGCGCTCAATTCGTCTTCAGATCAAATTACTCATGCAGTCATCCGGATACCTATCCAAAACCCGCCTCGCTTGCCTGCTGCTTGCCGCATCCAGCGTGTTGCTGTGCAGCTGTGCATTGCGCAATCCGTTTGCCAAAGAGGCCAGTAGCGCCATGCCGGCCCAGCCCACCGGCGTAGTACAGACCGTCAAGCAGGAAAAACTGTTTGGCATCATGCCGATCTACCGCCCCGATATTCAGCAGGGCAATTTCATTTCCCGTGAAATGATTGCGCAACTCAAAACGGGCATGACCAAGGAACAGGTTCGTTTCCTGCTCGGTACGCCATTGCTGATCGACGTATTTCATGCCGAGCGCTGGGACTATCCGTTCACGCTGAAAAAAGGCGACGGGCAGATCACGACCAGCAAAGTCACCGTCTTCTTCGAAAACGAACGGGTAGCAAAATTCGAGGGCGGCGATTTACCCTCAGAAAAAGACTATCTGATGCAGATTGCCGCGCCGCAGAAATAACACCATTCCGAACTACGCCATGACTAACTTGAACATTGCCGTTGCCGGCGCATCCGGTCGTATGGGCCGCATGCTGATAGAGGCGATTGCAGCTGCTCCTGATATGCAGCTCTCCGGCGCGCTTGACTTGGCCTGTGCAGCCGGCATGGGCCAGGATGCTGCCGCCTTTTCAGGACAGCCCTGCGGCGTGATCATTGAATCAGACCTGGCCAAAGGATTGTCAAAATCAGCCTTCCTGATTGATTTCACGCGCCCAGAAGGAACACTTGAGCATCTGGATTACTGCGCCAAACACGGCATCAAAATGATCATCGGTACTACCGGTTTTGATGAGGCAGGCAAGGCGGCGATACGCGCTGCCGCGCAAAAAACCGCAATCGTCTTTGCGCCGAACATGAGCGTGGGTGTCAATGTCACGATGAAGCTGCTTCAACTGGCGGCAAAAAGTTTTTCGAATGGCTATGATATTGAGATCATTGAGGCACATCATCGCCACAAGGTCGACGCGCCATCGGGTACCGCATTGAAAATGGGCGAAGTGATTGCCGATGCACTGGGCCGCGATTTGCACGAAGTCGGCGTGTTTGCCAGAGAAGGCGTGACCGGCGAACGCGATCCTTCTTCTATCGGCTTTGCCACCATACGCGGTGGCGATATCGTCGGCGATCACACCGTATTATTTGCCGGCATAGGCGAACGTATCGAGATCACGCACAAATCTTCCAGCCGGGTGACCTATGCGCACGGCAGCCTGCGTGCGGCGCGCTTTTTAGAAACTAAATCTACCGGCCTGTATGACATGCAGGATGTGCTCGGCCTGCGCTGAGCCACATGTGCTGCATTGAATAATCCGCTGTAATGATGATCAAGATTTCCGTGCGTTCAGGATTCGCGGCGGCAGCGGCCTTGCTGGTTCATGCCATCATCATTGCGCTGTTCATAGCCGGATTGTCCGAACATAAAACCGACGTCGAGACAACACCGCCCGTCATCGTGCGCCTGATTGAAACCTCGCGTGCGATTGCGCCGGCTCAACCGAAACAGCCACCGCCACCCAAACCCGCTGCCCCGCCGCCACAGCGGCCGGCGCCGGCGCCCGCACCCGTGCAACCGGCACCATCGCTGCCTGTGCCGCAGGCAGCCGAACCCAAACCGGCCGCACCGCCAGCTGCACATGTCGCACCGGCAAGTCCGCCACCAAAATCCGAACCGGCACCCGCGCCGGTTACTGTCGCACCGCCTGCACCCCCCGCGGCGAGCAAAACCGATGTTTCTATATCGGCCAGCTATAGCGCGAGCAACATTAAGCCAACCTATCCGTCTATGTCCAAACGTCTCAATGAGCAGGGCACAGTCGTATTGCGCGTGCTGGTAAAAAGCGACGGCAGTGCAGGCGCGGTCGAAGTAAAATCCAGCAGCAGCTACCCACGACTGGACCAGGCTGCGGTGGAAGCAGTCAAAACCTGGCGCTTCAATCCTGCCACCAGTGATGGCAAGCCTATCGACGAGTGGTACCAGGTGCCGATTCCCTTTAAACTTCAGGCCTCTTCTAATTAAGCGAACCAGCATGAACGACACACTCAACCAGAACCTCGGCTTTGCGCATTACTGGGCACAGGGCGATGCCGTCTCGCACAGCGTTGCCTACATCCTGATACTGATGTCCGTCATCAGCTGGTACTACATCCTGTCCAAGGCATGGACTTCATGGCGCATACGCAGGAGCGCCAGCGCAGTCGAACGCTTCTGGGACGCACCCAGCATGGCCGATGCCATCACCCTGCTCACGCATGCCGATACCGAACATGTGTATGCGCCCCTGGCCTCGCATGCAGTCGAAGCAGTGAATTTCAAGGCAAGCTCGGCATCGCTCAATGCAACGGTCGATCCCGGCGAGCTGGTCACGCGCACGCTGCGCCAGCAGATCAATCGTGTTTCATCTCGGCTTGAAAACGGCTTAACGTTGCTGGCATCGGTCGGCTCTACTGCACCTTTCATCGGCCTGTTTGGTACGGTCTGGGGCATTTATCATGCGCTCGTTGCCGTATCGACTTCGGGCACGATACAAATCGACAAAGTCGCCGGGCCAGTCGGTGAAGCATTAATCATGACGGCGATCGGACTGGTGGTCGCGATACCGGCAGTGCTAGGCTATAACGGCTTTACCCGTGTTAACCGCGTAACACTGGCCGAGCTCGATGCATTTGCGCATGACCTGCATGCCCATTTGACAACCGGTGCCCGTGTCAGCACGGTGCGCAAAGCAGGCTGATCAGAGGAGAAGCACATGGCCTTCGGCGGATTCAACGAGAACCATAATCAGGCGCCCATGGCGGACATTAATGTCACGCCCATGGTGGACGTCATGCTGGTACTGCTGGTAATTTTCATCATTACGGCACCCTTGTTCACGCATGCGATCAAGCTCGAACTGCCCAATGCGCAATCCGCCGCAGCACCAGAAAAGCCCGAGACCATTACCCTGTCGATCAATGCAGAGGGTAAGCTGTTCTGGAACAACGCCGAAATCAGCCAGCCGGAATTAGCCGGCCGCTTTGCCATCGCCGCCCAGAAAAAGCCCCTGCCTGAATTGCACCTGCGCGCAGACAAGTCCACCCGCTATGAAATCATTGCCAAAGTGATGGCCGATGCCCAGCACAATGGTATGACCAAAATCGGCTTCGTCACCCATAGCGATTAGCGCCGCCCGGGGGCAGCTGACGGGTGCCGAGCCGGTATAATGCGTGGTTCTTCACTTACTGATCGCTCCACCCGTCATGCAAGAAAAATACAGCCCTTCCGAAGTCGAACACGCAGCCCAGTCACACTGGCAATCCATCGATGCCTATAAGGCCGTAGAACGCGCTGTCGATTCGCAAGGTCGCGAAAAGAAAAAATTCTACGCCTGCTCGATGCTGCCCTACCCTTCGGGCAAGCTGCACATGGGGCATGTGCGCAATTACACGATCAATGATGTCATGGTGCGCAACCTGCGCATGAATGGCTACAACGTGCTCATGCCCATGGGCTGGGATGCATTCGGCATGCCGGCTGAAAATGCCGCGATGGCCAATGGCGTGCCGCCTGCGCAATGGACTTACTCGAATATCGAGACCATGAAAAAGCAGATGCAGGCCATGGGCCTGGCCATCGACTGGTCGCGCGAAATGACTGCATGCCGGCCCGAGTATTACAAATGGAACCAGTGGATGTTCCTCAAGATGCTGGAGCAAGGCATCATCTACAAAAAAACCGGTACCGTGAACTGGGACCCGATCGACCAGACCGTGCTGGCCAATGAGCAAGTCATTGATGGCCGTGGCTGGCGTTCCGGCGCACTGATCGAAAAGCGCGAAATACCGATGTATTACGCGCGCATCACTGACTATGCCGAAGAACTGCTTGAGCATGTCGAGAACAAATTGCCCGGCTGGCCTGAGCGCGTGCGCATCATGCAGTCTAACTGGATAGGCAAATCCACCGGCGTGCGCTTTGCGTTCCCGCACCAGATCAAAGATGCAGACGGCAAGCTGATCAACGACGGCAAGCTGTGGGTCTTCACCACGCGTGCCGACACCATTATGGGCGTGACCTTCTGCGCGGTCGCGCCCGAACACGCACTGGCCACCCATGCGGCACAGACCAATCCCGAACTCGCTGCATTCATCGCCGAATGCAAGCTTGGCAGCGTGATCGAAGCCGACATGGCAACGATGGAAAAGAAAGGCATGCCAACCGGCCTGTTCGTCACCCATCCGATCAGCGGTGAACAGGTGGAAGTCTGGGTCGGCAATTATGTGCTGATCACTTATGGCGACGGTGCGGTCATGGGCGTGCCTGCACATGATGAGCGTGACTTCGCATTCGCCAAAAAATATGCGCTGCCAATCAAGGATGTCATTGCGATTGACGGCAAGACCTACAGCAGCGACGGCTGGCAGGAATGGTATGCAGACAAAGAACTAGGTGTTTGCATCCAGTCCGGCAAATATGACGGCCTTGCCTATCAGGCTGCAGTGACGGCCGTCGCCAGTGATCTGGCACAGCGCGGCCTGGGCGAGAAAAAAATCACCTACCGCCTGCGCGACTGGGGCATCTCGCGCCAGCGCTATTGGGGCACGCCCATTCCTATCATTCATTGCAGCAGCTGCGGCGATGTACCAGTACCAGAAAAAGACCTGCCTGTCGTTTTGCCGGAAGATTGCGTGCCGGACGGCAGCGGCAATCCGCTCAATAAGCATGAAAAATTCCTGAAAGTCGATTGCCCTTCCTGCGGCAAGCCGGCGCGGCGCGAGACCGACACCATGGACACGTTCGTCGATTCGTCCTGGTATTACATGCGCTATTGTTCGCCGGGCAGCCATGATGCGATGGTCGATGCACGTAATGATTACTGGATGCCGATGGACCAGTATATCGGTGGCATCGAGCATGCAGTGCTGCACTTGCTGTACGCGCGCTTCTGGACCAAGGTCATGCGCGATCTGGGGCTGATCAAATTCGATGAGCCTTTCGTCAACCTGCTCACGCAAGGCATGGTGCTCAATGAAACCTATTACCGCGAAGACGCATCCGGCAAAAAAACCTGGTTCAATCCGGAAGATGTTGTTCTCAATCTCGACGATAAAGGCCGTCCGCAATCGGCAAGCTTAAAGACCGATGGCAAGCCGGTCGAGATCGGCGGCACGGAAAAAATGTCGAAATCGAAGAACAACGGCATCGATCCGCAGGCGCAGATTGATCAGTACGGCGCTGATACCGCACGACTATTTACGATGTTTGCATCACCACCCGAGCAAACGCTGGAATGGTCGGGCGCCGGCGTCGAGGGTGCACACCGCTTCCTGCGCCGCGTCTGGTCCTATGCGCATGCGCAGGCAGCGGCGATCGCCGGTATACCCGCCGTACCTGCGCCTGCTGCAGCTGCTACAGCCTCTGCAGCTGTCAAGACCTTGCGCCGTGAAATGCACAAGATATTGCAACAAGCCGATCATGACTATAAGCGCATGCAGTACAACACCGTGGTCTCGGCCTGCATGAAAATGCTCAACCTGCTCGAGGCAGCCAGGCTGGGCGAGACTGCCGCAGATAAGGCGGCCATCAGTGAATGCCTGTCGATCTTCTTGCGCGTGCTCTATCCGGTCACGCCGCACATCACGCATATACTGTGGCAGCAGCTCGGTTACGCAGGCCAGTTCGGTGACATACTCGATGCGCCCTGGCCGCAAGTCGATGCCGGTGCACTGGAACAGGCCGAGATCGAACTCATGGTGCAGGTCAATGGCAAACTGCGCGGCAGCATCATCATCGCCAAAGATGCGGACAAGGCCACGATTGAAACCGCGGCCCTTTCGCATGAGCATGTAAAAAAATTCATAGAAGGCAGCCCGAAGAAAGTCATCATTGTGCCGGGCAAGCTGGTCAATATCGTTGCATAGGACTGTGAACATGCATTCATCCTCACGCCGTCAGGTTTTGTCCGTTCTGATGCTGGCATCACTTAGTGCCTGCGGCTTCCAGCTGCGCGGCTCGCGCGCAGATTCGCGCATGCCGTTTAGTTCGGTACATTTATCCGTCCCGGCCAGAACGCCCATGGAACGCGATCTGCGCAGTGCCATCCTGTCGCAAGATGGCGTCATCATTACCGATGATGTCAAAGCAGCAGATATCAGCCTGCGCATCTTGTCGGCAGTCGAAGAGAAAAAAATCCTGACCATCAATGCACAGGGCCAGGTACGTGAATACAGCCTGCTCTACAGAGTCAACTTTGATGTCAAGGACAAAACCGGCAAGACCTTGCTGACACAGACTGAGCTGGCGCTGCAGACCTTCATGAGCTTCAGTGAATCACAGGCACTGGCAAAAGAGACCGAAGAAAAAATGATCTTCAATGATTTGCGTAGTGACGCGGTCAGCCAGATCATCCGTCGTCTGGCACGCCTGAAGCCAGAAGAAGAAAAAGAAAAATAAATCGCCATGCAATTGCGCGCCGAAGCTCTTGACGCCCATCTGGCAAAAACACTGGCGCCGCTTTACGTCATTACCAGTGACGAGCATCTGCTGGCACTGGAAGCGGCAGACAAGATACGCGCATGCGCGCGGAAACACAGCTTTACCGAACGCGAAGTACTGGTGGTCGACCGGTATTTCAACTGGAGCGCCTTGGCCAATGCCAGCCAGTCGCAATCATTGTTTGGTGACCGCAAACTGCTCGAGCTGCGCATCCCAACCGGTAAGCCAGGCAAAGAAGGCGGGCAGGCACTGCAACAGTATGCAGGCAGCCTGTCGGCACTCTCGGCTGCCGAAGACACGCTGACCCTGATCACGCTGCCGAAACTCGACTGGGCCACGCAAAAAAGTGCATGGGCCAGCGCGCTGCAGCAAGCTGCCGTCTACATCGACATACCGCTGGTGGAACGCTCGCAACTGGCAAACTGGATAGGCGAGCGACTGGCCATGCAGGGACAGAGCGCGGACAAGACTGCACTGAGCTTCATGGTCGAACGCGTAGAAGGCAATTTACTGGCTGCGCATCAGGAGATACGCAAACTGGCGCTGCTATATCCGGAAGGAAGACTGCGTTTCGAACAGATCCAGGACGCTGTTCTGAATGTGGCGCGCTACGATGTCTTCAAGCTTTCCGAGGCCATGCTCTCCGGTGATATCGCACGACTGACCCGCATGCTCGACGGCTTAAAGGGCGAAGGCGAAGCACTGCCACTCATTTTATGGGCGGTGGCAGAAGAGATCCGTATACTGCTCAAGCTCAAGCTGGCTATGAATGATGGCAGGCCCTTGCCCATGCTGCTGAAGGAATACCGGATATGGGGACCGCGTGAGAGACTGATGGCGCCGGCGCTCTCGCGCCTGTCAGTCAAGACACTGGAGGCTGCGCTCAGGCAGGCGGCACAAGTCGATAGAATGATCAAAGGGCTGCGCTCCAAACTGTTTGCAGGCGATGCCTGGGATGCGTTGCTGCAGCTCGGCCTGCAAGTCGCGCGTGGCTGACCGTCGCTGTGGCACTGGTAAATATTCTTGAAATTGTTTGAATGAATCACAGATCATGAACATACAAAACTATATGCAAACTGTAGGCCAGGCTGCACGCCAGGCATCGCGCGCAATGGCAAAAGCAGATACTGCTGCTAAAAACTGTGCACTGCTGTTGATCGCTGCGGCGATCCGCCGCGAGGCGGCAGCGCTATCGGCCGCCAATCAGCAAGATATGGATGCCGCAGCCAAGGCCGGACTTGCTCCAGCCATGCTCGACCGTCTTGCGCTGTCTGAAAAAGCCATTGCGACCATGGCCGAAGGGCTTGAGCAAATTGCCGCCCTGCCTGATCCTATCGGCGAAGTCACCAACATGAAATATCGTCCCAGCGGCATACAGGTCGGCCAGATGCGCGTACCACTAGGCGTCATCGGCATCATTTATGAAGCACGGCCTAATGTCACCGTTGATGCTGCCGGCCTGTGCATCAAGAGCGGCAATGCCACCATCTTGCGCGGCGGCTCGGAAGCGATACATTGCAATCAGGCGCTGGCAAAATTGGTACAGGAAGGACTGGCGGGTGCGGGACTGCCAGCTCAAGCGGTGCAAATCATAGACACCACAGACAGGGCCGCAGTAGGCGCGATGATCACCATGCCGCAATATATTGATGTGATCGTGCCGCGCGGTGGCAAAGGCCTGATCGCGCGCCTGATGGAAGAATCCACTGTACCTATGATTAAGCATCTGGATGGCATCTGTCATGTTTATATTGATGACAAGGCCGACCCTGCCAAGGCACTGCCTATCGCATTCAATGCAAAATGCCATCGGTATGGCACGTGCAACACCATGGAAACCCTGCTGGTTGCGCGTGGCATTGCTGCTACCATCCTGCCAGAGCTGGCCCGGCTGTATGCAGACAAGCAAGTTGAGCTGCGCTGCGACGCCGAATCGAAAAAAATCCTGGGCAGCTATCCTCTGCTAAAAGAGGCGACCGAAGAAGACTGGCGCACAGAATATCTGGATGCGATCCTGTCAGTCAAAATTGTCGCCAATATGGATGAAGCAATTGACCATATCAACACCTACTCGTCACAACATACTGACAGCATCGTGACGGAAGACTACACACGTGCAATGCAATTCCTGCGCGAAGTCGATTCCGCGTCTGTCATGGTCAATGCATCCACACGCTTTGCCGATGGCTTTGAATATGGACTAGGTGCAGAGATCGGTATTTCGAATGACAAACTGCATGCACGCGGACCCGTTGGCCTGGAAGGTCTGACCTCACTGAAATATCTGGTGCTGGGTCACGGCGAAGTCAGGGTCTGACCATGCTCTGGATAAAGTCTATTCATATTGTTTTTATTGCGTCATGGTTTGCGGGACTTTTTTATTTGCCGCGCATTTTCGTCAACCTGGCAATGGAAACGGATGCTGCAGCTACCAGCCGCTTGCTGTTGATGGCACGCAAGCTCTATCGCTTCATGAGCATACTCGCAGTGCCCGCACTGGCTAGCGGTATCTGGCTGTTGGTTCACTATGATGGCTGGCTGCAAAGCGGCTGGATGCAAGTCAAGCTCGCGTTAGTAGTCGCGCTCATCGGCTATCACCATGTATGCGGCAGCATGCTGAAAAAATTCGAGCGCGGCATCAATGCGCGCAGTCATGTCTGGTATCGCTGGTTCAATGAATTGCCGGTGGTGGCAATGTTTGCCGTTGTCATACTGGTCGTCGTCAAACCATTTTAATTACATCGCCAGCTCTTATGCAAAAACACATTGAATACTTTGTCGCACCACAATCGCCGTATGCGTATCTAGGTCACCAGCGTTTTGTCGCGATCGCGAAAAAATATGATGCAAAGGTCTTGCTCAAGCCATTTGATGTCGCCAGGATTTTCAGTCTCTCGGGTGGTGTGCCGGTCGCACAAAGGCCACCGCAACGACAGGCCTATCGCCTGGAAGAATTAACGCGATGGAGCCAGCATCTCGACTGTCCGCTCAACCTGCATCCGAAATTTTTTCCGGTCTCAGGCGAAATGGGCGCAAAACTCATCATTGCGGCTGAACATGCCAACGGCACAGCGGTTGCACTGGATCTGGCGGGTTCGCTTGGCCGCGCCGTATGGGCGGAGGAAAAAAATATCGCTGATGCTGAAACTTTAACTGACATCGCCAACCGGCTCGGACTGGATGGGAAATCATTAATAGAAATGTCTCAGGGCGAGAAAGTGGGCCATGCTTATGCGCAGTTCACTGAAGAAGCCATCGCTGTACAAGTATTTGGTGTCCCCTGGTATCGTATCAACGGCGGAAATTTCTGGGGACAAGACCGCCTGGAATTTGTCGAACGCGCACTGGCCGACTAGATTGCAGTAAACAAGGGCGCAGCTGAAATCCGGCATCAGGCCGGATACTGGCAGCTAGCCCCGACGGATAAAAGGTATCCTTCTATGAGTAAGTCACATTCGTATTTCTGCCCCTGCCCGCGCGGGCTAGAAGCTGCACTGGCAGAAGAGCTTGGCGAGATTGCCACGCACAGTACAACGCTGAAAATCCATAATCAGGTGCCAGGCGGCGTGCACTGCTCGGGGCTGTTAAGTGATGCGATGCGCATCAACCTCTATTCACGTATCGCTTCGCGTGTACTGATGCGCATCGCGCAGACCGCTTATGTAAACGAAAATGATATCTATGATCTGGCGCTGGCCCAGCCCTGGGAAGAGTGGTTCGGTCTGGAACATACAATACGTATTGATGTCACCGCAATTAAGTCGCCACTGAAAAGCCTGGAATTCACTACGCTGAGAATCAAGGATGCCGTATGCGACCGCTTCCGCGATCTTTTTCAGGCTCGCCCCTCCGTCAATACCAAGACACCGGATATGCGCATCGTTGGCTTTCTTGATGCGCGCCATTTCACGCTCTATCTGGATACTTCTGGCGAAGCGCTGTTCAAACGTGGATGGAACCGGGAAACCGGTGATGCACCTCTGCGTGAAAACCTTGCAGCCGGTTTGCTTCGTGTAGCAGGCTGGCGACCCGGCATGATCCTGCTTGATCCTATGTGCGGATCAGGCACGATTCTGATCGAAGCGGCACAAATACTGGCCGGCATACCGTCCGGTTCCCAGCGCAGCTTTGCATTTGAAAAATTTCGCAAGTTTCCGGAAAAAGAATGGCAGGAGATCAAGTCTGCAGTCACCACCACGCCACTACCGACAACACCGACCCTGTTTGGTAGCGATATTTCAGGTGACATGATCAGCATGACGCGCACTAACCTGCAACAGGCTGGTATTCGTTTTGATATCCCACTCAAACAAATTGAAGCGCAAGAAGTCAAACCGCCCAGCGGCATTCCCGGCATCCTACTGACCAATCCGCCCTATGGAGAACGTATAGGCGTGCGCGGAGACAGCAGCGTACCAGTCGATACGATGGCCGTCGAATTTTTTAAAGACTTTGGCAGCACACTTAAAAATCGTTTTGCCGGATGGCAGGTATGCTTGTTTACAGCAGATTTAGGCCTGCCGAAATTAATGCGCCTGAAAGAATCGAAAAAAACGCCATTTTTCAATGGCGCCATAGAATGCCGATTATTCCGGTTTGAGATGGTAGCCGGCTCCAATCGCAGATCGCGCCCCGCTGCCGGTGACGCGCTTGTTGATTAATCTTGCTTAGGTTGCCATGCCACGATACCCGCAGTAAATCTGCTTAAATGCCGGGCCAGTTGCCCGGTTGCTGATGAAATCAGTGCAGCATCAGTCTTACCTGCACCGGCCATGTTCATCATTGAAAATGATCGTAACGGCACAAATGGCTTTCTTAGTCTGTTACTTTCAGCACGTATGACTACCGATGATGCAGACTGACCATTATGATCAGGTGCAGTAGACTGCATACTGCGAAACCTGATTGTTGCGCTGGCCCTTTTTAATCGGGCCGAGTCTAAGGGCGAGAGGTGACCGGCAAGTCTAGTCTGATCTGCTATTGCAGCGCTTGCCTGGGGCTGTTGCGATCCTGTTTTTTCCGGATGAATATATCCGCTTAATGGATGATTATTACTTAACGACGCCATATTTTTCATACGCCACTTCCTGACAATTAAAAATTATTTACGCCAGCGTTTCTACTAAAAAATCTGAATTTTCATGACGATTATTTTTAATCGTATGAATCAATGCTTGTAAATCTCTGCAGAAGTCTGCATATTCGGACAAATATTCGGCGAGATCAGCGGCATCACAATGAAGCGGCAGCTCTGCCTTCAAAATCAGGTGACCGGTATCGCGATCAAAACCCAATGATTCACCATTTGAACCATTGATTTCCAGATTAATTGACAATATCGTTTCAAAGATATCAGGCCTGATTGCATCATCAAGATACCCAATATCTGCAAAGCAGGTGATTACCTCATCCGACCCTGCCTGGTAATACAGTCCAATCCTGATTTCATGCAAAATAATCTCGTTTTTTTGTGCCAGTGCATACATATCTTCCAGTGCCAGCTCACGAGCGACGGCGATACAAAATTCGAAAAAATTTTCATTCGTCATTCTTTTAGTCAAATTTATCTGGTCTGAAACCAGCGTTTTCATTAATTTCTATGCGCTTCCCTGCAAAACATGAGGCAAACAGACCCAGAGATTGCGCAATCGGATCTAAATATTTTGCTTATTGGGATTTATTTTGCGGAAATAGCTGACAATCGAGCTACTCTTTTCTTCTTTTAGGGCACAATCTGTGTAGTTAATCCTAATTTTTAGTTCCCCATTTTTTTGAGAATGTGAAAATATTTTTCTGTGATAAGCCGGCTCATCACCAGAAAAGAAAAGCAGACTAGATTGTCTGATTAACAGGAAGATTTCAGAAATTCTTCGCGTAAAAATATCCAACCCTGATCCGTCCGGACATCAATATGAGTGGCATCAAGACGAGCAACATGCATAACAGCACGCTGATTAATATGAATCTGCTGGCGCTGATTCTTGCCGCGCTGGCAATGCTTGGTCCATTTTCGATTGACACTTATCTGCCTGCTTTCCCTGCCATACAGCAGGCGCTGGGCGCCACACCGCTGGAAGTACAGCAAACATTAACGGCTTATATGTTTGCGTTTTCAGTGATGATCCTGTGGCATGGCGCACTTTCCGATGCCTTTGGCAGGCGCAGCATTATCCTGATTGCGTTAGTTGTATTTACGGTGGCCTCACTTGCCTGTGCTTCCGTACACAGTATTGAATATTTGTGGATATTTCGTATGCTGCAAGGCATTTCTGCCGGCGCTGGTGTTGTTATCGGCAGAGCGATGATCAGGGATTTACTGTCAGGCGCAGAAGCCGAGCGCATGTTGTCATTAGTGACGATGATATTTTCAATCTCACCGGCCATCGCACCTATTATCGGCGGCTGGATTGTCATGCTATCAAACTGGCGATCCATTTTTCTGTTTTTATTTTTTTATACTGCTTTATTACTCTGGGTATGTGCACGCAAGCTGCCGGAAACCTTAAATCCTGCACACAAACAAAATTTTAATCCCGGCTCATTATGGAAAAATTATAAAAATATTTTCAGCTCTTTTTTGTTCCAATTAAAAGCCGGAGCAATTGCCTTTAATTTTTCCGGCCTATTCTTATATGTGGCCTCAGCACCCGCCATCGTTACGCGCCATCTTGGCCTGGGTCCACATCAGTTTGGCTGGATGTTCGTACCCTCGGTCGCAGGCATATTCCTGGGTTCGCTGGCAGCAAACCGCATGGCAGGAAATACGAAAAAAAATAATCAGATCGCAATCGGATTTGCTTTATTAATTTTGTCCGGCATGATCAATGTTGGTTATCACTTTTATTTTCCTCCCACCTTATTCTTTACTGTCGCACCATTATTTTTATACACCATGGGCATGTCGATGGTCGCGCCGGGCTTGACGCTGCTGGTACTGGATTTATTTCCGTCTATACGCGGTACTGTCGCTTCCTGCCAGTCTTTTACGATGACGATGCTGTCTGCATTGACTGCCGGTGTGATCGCACCGCTTCTTGACCATGCTGTTTTGTGGCTGGCGATCGGTCAGTTTTGTTATGCGATTGTCGGATTATTTCTGTGGCAAATCGGGCGCTGGTTCAGCAATAAACAAGACTTGTAATACTCCATTCCGTTCGTAGCCAGAGGATTAATCCTGACCGTGCGCTCTGATCCAGGCCGACTGTTAATTATTTTTTAACACTCTCAATATAGCTCTGCACACACCGCTACGGATAAATCACTGTGAACCGCTTATCCATGTCGATGGATTAAAAATTACCGGTCATATTACAAACTGGTATAGTAAAAATAATCGTCCTGACAGCTGTATATAATCAGTATCATGTGCGCTGGACAACATTTTTTAATCTTATTTCCACTATGCTGGCAGTGATATTCAAATAATGACTGATACCCGATTTAATCCGGACCAGATCCGGCACCTGTCAGCGCATGTAGTATGGCTGCTTGCGTTATTCATGCATTTCGTCGTTTTGATGCCTGCTTCCGCCAAAGAAGTGCAGGCGACTGGCGAATTCCTGTTTGGCCCTCAGCTATCGAGAGAATTTGCCTGCAAAGCAGCAGGCAAACGAGCTGTGGATGCGGCAATCCGGCGAGTCAACGGTGAGGCTGTTTCATCCGAGGGACAATATGCATGCAGGGAAAATTCAGGGACTAAGAACGATGATTATCAATGTGTATTAAATCAGAGCACCTGGTCGCAAATTGATGGTGAAGTAAGAAATATCGTGATCCAGAAAGAAACCGTCACGGAAGTGCCGGGTGCCAGTCTGTGCACGGTATCACTAACGGCAGATGTGGTTACCTCTACCAGCCGTCCTGACCCCAGCTTTAATTTTTCTTATGAAGTTAATCAGAGCACATTTAAGGATGGTGAAAAAATGCGCTTTGTGATTAAGACCAGTACAAATATGTATTTGTCGATTTTTAGTTATTTGCCTTACATGGAAGGCAATCAGCAGGTCACACGAATATTTCCGAATATTTATGACAAAGATGCAAAAGTCTCAGAAAAAATTGTTATCCCCGGCCAGAACTCGCCGTATGAATTACAGGTGAACTGGCTTGATGATGGCAACAAAGACAAAAAGATTCAGGATGAACATTTTATGATCATCGCAACCAAAGATCCGATTAAATGGCTGGATGATTATTCGATTGAAAAATTCAAGTCTGTATTACGAGAGATTCCGGCTGACAAAATCAGAAAAGCGCAGGGCAGTTATATCGTGCTAAAAGAAAAATCACACTCCAAAAATTAAACAGGATTTTCATCATGAAATTGTATGTTCATTACTCCGTTTTTCTGGCAAGTGCGCTTTTATTAGGTGGTTGTGCTGCGCCGGATGGAAGCAGCAAAGCCAGTACGGCGAAAAAAGAAACCTCGGTCAAATCGTCGCTGAATAATGCACCGGCCTGGTATGCCAATCCACCGATTACCAAGGATGAGATTTTCGTCAGTGGTTCTGAAACTTCAGCCAATATGCAGATGGCTATGGATAAAGCGGTGTATGCCGCAAAACGCTCACTGGTCGAGCAGATTGCCGGTTATATATCGACGATGACTCGGCAAATCGCCAAAGAGGTGAATGTTGATGGCAAAAATAATCTGGTCACTTCGCTTGCAGTAGCGACCAAGATCGCTACAGAAAATGTCAATATTGGTGGCTTTAATAAAGAAGCCAGCAAGATCGTCGCTGAGGGCAGCCTCTATCGTGCTTATGTGCTGATCAGCCTGCCTAAAGAAGAAGCAAACCGCGCGCTGCTCACGCAGATTAAAAAACAGCAGGATCTTAATAATGCCTTGCGCAATTCAAAATCATTCAATGCGCTGGAGTCTGCTTTGCCGCAATAAGCGGAGGATGCGGACTGCTGAGGGCAGACGGTCGTGAACAAGCGGGGACGGAATGAACATTCCGCGCCCCGCCAGATCAGATTAGCGGCAGGAATTACCTAAAGCGACGATCTTTTGTGTCGCTTCGCTGTCGCCAGCGATGATTTTCTGTTCCAGAGCCGAAAATTCTGCAAACGTAAATTTGGTCTGAACCTTGTTCAGGGTACAGGCGCAAGATTCTGCCGAGCCACCGTTGCTCACGCAGGAGTTCATGAAATTTGTGACGACTTCTGCAGGATACTCATTCTTCTTGGAGCAGCCGGCAAGGCCAGCTACCAGAAAAAGTGCATAAAAAGCAGTCTTTGCAATGCGCATGATATTTTCCTTTATTATTAAAAGTATCATTATTATAGTCACATAAAATATCAGTCCGATATGAAGATTAAGATTAATTGCGCTTAAGCCAGCATTATCTTCATGCCAGTCCGAATAATCCTTGCTTAAAATTTAACTTTCATTGTGTTTTTACTAAAACATAAACTCATCCCGCTTGCTTGCCTTGCACTGATTATCTGCCTCTCCGGATGCGTAACGCATTATCGTCATCCGAATTATGAATTCAATTCTCCGGCAGATTTTGCCAATTTTGATGTGGACGTCAAAGCCTGCCAGCAATCAGCCGACTCGGAATATTGCCAGGAGTCCGCTGATAAACCCGTTACAATCTGTGTTGCCGATGGCAAAGGTGGCCATACCTGCCACGAACAGAAACAAAAAAAATGCGCGATAGAGACTTTAGAGCAGTGCCTCAGCCGCAAAGGCTGGCGTCGCACGGATGCCAATGGCAATTATCTGTAATAAGCATCCCTTATTTTTATCAGACATGATCTCGTCAGAACAGCATACTGCGCTGCGATCAAGCAATTGCCCTGTTGCAGTAAAATGCCCGATCCGACAATGCAGTTAAATCACAGAAATTTATTCTCCTTCACTGATGTCCAGCAAAAATCCAGAACAAGAAGCACGCAGACCGATCTTTTATGATCCGACTGAGCATCGCATCAAAAGCTTTGTCACGCGTGCGGGCCGCCTCTCTAATGCACAGGCAAGGGCGATTGCTACACTGGGTCCGGATTTCTGTCTGCCTTTTCAGCGTTCGGAACTGGATTTTGATCATGCGTTTGGCCGGCCTGCACCAACTATCCTGGAGATCGGTACAGGCATGGGTGAGACTACCGCGCATATCGCGCAGCAAATGCCTGATAAAAATTTCATCGGGGTTGAAGTGCATACACCGGGCATAGGCAGTTTGTTAAAACTGGTCGAAGAAAAGCATCTGAAGAATTTGCGCCTCATCCAGCATGATGCGTTCGAAGTCATTACGCACATGATCCCGCCAGAATCGCTCGATGGCGTACATATTTTTTTCCCCGACCCGTGGCACAAGGCACGCCATCAGAAAAGAAGGCTGATACAGTCGCCCTTTATCAAGCTGTTAGTCTCGCGCATGGCGCCTGATAGCACCTTACATTGCGCAACAGACTGGCAAGACTATGCAGAACAAATGCTGGCTGTGCTCTCGGCCGAACCCGCGTTGCATAATACGGCGGCTGATTATGCAGACAAACCGGACTACCGGCCGCTAACCAAATTTGAAAACCGTGGAATGAAACTCGGCCACGGCGTATGGGATCTGGTGTTCAAAAAATCCGCCGGCTAAAGGCACTTTCAGACAACTAGCCTGCTGCGATCAGTTCTATGATCTGCTGACCATAGCTTTCCCGTTTTTTCTCGCCTACGCCCGAGATAAAGCGCAAGTCATCAACAGAATGTGGCATGGCCTTGGCAATTTCGCGCAAGGTCGCATCATGAAATATCACATAGGCCGGTACATTATGCGCACGCGAGGTCTCCATTCTCCACCAGCGCAAACGCTCAAATACAGCCTGCTGTGCCTGACTCAGGTCTGTTTCACTAAAGCCTGTGGCTCGTGAAGCTGGCTGTTTTTTCCTGACCGGTTTTTGGTAGCGGCGCAAGGCAATCTGCTGTTCACCTTTCAGTACGGGCCGTGAAGCCAGAGCCAATTTCAGCGCACCATAATTTTCATGATCAATACTGACTAAGCCCAGCGCGATCACCTGGCGCAATATGGCACGCCATTCCTGCTCGGTTTTATCAGCACCAATGCCATACGTCGATAAATCCTGATGGCGCCACTGTCTGATTTTTTCCGATTCACTGCCCCGCAAGATTTCCAGTATGTGACCGGCACCGAAGCGCTGCTGTGCGCGATAAATCGTTGACAGCAGTTTTTGTACATCCAGCGTCGCATCATAAGAGACGGGCGGAGTTAAACAAGTATCGCAATTGCCGCATGGCGCTGATTGCTGGCCGAAATAATCCAGTAACCGCACCCGTCTGCAAGCGAGCGTTTCACAAAGCCCCAGCATTGCATCCAGCTTTGCCGACTGTATGCGCTTGAAAAAATCATCCGCCTCTGACTCATCAATCATGCGCCGCTGCTGCACCACATCTTGCAGACCATAAGCCATCCATGCATTGGCCGGCAGCCCGTCTCGTCCCGCGCGGCCGGTTTCCTGATAATAGCTTTCCATACTTTTTGGCAGATCAAGATGCGCGACAAAACGCACATCCGGTTTATCAATGCCCATGCCAAAGGCAATGGTCGCCACCATCACCAGCCCATCTTCGCGCAAAAAACGCGATTGATGATGACTGCGGACCTGATTGTCCATGCCGGCATGATAGGGCAAGGCCTGAATACCCTGCTCATTGAGGAATACAGCGACTTCTTCAACTTTTTTTCTTGAAAGACAGTACACAATGCCGGCGTCGCCCGCATGTTCAGCACGGATGAAATCAAGCAGCTGATTGCGGTTGTTTTCTTTTTCGACGATCTGATAGCAAATATTCGGACGGTCAAATGAGGAAATGAATTGCCGTGCGCCCTCCAGCTGCAGGCGCTCCGTGATTTCCGCCCTGGTCTGGGTATCGGCGGTAGCGGTCAATGCAATGCGCGGAATCGATGCGAAGCGCTCGTGCAATATCGTCAGCTGCCGGTACTCGGGACGAAAATCATGGCCCCATTGCGAAACGCAATGCGCTTCATCAATAGCAAACAGCGCAATGTGTGAAGCTTCCAGCAGATCGAGAAAATGGGAAGTCAACAGGCGCTCAGGCGCGACATAGAGCAAATCGAGCTCGCCCGTTCGCAATGCGCGCTCGACCTGCACGGTCTGGTTGAAGTTGAGGGTGGAATTCAAAAATGCAGCGCGCACACCAAGCTCGGCAAGCGCATCGACCTGATCTTGCATTAATGCGATCAATGGCGAGATCACAATGCCGCAACCATCACGCAACAAAGCCGGTATTTGATAGCACAATGACTTGCCGCCGCCGGTAGGCATCAGCACCAGTGCATCATTGCCCTGTGCGACCAAACCGATGATGTCTGCCTGTTGACCTCGGAATTCAGGATAACCGAATACACTTTGCAGCACATGCAATGCACGCGCCCCGATCGCATCAGCCATCGGCTTAATCAACCCAATTAATGAGCCCGGTCCAGGCAGTAAGCAGTATCACCACGCCAAACAGGATGCGGTACCAGGCAAACAGTGTGAAATCATGTGTGCTGATATAGCGCAGCAGCCAGCGCACGCACAGGAATGCAGACAAAAACGCAGCCAGCGCACCCAGTCCGAACATAGGCAGATCATGCAGTGACAATAGTGCGCGAGCTTTATAGAGCGAATAAATGGTCGCACCGAACAAGGTGGGGATCGCGAGGAAGAAAGAAAATTCCGTTGCTGCCTTGCGTGACAGGCCGAACGCCATGGCGCCGATAATGCTGGCGCCAGACCGGCTGGTGCCCGGTATCAGCGCGAAACATTGCGCACAGCCGACCTTGAATGCATCCAGTACGCTCATCTCGTCGACGGCGTCTATGCGCGCTGCGACCGGATTGCGGCGGTTCCGGTGCTCTATCCAGAGAATGATGAACGCGCCCACAATAAAGGCACTGGCAACCGGCACCGGCGCAAACAGATGCGCCTTGATCATTTTGCCAAACAATAATCCCAGCACGACTGCAGGCAGGAAGGCGACCAGCAGATTGATGACAAACCTGCGCGCTTCAGGTCGACTGCCCAAACCGCTGGCAACCGTCATGATGCGCTGCCGGTATTCCCAGCACACTGCCAGCATCGCACCGGCCTGAATGACGATCTCGAATACTTTGACTTTCTCGCCGGTGAAATTCAACAGGCTGCCGGCCAGAATCAGGTGACCGGTGGAAGACACAGGCAAAAATTCCGTCAGTCCTTCGACGATGCCCATGATGATGATTTTTATCGCAAATGCGAATTCCATACGAATTTATCCGGCCACAGAAACAAACAGGGAAGGTGAAATACAGCGTTTTTTTCGCATTAATTTTCCGGCTCGAAGCTTATCACGATGCCTGCGGACTGCGTGCTGATTGTGACAGGGCGCCAGCGCACAAATGTCGTTCTCAGTTCTTCAGGCCGGAAGGTATACACCACCATATTATTGAATACCTCCTCGACTATCCTGCCCACATTCTCTTGCAGGATGGCCGGCTCTATGCCCGAGACAGTGGGAATTGCTAATTTATCCAGCCTGGGCTGTGTCAGCACCACGGCATTGCGCGCGGCATCAATTTGCAGCACGCCAGAGATATTGATCTGTCCCTGCAATGCTCTTTTCATGAATGTCGGCGCAATGCGCACATCCAGGATTGCAGCAATACGGTTGGCATCCGGACGCAATAAGAGTTTCGGTCGGGCAGCCTCTACCTCAAATATATCTGCATAGCGACCATGAAACGGGAATTTCTGATCTACCGATTTTTGCAGTCGTGACAGGGGCAGTACCACATCACGCGGATCCAGCAAACTGGCACAGCCACTGAGTATGCATGCAATAAGTATCAACCATACACAAGCAGAATAACGGCCAAGCGATCTCATGCCAGCTCCTTATCAGTAAACAGTAGTCAGATATTCCAGCTGCTGCAAAAACTGCAGCGCATGCGCGCGATCTTCACCGCACATCTGTCGCTCAGGGCGCAGGCTGGCACATACCATTGGCCTATCCGGATCACCAAACAACCGGCAGCGGTCTTCATCATCAAGCTGCACACAGCGCACACCGGCAGGTTTACCTTCCGGCATGCCGGGTATCGGTGTAGAGATAGAAGGCGCAATACAACAGGCACCGCAACCTGGCCTGCATCGCACAATGCCATCAGCTTCACTCATAACGCAATGCCTGAATCGGCAACAAGCTCGACGCCTTGCGCGCGGGATAATAGCCGAAGAAAATGCCGATCGCTGCAGAAAATCCGACCGCCAGCAAAATAGATTGCACGGACATCTTTGTCTCCCAGCCTGCAAAAACAGCGACCATCCATGAACCCAGTGCGCCGAGTATGACGCCAATCAGCCCGCCAGTCATCGACAGCGTAATGGCCTCGACCAGAAATTGCATCAGTATGTCATTGCCACGCGCGCCGACTGCCATGCGCAAACCGATCTCGCGCGTGCGCTCTGTCACCGATACCAGCATGATATTCATGATGCCGATGCCGCCCACCAGTAAAGAGACCGATGCCACAGCGGCAAGCAGTATGCTCATGATGCGCGAGGCCTCTTCCTGGGTCTGCAGCATTTCGGTCAGGTTCAGCACCGAGAATGGATCGTCCTGAGCGCCACTTGTTCGCAATCGCTGGCGCAACAGTTCGCGTATTCTTGTTTCGCTTTCCGCCATGCTGGCGCCTTCGCGAATTTTTATCTGGATCATACTGACCTGACGCAACTTGCCTTGCGTGACGCCCAGCAGACGATTGCGCGCAGTCGATAGTGGCACCATGATCACATCATCCTGATCCTGGCCCATCATGCTCTGGCCCTTACGGTTGAGAATACCGATCACGGTAAAGGGTACGTTCTTGATACGAATGGTCTGGTCCATAGGATCGGCGTCACCGAATAATTCGCGCGCAACCGTCTGGCCGATCAAGGCTACTTTGCCTGATCCGGACAGTTCGCTCGACTCAAACATACGACCGACTTCCAGGCTCCAGTTGCGCACCACAAAATAATCCGGTGTGATGCCGTAAATTTGCGTCGCCCAGTTTGCACTGCCGACCACCACCTGCGCACCACCACGGTTCGATGGTGCAGCTGCTTCCACCTCTGGTACATCACGCGCAATCGCGGCTGCATCATCTTCGGTCAGGCTGGTTGTGGTACCGGTGGCCATGCGCACGCCACTTGCCGTGCGCGCACCAGCAGTAATGATCATCAGATTTGAACCCAGGCTTTTTATTTGCTGCTGTATGCGCGCCTCAGCGCCTGCACCAACAGCTAACATCGTAATAACGGCCGCCACACCAATGATTACGCCCAGCATCGTCAGCGCCGAGCGCAGCAAATTGACCCGCAGCGCATTCAACGCTACCCGCAATGTAGCCAGCAGGTTCATGATGCTGTCTCTTGCAAGGATGCCAGCTGTGCTGCTGCATCATCAGGTTGATTGGCGATATCGCTGATGACACTGCCATCACGAAAGGTAATGATGCGCGTAGCAAAAGCGGCGATATCGGATTCATGCGTAACCATCACAATCGTCATGCCGTGCTGATTGAGCTTTTGCATCAGCGCCATGATCTCCAGGCTGGTACGCGAATCCAGTGCACCGGTCGGTTCATCAGCAAGAATCAGCGCCGGATCATTGACCAGTGCCCTGGCAATCGCAACGCGCTGTTGCTGGCCGCCGGACAGCTGGGAAGGATGATGATCTGCACGCTCGCCCAGGCCGACTTCTTTCAGTCTTGCCAGTGCGCGCGCATGCCGCTCCTGCGGCGTGACGCTGGCATATAAGAGTGGCAGCTCGACATTATCCTGCGCACTGGTACGCGGCAGCAGATTAAATTGCTGGAATACAAAGCCGATGCGCTTGTTGCGTATGGCTGCCAGCTGGTCGCCACTCATCGCCGACACTTGTTCACCTGCCAGCAGATAGGCGCCAGCGCTGGGCGAATCCAGACAGCCCAGAAGATTCATGAAGGTCGACTTACCGGAACCGGACGCGCCCATGATGGCGACGAATTCACCACTGTCGATCTGCAGCGTCACATCGCGCAGGGCCATCACGCGCGTCTCACCCATTTGATACTGCTTACTGAGATTATTGGTCTGGATCAGCGTGGGCATACGATACGATCAGAACATGCGCGGCGCACCGCCCATAGAAGAAGACCGGCGCTTGTCACCGGAATCGGCTGTACCGGTGACGACTTCCGCACCTTCCTGCAATGACGAGGATTCGATCTCGGTCATCATGCCATCGCTGGAGCCCAGCTTGACAGGCAACCTGACCAGCTCGCCATCCTCAAGGCGATAGACATTCGCACTGGCAGCAGCAGACATGCCGCGTGCACCTGATGGTCGCTCACCTTTTGCAGATGATTTTTTTTCTTTGTCCGACTGAGGCGGCCTGAATCGCAGTGCTGCATTCGGCACTTTTAAGATGTTTTCGCGCACATCAGTCACGATGCGCACATTGGCAGTCATGCCCGGCAATAGCAAGAGCGCAGGATTGGAAGCCGAGACTTCGACCAGATAGGTGACGACGTTGGAGACGGTCTGCGCCGACTTGCGCACCTGCTGCACCTTGCCGTCAAATGTTTTACCGGGAAAGGCATCCACCGTGAATGTGGCCGGCTGGCCGATTTTGATTTTACCGATTTCAGATTCATCCACCGATGTATCCACGCGCATCTCGGTCAGGTTTTCTGCAATGATAAAAAGTTCTGGCGCCTGCAAGCTTGCCGCTACCGTCTGTCCCTTATCGACACTGCGCTTGATCACGATCCCATTGACCGGTGCGCGTATCGCGGTGCGTTCCAGTTCTGCACGCGCCTGTGCCAGTGATGCTTCGCGTTGTTTGACGACGGCAGCAATATTGCCGGAATTGGCAATTGCGACATCTACTTGTGCCTGTGCCGCCTTGACTTGTTCTGCCAGCGCATTGGCTGTTGCACGCGCCTTATCAACATCAGCACCGGAGATAAAGTTTTTTGCCTGTAGCTGCTCTTTGCGCTCTAAGTCGCGGCGCGCATCAGCCAGGCTGACCTGCACTTGTGACAAGGCCGCACGCTGGGCGGCAATCGTGGCCTGTTGTGTCATTACCTGTGCCTTGGCTGCATCCAGATCAGCCTGCGCCTGCCTGACTTTATATTCGAAAGTTTCAGGATCAATGCGGGCGATCAGGTCGCCTTTTTTGACGATGCTGTTGAAATCGACCAGTACTTCTTTGAGCTGGCCGGAAACTTGCGAACCGACCTGTACCGATACGACCGGTGACAGTGTGCCGCTGGCAGCGACGCTGGCAGTCAGGTTGCCTCTTTCTATTTTGGCAGTGCGATATTGCGGACTATCTGACTTTTTCAGCCACCATCCCACGATCAGGCCTGCTACCAGCATGACCAGACCAAGGATCAGCCATGTCCGCTTCTTTCTGTACCAGTTCATCGCACAATCAATTCATTGGAGAAGACTGGATTTTACTTTGATTGCGAATGGCCGGTTTAAATGACCTGGAATTGGCTTTATCAGGCTGACCGCTTGGCGCCGGCAGGATTTCGAAGTTACGGTCGATATCAATTCAGGCGGCAAGTGGGTGCCGGCCGCCTGATGACGCGCATTTCTTGTTATTTATAAGGTGTTGGCTACTAGGACCCAGAGTTTTTGTCGACGCTTACTGTTCCAGAAGATCTGAAAACGCGTGGCCGGATAAGGATTGGTACAACTTTTCTAGTTGTAGTGTCAGTGCCCTGTCCGCCTTCTTTATTTCCAGCATATAGTCAGTCAGTAATTTCAGGCATTCTTTTTTGATTGCCTTCTCTGAAAGATTCTCTTCTCCCGAATCGATAAGCTTGCTCATCTTTTCCTGGAAAAACAGAGAAAATTCCGTGTCTATCTGGTTAAGCTTGTATTTTTTTACGAACAAACTGATCAGCACTTGATTATGCTTGGCGATGCTATCGAGCTGTGCCTTCGTTTCCAGCGTGCTCACACTGCCTGGTTGCAGCGCTGATGAAAATGATCCGCGTCTTTTAATAGTAGCGTCAGCAGAAAAATTCTGTCCGCCTTCATTGCTTCTGCCTGAACGCATCGATGCTTTGCTGACTATATCCCGGGAGCGTTTTTCCCTCATCAGCTTTTCGAACCTGGCATTCGGACAGCTGATCAGGTTATCGACAAAATCAATTAATTTTTTATTGATTGTTTTGACAAGATGGTTTTCAACCAGAACGAACTCGCCTCCCACCTGACTGCCATGTGATTTATTGAACATGACGGACAGGCTGCGGATCGCGATTAACGCCACCATCGCATTTTTTCTGACTGTCGCCAGACTGGTCAGGCTTGGTGCCGGTTTGTCAGTTTGCGCCGTCTGTTCAGATAGATAGTCATACCATTCCAGTATCTCGTTATCGACAGCTTTGAGTAGTTGCAAAAATGGCGCCGGCAACTTGCTGCTTTCAACCGTATCATCGCCCTTTACGTAATCCAGCAGCGGCTTGATCACTGCATCGAGTATTGCGACGAACCGTTGATCTCTTTGAAGCAGGGTATCCGTATAAAGAATCGGATCATCCAGCTCGGCTGCAATGGTATTTTTCAATGCGTCAATCTGCGGCCGGGCGTCCATAAATCGCTGATCGAGCTGCCGGAAAAGATTGCCAAATTCACTGCCACCGAATTGACTGTCAACGAAAGGCGCAAGTAGGGTTTCAATCAGATTCACGCCTCTTTCTTCCACTTTCCCGCGCAAGAAGCGATCAACTGCTGCTGCATTCATTTCTTTTGCATAGGGAACGTTATTGACGGCCGTCTCGGCACGGATCAGGGCTCTGGCGATCTCCGTCGGCGAATTGTTCCGGCCTTTTTTTTCATTCACGCCGGCTGTAGTCACGTCCGTTTTTACTGATGCAATCGCTGATGAAACCGGCATCGGTACATTCATCATCGTACTGATCGTTGTCACGGGCTTCGTCATATCCGAAGTCAGTACCGTCGCAGATGTATCTGTTGCACGTGGGCTGGATACGGAATGCGCTGATGAGGACACGCGCGGCGAACTTGGCGACACAATCGGATCGGAAAATCGCACTGACCTCTTCAACGGTTCCGATCCGGTTCCGGTGTCTGCATCGGATTGTGGCTGCAGAATTTTTTTAGTGATCGCTGTATTCGGCAGTTTGATCCGCATCGCGATGAAACTGAGCTTTTGCACCCCCTCATCCTGGTCGGTCTTTTTTTCATTGATTTGTTCAAAACTGCTGACGCTGCTGCTACGGCTTAACGAGGTTTTATCCATCATCATTTCCTATGAATTAATTGATATATGGGCCAGCCTGTTGCTGACTGCATTCACGACAATGCAAAACTGTTGGCTTCACGGAGGATCTCCAAAATTATTTTAATAACAACAACAGTATTGGCTTTGATGTGTAACTGGCAATTCTTTCTGGTTCTTGTTCGATGAATTTCGTTTTAAACATTTTCCGGGATGGTCTTTACTTGACGCCGCCACAATCCAACGCATACATTAATGACTGCTCAGTTAGTAATTTTCCGCCCCTTCCGTTTTCCTATGACCACTTGCGAAGCCAAAGCCAAACCCCGCTGGGAACGTCGCAAGGATGCGCGTCCGAAAGAGCTGCTGGCTTCTGCACTGGATATTTTTGTCGAGCGCGGCTATGCGGCCACCAGGCTGGATGATGTCGCTGCGCTGGCCGGTGTATCCAAAGGCACGCTGTATTTGTATTTTGAAAATAAGGAAGAATTGTTCAAGGCCGTGGTCAGGGAAAATCTGGTCTCTGCATTGACCGAAGCAGAAGACTATGCGGATCAGTACGATGGCAGCAGCACAGAATTACTGCGGGAAGTGATCAAAGGCTGGTGGGATCGTATCGGCACGACCAAGCTCTCAGGCATCACTAAATTAATGATGGCCGAGTCTGGCAATTTTCCGGATGTCGCGCGCTTTTATCATGAGGAAGTCATCTCACGCAGTAATGCGCTGATCATTCGTGTGCTGGAGCGCGGCATCGCATCCGGCGAGTTTCGTGCCGTTGACACCGTCAATGCCAACCTGGTGATCGTCGCACCGGTACTCATGCTGATGATCTGGAAACATTCATTAAATTCCTGCCGTATTGATCCGATTTCTTCACCGGAATATCTCGATTGCTATCTGGACCTGATCACGCGCGGTTTACAAGCTGCGCCTACTCACCACCCCGGCTCTGCCGGCACTGATTAAGACTATGCAAAATCGCTTTGTTCGCCGTTTTATCTGGTTTGCCGTGATCGCGGCCGTGATTGTCGCGCTCGCACTATGGTTGGGATCGCTGCTCACCGCGAAAAAACCGGCTGCGCCCGCCAATTCTGTCGCCGCGCCGGCCGCGCTGGAATTCATGCCAGAAGAAATCTTCACAGTCGCACCGGTGGAACTGCAGCAGACGCTTGCCTTATCCGGCTCGCTGCGGGCAGTCGAACAGGCCAGCGTCAAAGCGCGCATTGCCGGCGATGTACGTGAAGTCATGGTACGCGAGGGCGAGGCTGTCACAGCAGGACAAATTGTTGTTCGTATGGACCAGACTGAATATCAGGCAAAAGTGGATCAGGCCAGGGGCAATCTCAATGCCAGCAAGGCGCAACTCGATATCGCACTCAAAAATCGCGACAACAATCGCGCGCTGCTCGACAAAGGCTTCATCTCCCGCGCGGCATTCGACAATACCGCCAGCCAGCTCGCTGTTGCGCAGGCCAATGTCGATGCAGCACATGCGGCACTTGAAGTCGTACAAAAATTATTGAACGACACCATCATCCGCGCACCGATAACCGGGCTGGTCGCCAGCCGCAATGTGCAGCCCGGTGAAAAAGTCTCGTCAGATTATCGTTTGCTTGATCTGGTGAACCTGAAAAAAATGGAAATGGAAGCCGCCGTGCCAGCCAATGAGATCAGTCATATCAAGCTCGGCCAGCAAGTCAGCCTGCGCATAGAGGGCATGCCAGAAGCATTCAAAGGCCAGGTCGCGCGGATCAACCCGAGCACACAACAAGGCTCGCGTTCGATTCCGGTCTATGTATTAGTCAGTAATCCGCAGGATTTGCTGCGTGCAGGCATGTTTGCCGAGGCACAGCTGACGCTGCAGACCAAATCTGCCGTGCTTGCCCTGCCGGTCAGCGCCATACGCAAAGACAGCAGCGGCGCATATGTCTATGCGATCGAAACAGATAAATTGACCAGGAAATCCGTCACACTGGGCTTAGAAGGCCGCAGCGGCGACGAGCCGCGCATCGAAGTCGCTGCAGGCCTGAAGCACAACGACCGGGTACTCAAAAATGACATGGGCAATCTTCGTCCCGGCACCGTCGTCCGTATTGCGCAGCCCGCTGCCTATCCATCCCGATAAGAACGGCAGATTATGTGGTTCACGCGCATTAGCATAGGCAATCCGGTACTGGCCACCATGATGATGGTGGCCTTTGTCGTGCTTGGACTGTTCTCATATCAGCGACTGCGCGTGGACCAGTTCCCTGATGTGACGTTTCCTGTGGTCGTGGTGCAAACCGAGTATCCGGGCGCCTCGCCTGAAACAGTGGAAACCGATATCACGCGCAAAGTGGAAGAGGCCGTCAATACGATCAATGGCATCAATAGTCTGACTTCGCGTTCCTATGAGGGGCAATCTGTCGTCATCATTGAATTTTCCCTCACTGTCGATCCGGCGCAGGCAGCACAAGATGTGCGCGAAAAAGTCGCACTGGTAAAAACGCTGTTCAGGCGCGAAGTCAAAGAGCCACGTGTAACTCGTTATGACCCGGCAGACAGGCCGATATTTTCTGTTGCCGTTACCAATGAAGCAGGCAAGTCGCGCTATAACATGCGCGAACTGACCACGATTGCAGACCAGCTGATAAAAAAACGCCTGGAAAATGTTCGTGGCGTCGGTTCTGTCACCTTAGTCGGTGGCGTCAAGCGCGAGATACAAATCACCGTCAAGCCGGCCGAAATGGAAGCACTGGGCATAGGCATTGATCAGGTGATCAATGCTGTGCGCAATGAAAATCAGGAATTACCGACTGGCGCGGTGCGCGCGGTCTCAGGTGAGCAAGTCGTGCAGGTCAAAGGTCGCATCGCCAGCCCGGAAGATTTCGCGCGTATCGTCATTGCCCGCCGCGGCAATCAGTCGGTGATGCTGGGACAGATCGCCAAAATCGTCGACAGCCAGCAAGAACAGGAAAATCTGGCGCTGTTCAACGGCCGTCATACTCTGGCGCTGGATATTCTCAAGGCACAAGGCCAGAACACGATTGAAGTGGCCGATGGCCTGAAGAAGGTCATCAAAGAATTACAGCCGACACTGGATGCACTGTATCCGGGCGTCAAGCTGGAAGTGATCAAGGACGGCTCGCGCCAGATCCGCGTCGGTGTAGAGAACGTACGCCGTACCCTGATCGAAGGTGCGCTGCTGACAATTTTGATCGTGTTTTTGTTCCTGAACTCCTGGCGCTCGACCGTGATCACCGGGCTGACCTTGCCGGCCGAACTGATCGGCACATTTTTATTCATGGACATGTTCGGCTTTACCATCAACATGATCACGTTGATGGCACTGTCATTGTGCGTCGGCCTGCTGATTGATGATGCAATCGTGGTGCGCGAAAACATCGTGCGCCATGCCGGCATGAAAGTGAATGGCCGCTATAAATCGCACAAGGCCGCAGCACTGGAAGGTACGGCAGAAATCGGACTGGCTGTGCTGGCGACCACCTTTTCGATTGTCGCCGTATTCCTGCCGGTAGGCTTCATGGGCGGCATCATCGGCCGCTTCTTCCATCAGTTCGGCATTACGGTCACGGCTGCGGTGCTGATCTCGATGTTTGTTTCATTTACGCTCGACCCCATGCTGTCATCAATCTGGCGCGATCCTGCCGTGCATGGTCATGCCAACTCGCGGCGCGGCTGGTATGCCAACACCATAGGCAGGGTGCTGCAACGATTTGAGCGCTTCGTCAACTGGCTCTCTTCTGTCTATCAAGTCACCTTGCAATGGTCGCTCAGGCATCGGGTGGCGACCTTGATGCTGGCGATCGCAACCTTTGTCGCTGGCCTGGCCTTGCCGGCCCTGGGACTGATAGGCAGTGAATTCGTACCACAGGCAGATTATTCAGAAACCGGCGTGATCTTTAATACACCTGTAGGCTCATCACTGGAATTCACAGAAATTAAAGCGGCGCAAGTTGAGCGCGCATTGCATGAGTTGCCTGAAGTACGCGATGTCTACACCACCATCAACACCGGCAATGCGCAGGGAAAAAATTATGCGACCGCTTATGCGCGACTGGTACCGCGCAGCGAGCGCAAGCGCAGCACCAAGGAATTGAACCAGCCATTGCGCGACAAGCTCAGCAGCATACCCGGCATCACTGTCACGCACGTCGGCACGCTTGATGGTGTGGGCGGCGACAACAAACAAATACGCTTGTCCATACTCGGGCCGGATTTGAAACAACTGGCCAAGCTGGCTGATGAGGCAACAAAAAAAATCCAGGCCATACCCGGCGTGGTCGACCTGGATTCCAGCTTAAAGCCCAACAAACCGACCATATGGGTAGAGCCGCATCGTGAAGTGGCTGCCGACCTCGGGATCGGCGTGGCACAAATCGGCAATGCATTACGCCCGCTGCTTGCCGGTGAAGCAGCGACAACCTGGCGCGCACCGGATGATGAAAACTATGATGTCAACATCCGGCTTGCACCGTCGGACCGCAACAATATCAACGACCTGTCGCGCCTGATGCTGGCCAGCAGCCAGTTGAATGCCGATGGCTCGCCGCGCATGGTGCCCTTGCGCCAGGTTGCCAGTATTGCACCGGCTGCCGGCGCCAATCAGATCAACCGGCGCGACCTCAATCGTGAAGTCGAACTCTCGGCCAATGTAATGGGCAGATCAGCAGGTCAGGCCAATGCCGAGATCAAACGCGCGCTCGACAGCATGAACTGGCAACCGGGCTATCGCTATCAGGTCGGCGGTGCAGCGAAGAACATGCAAGAGTCGTTCGGCTATGCGCTCTCGGCACTGCTGCTTGCTGTGATCTTCATTTATATGATTCTTGCCTCGCAGTTCGCCAGCTTCTTGCAACCGATTGCAATCATGTCGGCCCTGCCATTGACCCTGATCGGCGTGTTTTTATCGCTGCTAATGTTCCGCTCCACGCTCAACCTGTTCTCGATCATCGGTTTCGTGATGCTAATGGGACTGGTCACCAAGAATGCGATTTTGCTGGTGGACTTTGCCAATCAGGCCAGAAAAGCCGGCATGGAACGCAATGCCGCCTTGCTCGAGGCCGCACATGTAAGGCTGCGCCCTATCCTGATGACGACACTGGCGATGGTATTTGGCATGGTGCCGCTTGCACTGGGGCTGGCTGAAGGCTCGGAGCAGCGCGCGCCCATGGGCCAGGCCGTCATCGGCGGCATTATTACCTCCTCGATTCTCACTCTGGTGGTGGTGCCCGTCATTTACACCTGGCTGGATGATTTCGCAATATGGGGCAGGCAGCGTTTCGGTATTGGCAAATCACAGCCTGACGCGGCGGGCGCGCCACCCATCGCGCAGGCGGCCGCAAAATTTGATGACACTGTTTGATAAAATGTCACTTTTATAAATCTTTTTATACCAAGAGCAAGAACATGAATACAGATCAAGCGCGCTTTAACATGATCGAGCAGCAAATCCGCACCTGGGACGTTCTCAATACCGATGTGCTCAATACACTGGTTGCCGTGCGACGCGAAGAATTCGTACCCGCCGCTTATCGCAGCCTCGCATTTTTTGATACGGAAGTGCCGCTGCCTGCCGGCCAGAACATGCTCTCGCCCAAACTGGAAGCACGCATGCTGCAAGAGACCGGCCTGAATAAAAACGAATCCGTACTGGAGATCGGTTCCGGCTCAGGCTATATGGCCGCTTTACTGGGCAGTCATGCACGACATGTGACCACCGTGGAGATCGAACCTGAACTGCATGTACTGGCACAGAAAAACCTCGCTGCCTACGGCGTATCGAATGTACGTGTTGAACTTGGTGATGGCGCACACGGCTGGTCCGGCATGCCGTCTGCATATGATGTGATCGTACTGTCCGGATCCATCCCGTTGCTGCCGCAAGCATTGTTGAATCAGCTTAATATCGGTGGTCGACTGATTGCAATCGTTGGTGATGCGCCGATCATGTCCGCCAAACGGATCACCCGCGTGACAGATGATGCATGGGAGACTGAAGTGCTGTTTGAGACCAGCATCAAGCGCCTGCGCAATGCCGAGTCGCCTTCCGCATTTCATTTTTAAACCGGATGAGCATCATGCAGCATCTCAGCACGACAGAACTTGCCGCTTGGCTTACGGATGACACCCGCGAGCAGCCACTGCTACTGGATGTGCGCGAGCCGTGGGAATTTGAAACTTGTCATATCGCAGGCTCACAACTCATGCCGATGTCCAGCGTTCCGATGCGGCAGGAAGAACTCGATCCGGAACAGGCCGTAGTCTGTATTTGCCATCACGGCGCACGCAGCATGCAAGTGGCCGCCTTTCTTGAGCGCGCAGGCTTTGAAAAGGTCGCCAACCTGACCGGTGGCATACATGACTGGGCGCTTTCTGTCGACAACAGCATGCCGACTTACTGAACAATGATTAGAGCAGTCTGAACAGACCAGGAATAACAATGCAAAAAACCTATTTAGCGTTAGCAGTGGCCGGCAGCCTGTTGGCTACCCATGCACATGCGCTTGACCTGCTCGAAGCCATGAAGGCTGCGCAGATTTACGACAGCCAGTTTGCCAGCGCGCGCGCAGCGCGCGAAGCGAATGCGGAAAAGTCCACGCAGGGTCGCGCATTGTTATTGCCTACCGTGACGGCAACCGTTGGCAGTACCAGAACCGATGGCACGATTTCAGATCCGGCTTTAGGTACCAGGGATTTCCAGACTAATAAGCAGAACTACCAGAATCAGCTCAGGCAGCCACTGTTCAACATCGCCAGTTATGATGCGTATGAACAAAGCAAGCTGCAAGTCGCGGTTGCCGAGATCCAGTTTGAGCAGGCAAAAAATGATCTTGCATTACGCGTCGCACAAGCGTATTTCGATGTGCTTGCCGCAGAAGATGCAATGGTGTTCATACAAGCACAAAAAGCGGCAATTGCCGAACAGCTGGCCTCAGCCAAGCGTAATTTTGAAGTCGGTACGGCCACCATCACCGACACACATGAAGCACAGGCACGGTATGACCTGACAGTGGCACAAGAAATTGCTGCGGCCAATGATCTCGAGGTCAAGCGCAATGCACTGGCACTGATCATCGGCAAAACACCCGGTGAATTAAATACCTTAAAGCGCGGCATCAAGCTTGCAGCGCCCGAACCGTCAAATCAGGATAAATGGGTAGAAAACGCGCAAACAGGTAATGTCAGCGTAGTCGCACAAAAACTGGCCGCAGATATCGCCCGGCTCGAAGTCAGCCGCAATCGTGCCGGTCATATTCCTTCATTAGATGCGGTTGCCACTTATTCGCGCACGCCATTGACAACGCAAACCATTACCAGCAACGCCATTGGCGTGCAATTGACTGTGCCGATATTCTCCGGCCTTTCTGTCACCAGCAAAATACGTGAAGCGATCTCGCTCGAGAGCAAGGCGCGCGCTGATCTGGATACGGCAAGACGCACTGCTTCGCAAACTGCGCGCACCGCTTTTCTGGGCGTACAAAGCGGTCTGTCGCAAGTACGCGCGCTGGAAGCTGCGGAAGTATCGAGCAACTCGGCACTGGAATCCAACCGGCTGGGCTATGAGGTCGGTGTACGCATCAATATCGATGTGTTGAATGCGCAGCAGCAGCTCTACTCGACCCGGCGCGATCTTGCCAAGGCGCGTTATGACACGCTGGTCAATGGCCTGAAATTAAAGGCTGCTGCGGGCATACTGGCAGAGGCAGACATCATCGAGCTCAACAGCCTGTTGGAACAACGCTGATTCTGCCTCTGGACAGCAGCACTGCTTAATAGTTTGAAGATCAGGTCAGACTGGTGTTGCCGGCCTGGTCCTGATGCCATTTTTCTATGACAAAATCAGTGGCGGGTTTTTTGCTGCTGATGAATAACTGGCTATACTGACAAATTCGTTTCATTGTTGTTGACTGACAGTTTGCCTGCTTGATCCCGCCCTGCACGTTTGCCGTGACCGGGCAATTTTTTTCTAGTGCGAGAATTTCATGAACTCACGTAATGCAGCTTCCGGTTTTTTCATTTCTACTTTAATGCTCGCCCTGCTTGCCGGATGCGGCGATAAAAAAACGGATGCGCAATCAGCAGGCGGCGCACCGCCACCTGCTTCTGTCGCCGTGTTGACGATCACGCCCGAACAAGTACCGATGGTGATCGAATTGCCGGGCCGCCTGGAAGCCACCCGTGTTGCCGAAGTGCGTGCACGTGTTGCCGGTATCGTGCAAAAACGCGTATTCACTGAAGGTAGTGATGTGGCAGCTGGACAAGTGCTTTATCAGATCGATCCGGCGCCGTTTCAGGCTGCCTATAACAGTGCGGAAGCCGCGCTTGCGCGCGCAGAGGCCAATCTTGCACTCTCTAATACCAAGTTGAACCGCTATCGCGGACTGGTCGAAAGCAACGCGATCAGCAAGCAGGAATTTGATGATTTACAGAGCGCACAAAAACTGGCCGCTGCGGATGTGGTTTCCGCGCGTGCGGCAGTGGATGTCGCCAGGCTCAATCTTTCGTATGCGACCGTGACTGCGCCTATCGCGGGCCGCATAGGCCGTGCACTGGTAACCGAGGGCGCACTGGTCGGTCAGGTTGAGGCGACCAATCTCGCTTTGATACAGCAACTTCATCCTATGTATGTGACGCTGTCGCAATCCAGCGTGGAGATGCGGCGCCTGCAACAAACGATGGCCAGCGCCAATAACAATAAGGTCAGGGCCAAACTGACACTTGTGATGGAAGACGGCACGAATTATGACCAGCAGGGACAACTGCTGTTTTCTGATGTCACCGTTGATCCGAGCTCAGGCTCAGTCACATTGCGCGCACAATTCCCAAATCCGAAAAATATGCTGTTACCGGGCACCTATGTGCGCGTACGACTGGAGCAAGGCGTTCGTCCCGGTACCATCACCGTGCCGCAACAGGCTGTGATGCGCACGCCGGACGGCTCGATCGTGATGACCGTCACGGCAGAAGGCAAAGTCGTGCCGCGTCCGGTCAAGACCGCAGGCGCCTATGGCACCAACTGGATCGTCAGCGATGGATTAAAACAAGGCGATGTGATTATTGTGGAAGGCCTGCAGAAAGCCAAGCCGGGCGCAACCGTGAAACCTTCTCCATGGCAGCGCCCTGATCAGGCCGCGGCTGTTCAACCGAAAAACTGAGGACACAAGGCCATGGCAAAGTTTTTCATAGATCGCCCGATTTTTGCATGGGTGATCGCTTTATTTATTTTACTGGCCGGCGTCTTGTCGATTCCGAATCTGCCAGTATCACAATATCCGCAAATCGCGCCGCCTACGATTATTGTCACTGCCACCTATCCCGGCGCCTCGGCGCAAACTGTGGATGAAAGCGTGACCAGCTTAATCGAGCAGGAAATGAATGGCGTAGAGAACATGCTCTATGTGGAATCACAAAGCCAGTCTGACGGACAGTCGCAGGTCTCGGTTTCATTCAAGACCGGTACCAATCCGGAACTGGCGGCAGTCGATGTACAAAACCGCTTAAAGCGTATCGAGGCACGTTTGCCGCAAGCAGTCGTGCAACAGGGTGTCACCGTCACCCGTGCACGCAGTAACCTGCTGCTATTTGCCAACCTGATCTCGACCGATGGCACGCATAGTCCGGTTGCACTCGGCGATTATCTGGCGCGCAATGTGATCAATGAATTAAAGCGCGTACCCGGTGTTGGTGTGGCACAGCTTTTTGGTACCGAGCGCGCCATGCGCATCTGGCTGGATCCCGACAAACTGATGAGCTATAAGCTCACGCCATCCGATGTTGCTGCTGCCGTGCGCGCACAAAATACGCAATTCTCGGCCGGTATTTTGGGTGACTTGCCTGCACCCGATACGCAGCGCATTGCGACCTCTATCATCGTTACTGGCCAGCTGGCCAGTGCAGAAGAATTCGGCAATATTGTTTTACGTGCCAATCCGAATGGCTCCACCGTACGCATTCGTGATGTCGGCAAGGCAGAAATCGCCGGCCAGTCGTACGGCTTTGCCGCGCGCCTGAACGGCAAACCGATTGCAGCCGTCGGCGTACAACTGACACCAACAGCAAATGCACTGGAAACTGCCACACTGGTGCGCAAGAAAATGGAGGAGCTGTCAAAGTTTTTCCCGCCGGGCATGAGCTATGTGATTCCTTATGACACGTCGCTGTTCGTCAAGATCTCGATTGAAGAAGTCGTCAAGACGCTGCTCGAAGCGGTCGTATTGGTATTTTTAGTGATGCTGGTGTTCTTGCAGAACATACGCTACACCTTGATTCCGGCGATCGTAGTGCCGATCTCGCTGATGGGCACATTTGCAACCATGGCAGCATTCGGTTATTCAATCAATGTACTGACCATGTTCGGCATGGTACTGGCCATCGGTATTCTGGTGGATGATGCGATCGTGGTAGTGGAAAATGTCGAGCGCATCATGAGCGAGGAAGGCCTGTCGCCGCGCGATGCAACGATCAAGGCCATGAAGCAGATTACCGGTGCCATCATCGGTATTACTGCTGTTTTGATTGCCGTGTTTATACCCATGGCATTCTTCAGCGGCTCAGTTGGCGCAATCTACCGCCAGTTCTCCTTGTCGATGGTATCGGCCATGGTGTTCTCGGCAATCATGGCATTGACGCTCACGCCTGCGTTGTGCGCCACCTTATTGAAACCGGTTGATCCCGACCATCAGGCGCGCAAGGGATTCTTCGGCCTGTTCAACCGCTTCTTCAAGACCACCTCAACGAATTACCAGAGCGGCGTGGCAAAGATACTGAAAAAAACCGGCCGCTATATGGCGCTGTATGGCGTGATCATCGTTTGCGTGATCTGGATGGCCATCAGTATGCCGACCTCTTTCCTGCCTGCGGAAGACCAGGGCTTTCTGCTGTCGAATGTACAGCTGCCGCCCGGTGCCAGTGCAAGCCGCACCTTAACCGTAATGGAACAGGCAGAGCAATACTTTCTCAAGCAGCCTGGTGTGGCCGGTGTGGTCTCGGTAACGGGTTATAGTTTTTCCGGTAACGGCCAGAATGGCGGCCTGTTGTTCGTGCCACTGAAAGACTGGGAAGAGCGCAAGTCGCCCGAGCTAAACTCCGGCAACATGGCGACCAAAGCGCTGATGTTGATGGGCATGATCAAGGATGCGATCGTATTTACTGTCAATCCGCCGGCCATCCGCGAACTGGGCAATGCAACCGGTTTCTCATTGCGTCTGCAGGATCGTACCGGACAAGGGCATGATGCTTTGCTGGCCGCACGCAATCAACTGCTGGGCATGCTGTCGAAAAGTCAGGTGATCAAGAGTGCGCGCCCTGAGGGCATGGAAGATTCACCGCAGCTCAAGCTGGAAATCGATCGCGATAAAGCGAATGCACTGGGTGTCTCGCTGAGCGAAATTAATACCACGCTGGCGGCAACTTTCGGCTCCACCTATGTGAACGACTTTCCGAACATGGGACGTCAGCAGCGTGTGATTGTGCAGGCAGATCCGAACAAGCGCCTCGCGCCTGAAGATCTGGACAAATTATTCGCCCGCAATGCACAAGGTGTGATGGTGCCTTTCTCTGCATTCATGCGCAGCCGCTGGATCAATGGTCCGGTACAGCTGGTGCGCTTCAACGGCTATCCGGCGATGAAACTGCAAGGCGATGCAGCACCGGGCTATTCATCCGGTGATGCATTGGCAGAAATCGAAAAGCTGGTCAGTCAGCTGCCGCCGGGCTTTGGTTATGAATGGGCAGGACAGTCATTCGAAGAAAAAGCGGCAGGCTCGGCAGCTGCTGCCTTGTTCGGCCTCTCTTTGCTGGCCGTCTTCCTGGTGCTCGCCGCACTGTATGAGAGCACGACGATACCAATCGCTGTTTTGCTGGTCGTGCCATTAGGTGTACTGGGTGCACTGACGTTCACGATCATGCGCGATATGCCCAATGATGTGTACTTCAAGGTCGGACTGATCGCCATCATCGGCCTGTCGGCAAAGAACGCAATTCTGATCATCGAGTTTGCAAAAGATTTACAGGCGCAGGGGATGGACTTAATTGATGCAACATTGGCGGCAGTCAAGCTGCGCTTTCGGCCCATCATCATGACTTCACTGGCCTTTATTCTTGGCGTACTGCCGCTGGTGATTGCCACCGGCGCAGGATCGGCGAGCCAGCGCGCAATCGGCACCGGCGTCATGGGTGGCATGATTGCGGCAACCGTGCTGGCCGTATTTTTTGTGCCGGTATTTTTTGTCGTGATACGCCGCCTGTTCAAGGACAGCGAGCGCCAGCGCAGACTCTATGCCGCCAATCTGGAACAAAGTGAGACAAAAGAATGAAAAAAAATATCTTTCCTGCGCCCCTGCTAGTGCTGCCTGTTGCAGCAGCATTGCTGGCTGGTTGCCAGTTTGCGCCCAAGTATGACAAGCCCGTGCCGCCTGTTGCAGAAACGTATCCGAATGCGACACAAGCAGCATCGAAGGCTGCCGCAGATATAGGCTGGCGCGATTTCTTTCCAGACCCCGAACTGCAGCAAGTCATTGCAACAGCACTGGCCAATAATCGTGATTTAAAAACTGCCACATTACAGATCGCCGAGGCGCGCGCACTTTATGATATTCAGGGAGCAGACAGGCTGCCTAACATCAACGCGACCGGCGGCGTAACCCGCTCCAGACAACTACTGGCCGGCAGTACGCCTATTAACAGAACGGTGTATCAGGTCGGCGCAACAATGACGGCTTTCGAGATCGATCTGTTTGGCCGCATAAAAAATCTTTCTGATGCTGCGCTGGCGCAGTTTTTTGCAACAGAAGAAGCACGTCGCGCTGCGCAGATCCTGCTGGTTGGCGAAGTCGCCAAGGCATGGCTGACTGAACGTGCACTGACCGAACAGTGGCAACTGGCGACGAAAACACTGGAAGGCCGTGAAGCGTCATATGCGCTGGTAAAAAAACGCTTTGATGCAGGCATTGCCAATGCGCTCGAGCTGCGCCAGAGCGAGTCACTGGTACAGTCTGCTCGCGTATCACAATTGAGCCTGAAACGGCTGCATGATCAAAGTTTTAATGCACTGACTCTGTTAGTTGGCAGCGCAGTCAAAACATCCGCGTCTGATACGGCGTTATTGTCACAGCAGTTCACTGCCGAGATAGGCGCCGGCCTGCCTTCCGAGCTGATCGCACAACGGCCTGATATTCGCGCAGCCGAACAACGCCTGCGTTCGCAGCAGGCCAATATTGCTGCGGCACGCGCTGCATTTTTTCCGCGCATTTCGCTGACTGCTGCTCTGGGCGTAGCCAGTCTGGATATGTCGAATCTGTTTTCCGGTAATGCACAAACCTGGAGTTTCGCTCCACTGATCACGCTGCCGATATTTGATGCCGGCCGCAACAAGGCCAGCCTGAACCTGGTACAAGTACGCAGCGAGATGGCTGTTGTTTCGTATGAAAAAACCATACAGGTCGCATTCAGGGAAGTTGCTGATGCGCTTGCGGCACGCGCAACGCTGACAGAAGAACTCAGCGCGCAACAAGCGGTACAAAAATCACAGGCCGAGAGACTCACGCTAGCGCAGGCGCGCTATAAAAACGGCATTGCCAATTATCTGGAAGTGCTCGATGCTGAACGCGAGCTGTTTACGGCGCAACAGCAGCTGGTGCAGACACAATTACTGAAGCTGGCCAATGCAATCGATCTGTATCGCGCGCTGGGTGGTGGCCTGAACGAAGCAAGCCAGTAGGAAGCATCAAGGAATGCAAGTCAACCGCGCACCATGCGCTTGGCTTGCCTGTTCAGAGTAAGGTGGCAAGCGCTGACAGTATCTGCTCTGTAGCGCCACGATTTTTTGCAGAAAAGGCCAGCGCATGCTGTGCCATTTCTGCACGCAGCGATTCTGATTTCAATATGCGTGCGGCCTGATCGAATAATTCTGTCGCATCGACTATGCGCAAGGCAGCGCCCGCTGCCACTGCCGCCTCACTGCTCGCTTCGAAATTAAAGGTGCCCGGACCGATCAGTACCGGTTTGCCGCAGGCGCAGGCCTCGATCAGATTCTGCCCGCCCAATTGCACCAGACTGCCGCCAATAAAAGCGACATCGCAGGCCGCATAGTAGGCGAACATTTCGCCCATTGAATCGCCGAGCAGAATTTGTATATCGGACGATAACGGCGCCCATGTCAATTGCGAGCGCCTTGCCAACGACCAGCCATGCGCCTGCGCAATCTGCGCGACTTCATCAAAACGTTGCGGATGGCGTGGCACGATCACCAGCAATATATCTTGTGGCAATATTGTTTTGCAGCGCTGATAGGCCGACAGGATCAACGCTTCTTCGCCATCGCGCGTGCTCGCGCAGAGCAATACCGGGCGCGCGCCAATTTGCTGGCGCAATGCAAGACCAGCCTGAATTTTTTCAAGCGGCGGCTCGACATCGAATTTCAGGCTGCCAGTCACTTGCACTTGCTGTGCACCCAATAGCTGCAAGCGCCGCGCATCTTCTTTTGTCTGTGCCGCTACCAGTGTGATACGCATTGCCGCAGCACCCAGTAATGCGGCAAATCGCTGCGCACGCCGGAATGAACGTTCAGACAAGCGCGCATTGACCAGTGCAACGCCGACATGGGTACGCGCGCAAGCAGCAATCAGCGCAGGCCAGACTTCAGTTTCGATCAGTATGCAAACGGAGGGTTTGAAGTGTGCAAGAAAACGCCGCGTCATCAAGAGCGTGTCATACGGCAGATAGGCCTGCACTATGCGCGGCTGATGGGCAAACAGCATGCGACCGGTAGCACGACCAGTTGGTGTCATGTGCGTGAGCAATATGCTGTGCGACGGATAGGTTTGTAACAGCGCTTTGATCAGCGGCTCGGCTGCGCGCGTCTCACCGACCGATACGGCATGAACCCAGATGACGGGAGCGGCGAACTCGGGCAGCTGCAGCGACAGACGCTCGCCAATATGCTGGCGATAGCCGGGCTCACGCCGTCCGCGCCACCATAGTCTTAGCAGGACTAACGGCAGTGCAAGCCACCAGATCAATGAATAGGCACGCAGCCAGAAATCAACCATGACTTAAAACGGCAGCACGGCATCCGGTTTGACTGCCTGTATCGCCCGGGCGAATGCCTGCTGTATCCGCTTTAATGCGCCCTCATGCTGCGCTTCAAATCGCAACACCAGCACCGGCGTCGTATTCGATGCCCGCACCAGTCCAAAGCCGTCCGCATATTCGACCCGCACGCCATCTATCGTGATGATCTCTGTTGCACCATCAAACTGTGCCTCGCGCTGCAAGCGTGCCACCAGCGCATGATTCTCGCCCTCTGCCACGGCAATCTGTAATTCCGGTGTCGACAATGATTGCGGCAACGCCTGTAATTCACCGGTGATATCCGTCATCCGGCTGGCCAGCTCCAGCAATCGTGCGCCCGCATACAGCCCGTCATCAAATCCATACCAGCGGTCTTTAAAAAATAAATGCCCGCTCATCTCGCCACCCAGCGGTGCGCCTGTCTCGCGCATCCTGGCCTTGACCAGTGAATGGCCGGTCTGCCCCATCATCGGTACGCCACCGGCAGCCTTCACCACTTCGGCCACATGCCGGCTGCATTTGACGTCATATAAAATCGCCGCGCCTGCATGCCGGCTCAGTACCTCGCGCGCAAACAGCATTAACTGCCGGTCCGGGTAAATGATCTGCCCGGCCTTGGTCACCACGCCCAACCGGTCGCCATCGCCATCAAACGCCAGCCCGATCTCGGCCTCGCTGTTCTGCAATGCCCGGATCAGGTCTTCTAGATTTTCCGGATGGGCCGGGTCGGGATGATGATTCGGAAAATTGCCATCGACTTCACAAAACAGTTCCGTCACCTCGCACCCCATGCGGCGGTAGAGTTCGCCGGCAAAGGCACCGGCCACGCCATTGCCGCAATCAATGGCAATCTTCATCGGGCGTGCAAGCGTGACATCGTCGACGATCCGTGACAGATAGGCGGGGGCTATTGCATGCTGGCGATAGCTGCCGCTGCCGTGCCGCAGTTCGCCGTTCATGATGCGCTGATACAGTGCTGTGATGGTCTGGCCATAGATTGCTGCACCGGCTAAGACCATTTTGAAGCCGTTGTAGTCGGGCGGATTGTGGCTGCCGGTGACCATGATGCCGCTGGCTGCACCCAGTACATGGGTGGCGTAATACAACAGTGGCGTGGCCACTACGCCCAGATCAATCACATTGACGCCGGCTGCTTGCAGGCCTTGCGCCAGTGCGGCGGACAAGACCGGACCGGACAGGCGGCCATCACGACCAATGATGACGGTATGTTCATGCTGATCCAGTGCGGCCGATCCAAATGCCTGCCCGATCTGATATGCAATACCTTCATCCAGCGTGCGGCCAACTACGCCGCGTATGTCATAGGCTTTGAAGATGCCGGGTGTCAGTGCAACCTTGGCTGATGTCATGATTCAGGATACTTTCTGTGAAACGGCAATCGATTGCAGCAGATACTGTTGCTGACATTGTGCCAGTGCTTCATCCCATTGCGGCAGGCTGCAAAATGTTTGCTGAAATTTTGTGGTATCGAGCACAGAATTTTTCGGCCGGCTAGCTGGCAATGGATATTGATCGGTTGTGATCGGATGCAGCACGGGCTTGTGGACGACTGATTCATGCGCAAATATTTTCTGTGCAAAGTCATGCCAGGTGGTCTGTCCACCGGCAACAAGATGATAAATGCCGCCATGACTGGCCACATATTCTGCCGGCTGGCTAGTACTCATCATTTGCCTGACTACATCAGAAGTAGCTTCGGCAATCGTATGGCTCCAGGTCGGCGCACCGATCTGGTCATGCACAATCGAGAGCTCTTTTTTTTCTTGCGCCAGACGCAGCATCGTCAGCAAGAAATTTTTTCCAGCCAGTCCATATACCCAGCTAGTACGAAAAATCAGATACGCCGCCCCACTGTCACCAATCGCCTGTTCACCTGCCAGTTTGCTGCGCCCGTAAGCTGACAAAGGCGCGGGCTGATCATCTTCTACCCATGCGCCTTCTTTACTGCCATCAAATACATAATCCGTTGAATAATGAATCAGCGGTATCGCCAGTTCACGCGCTTCTTCTGCCATGACTCTCGGTGCTTCGGCATTAATGCGAAAAGCCAGTGCTTCTTCTTTTTCCGCCTGATCAACCGCCGTATAGGCAGCCGCATTGATGATCAGCTCCGGCCTTAGTGACCTGATGACTGTGCGCACGGCATCAAGATCAGTCAGATCAAGCTCTGCACGATCAAGCGCAATGATTTCACCAAGATCAGCCAGGCTCGCTTGCAAGGCCTGACCGACTTGCCCATTCTTGCCGGTGACGAGAATTTTCATGAGCGCATTACGGAAATACTTCTGCCTGTGCAAGCGGCACACCATCCTTGTCTTTTGCAGACAACAAGGGTTCGGCGCTCAACGGCCAGTCTATGTCTAATGCAGGATCGTTCCACAACAAAGAACGTTCATGCTCGGGCGCATAATAGTCGGTAGTCTTGTAGAGAAATTCAGCGCTGTCGCTGAGCACCAGAAAACCGTGCGCAAATCCTGGCGGTATCCATAACTGCCTGAAATTCGTCGCCGACAGCCTGACCGATACGGCATGCCCGAAGGTAGCCGAATGCTTGCGCATGTCTACGCACACATCGAATACTTCGCCAGCAGTGACGCGCACCAGCTTGCCCTGCGGATGCTTGATCTGATAATGCAGGCCGCGCAGCACATGTTGCGCAGAGCGCGAATGATTGTCCTGTACAAAGGACAAATTTACGCCTGTCATTTCCTTGAAGCGCTGCTGATTGAAGCTCTCGAGAAAAAATCCGCGCTCATCACCAAATACTTTAGGCTCTATGATCAGCACATCAGGAATAGTGCAGGAAATGATTTTCATGATCTCAAAATACCGTTTCTTCCAGCAGGCGCAACAGATATTGTCCGTAACCGCTTTTCTTTAAGGGATCAGCGAGCTGTTTTAATTGCGCTGCATCGATATATTTTTTTCGGAACGCCACTTCTTCCGGACAGGCGACTTTCAGGCCCTGCCTTTTTTCCAGCGTCGCGATGAATTGCGAGGCATCGAGCAAGGACTCGTGGGTGCCGGTATCCAGCCAGGCCATGCCACGCCCCATTAATTCAACCTGTAATTTGCCTTGTTCGAGATAGACGCGGTTGACATCCGTGATTTCCAGTTCGCCACGCGCCGAGGGCTTGATCGAAGCAGCGATATCGCACACTTGCGTGTCATAAAAATACAGGCCGGTGACAGCATAATTGGACTGCGGCTTCAACGGTTTTTCTTCAATGCTGATCGCACGACGGTCTGCATCAAATCCGACTACACCATAACGCTCGGGATCATGCACATGATAGGCAAACACCGTCGCACCATCTGTACGCGTCTGCGCAGCTGCAAGGCTTTGATCCAGCGAATGGCCGTAATACAGATTGTCACCCAGGATCAGTGCAGAGGGATGATTGCCGACGAACTCGCGACCAATAATGAACGCCTGCGCTAGCCCCTCCGGATTGGGCTGCACCGCATATTGAATATCGATTCCCCACTGGCGGCCATCACCGAGCAAGGCTTCAAAGCGCGGCGTATCTTGCGGCGTGGAGATCAACAGTATCTCGCGTATACCGGCCAGCATCAGTGTGCTGAGCGGATAGTAAATCATCGGCTTGTCATACACCGGTAGCAGTTGCTTGGAGATGGCCTGTGTTGCCGGATAGAGCCGGGTTCCGGAACCACCGGCGAGTATGATCCCGCGCCGGCTGATATTTTTATTGCTCATGATGTGCTTGCTCCGCGCTGCGCATAATTTTTATCCAGCCATGTTAAGTATTCACCCGATTGCACCTTGCGCACCCAGTCCTGATTGGCAAGCGTCCATTGCACGGTCTTGCGCATGCCGCTCTCGAATGTCTCGGCCGGTTTCCAGCCCAGCTCGCGCTCGATTTTTCGTGCATCAATCGCATAGCGACGATCATGGCCGGGACGATCCGTAACAAAGGTGATCTGTTGGCGATAGGAACGCGCAGCAGGTGCCAGCTCATCCAGCAGGTCGCACAAAGTATGCACAACATCGAGATTGGCTTTTTCATTCCAGCCGCCGATATTGTAAGTCTCGCCCGGCCTGCCATCGGCCAGAACTCGGCGCAGCGCAGCGCAATGATCCGTTACATACAGCCAGTCGCGTATCTGCTGGCCGTCACCATAAATCGGCAGGGGCTTGCCAGCCAGTGCATTGGCGATCACCAGCGGAATGAGCTTTTCAGGGAACTGATACGGGCCATAATTATTCGAGCAGTTACCGGTCAGGACAGGCAAGCCATAGGTGTGATGCCATGCACGCACCAGTTGGTCAGATGCCGCCTTCGATGCAGAATAAGGACTATTCGGCGCATAGGCAGTGGTCTCGGAGAATGGCGCATCATGCGGGCCTAGCGAGCCAAAGACTTCGTCGGTTGATACATGCAGAAAGCGAAAGCTGTTGCGCTGTGCATCCGATAAGCTCGCGCAATGGGCGCGCGCGGCCTCGAGCAGGCTGAATGTGCCATCAACATTGGTACGAATGAAATCACCGGGGCCATGGATCGAGCGGTCTACATGGCTCTCTGCAGCAAAGTGCACAATGGCGCGCGGCTGATGTTGTTTGAGCAGCGAGGCAACCAGCTCGCGATCACAGATATCGCCGTGCACGAAATGATGATGCGGATGCTCGGCCAGTGACGCCAGATTGTCCGGATTGCCGGCATAGGTCAGTTTGTCGAGATTGATGATGGCTTCATCGCTGCCGGCCAGCCAGTCAAGCACGAAGTTTGAGCCAATGAAACCGGCACCACCTGTGACTAAGATCATTTGATTATTTGCCTTATCAATAAAACAATTCTTCTGCCGGCTTATTCCGGTTTTGTAACCCGAGTCAGCGATGGCAGTGATGCGCCTCTGTAAGCGCAAAATCAGTCCGCATTTTACGTGAGGTGCAAGCCCATCCACAACAAACTAGAATGATTGCCTGATCAATCAACACCCCGCTCATGACCACTTATGCAATCGGCGATGTTCAAGGCTGCGCTGAACAACTTGAGGCATTACTGGCCCAAATCGATGCCCAGTCGCCCGATGCCGACCTGATTTTTCTGGGCGACCTGGTCAACCGCGGCCCGGATTCACTGGGCACGCTGCGCAAGATACAGGCACTCGGCAAGCGCGCGCGCATCGTGCTGGGCAATCATGATCTGCACCTGCTGGCAGTCGCCCATGGCATACGCCAGCCCAATCGCGCCGATACAGTGACAGATATTCTTTCGGCACCCGACCGTGATTCTTTACTCGACTGGCTGCGCCACCAGCCCATGGCGCTGCGCGAAGCCGATTATCTGCTGGTGCATGCCGGTGTATTGCCACAATGGCGTGCAGCAGATGTCATGTCCGTGGCCCATGAAGTGGAAACACAATTACGCAGCAAGGACTGGGTTACTTTTCTGCGCAATATGTATGGCAATCTGCCGGCGCGCTGGCAGGATGACCTCACTGGTGCCGCGCGGCTGCGCTGCATCGTCAACGGTCTGACACGGCTGCGCTATTGCACGGCCGATGGCGAAATGGACTTCATGACCAAAGAATCGCCGGGCAATCCGCCGCCCGGCTATATCCCCTGGTTTAGCGTGCCGGGCCGTCGCACAGCTGATGTCACTGTCGTATTTGGTCATTGGTCAACTCTCGGCCTGTCGGTGCAACCGAATGTCATCGGACTGGATACAGGTTGCGTATGGGGCGGCAAGCTTACAGCGCTAAGGCTTGCTGATCGTGGCGTGCTGCAGGTGAGCTGTCCGCAGTATCAGCAACCGGGTTAAGCGCTGTATCAATTGCCGCATGCATGGCCTGCGCCAGTTCGCGCCGGTGCGCACCTGCAGTCGACATCGCAGGCAGGCGTATGAGTTCTGCATGTAAGGGCCGGTTACGCATGATCATCACTACGCTCTGGAAGAACGTCATCTCGCCAATGAAGTCAGCAGCCGGATGCAGCCGGCCTTGCTGATCGAGATAACGCAGCGCATACGCTTGCACCGGTACCTGCGCCTCGATCGCTGCTTCAAACAGATTGGCATGAAAAGGCAGCACGGTTCCTTGCGCGGCCGTGGTCCCTTCCGGGAAAAAAGCGACGCGCTCCCCATTGTGAATGCTGGTGACAAGGCCGGCATAAATGCGGCGCACATCGCGCTGCCTGCCGCGCGCAATAAAAATCGTACCGGATTTATCGCATAGCCATCCTATCAGCGGCCAGTCACGAATATCGGACTTAGCGACGAAGCGGCATGGATGGATCGTGTTGATGACAAAAATATCCAGCCATGAAATATGGTTGCAGATAATGAGCGCAGGTGACACTGCATCGGATTGCGCAACATTATTGAGCGTGAGCTTGACGCCGCAGATCGCAATCAGCTGACGTGACCAGTGTTGTATGCGACGGTTGCGGCTGGCGTCATCAAGGAACGGAAACAGCACGGCACATTTGTATAGACCGACGGCCAGATGCAGCGCAAGCCGGGCTAAGGGCAGTATCGGCATGATGTCGACAATGATCTTTACTGGCGATGAAACACCGGACGGCCGGCAACAATCGTATGCATGACCTGACCTTGCAGTTCATAGCCGAGGAAAGGCGTGTGCTTGCCCTGGCTCGCCAGTGCGGATGCCTGCACCAGCCAGCGTGCATCCGGATTAAACAGGCAACAATCCGCAGCGCTGCCCACGCTCAATTGCCCGGCAGGCAAACCTGCGACGCGTGCAGCATTGATGGTGATGCTGCCAATTGCGGCAGACAATTTTCGCTCTTCTTGTGTGACCGTTTCGTTCGCCCATTTCAGTGCCAGCGACAACAATAATTCCAGTCCGGTCGCACCCGCTGATGCTTCGCCGAACGGCAGCAGTTTTTCATCATCATCGACCGGCGTATGGTCGGAGCAGATCGCATCGACCGTGCCATCCAATACTGCCTGCCTGATCGCATCACGATCGCGCTGGCTGCGCAATGGCGGCACCATGCGCGCATTCGGATCAAAGAAGCCGATGTCTGCATCCGTCAGGTGCAAGTGATGGGCGCCGACATCACAGGTCACGGGCAAGCCTTCGGACTTGGCCTGGCGCACCAGATCAAGGCCGGCCGCTGATGAGAGCCTGCACAAGTGCACGCGCGCACCGGTTGCACGCACCAGTTCAAACAAAGTGAGCAAGGCAACGGTCTCGCTCATCACAGGCACGCCGGCCAGGCCCAGCCTTGAGGCCAACGGGCCGCTATGCGCAAAGCCACCCTTGCCCAGATGCGGATCTTGAGGACGCAGCCAGACGGTATAGCCGAATGTTTGCGCATACTGCAAAGAACGCAGCAATACCGTCGTATCTTCTATCGGGCTCTCGGCCTGTGCAAAACCGACGCAACCGGCATCTGTGAGTTCGGCCATTTCTGTCAGCTCACGGCCTTTCAAACCTATGGTCAGCGCACCCAGCGGATAGACATGCGACTGGTTCAGGCTGCGCGCGCGATGTACCAGCATTTCAACCAGACCAGGTTCATCCAGGACAGGATCGGTATCAGGCGGACAGACCAGACTAGTCACGCCACCGGCTAACGCCGCCTGCAATTCGGATTCCAGTGTCGCTTTATACTCGTAGCCAGGCTCGCGCAGTCGCACAGAAAGATCCACCAGTCCCGGCGCCACCACCAGGCCTGTCGCATCGATTGTTTTATCGGCGACAAA
>JACCDW010446256.1_pt1 | contig 50676 bp, 45 predicted proteins | sample 7449781 | NCBI WGS metagenome assembly JACCDW01 (sample SAMN15323449, study PRJNA562643) | freshwater metagenome | isolation source: river surface water | place: USA:Blue River Watershed | collected 2017-08-18
CGGAAGTAATCATCAAGGTGAACTTTGAACCCTACCTTTCATACTTAGAGTGGTTTTGTTAACTACTTCTTATATACTTTTTAGCTTGTTACAGGTGTTCCAATATTCGCGTGCCAGAGTGTAAAATCACATAATCGTAAAAAGGTAATTATAGCTGAGATTTTGACCATTGCTTGAGATCAAGTAGATATTGAAAGGAAAAAAAAATCAAAAACGTTTTACTTTTGTTCGATAAAAATTGATTTGATCATTGTCGCAACTATATAAACAAACAATTTTCGCCATGGCTACTCCTGTGAAAAACGTGATGGGTGAGGTGCAGGCAATTCTCTCTACTGTCGATTTGCTTTATGACCTCCGCGATGTTGTAGGAATGGACTTTCGCGTGTTTGATTATCATAAAGTGCCAGATGATGTTGATCCTGAATCAAGATGTGTATTTATGACAATTTCAATGAGTAAATATTTTAACGACTGCGGACAGATAGTTATAGACATTGAAAACATAGTGGATTATGAATCGGCTAACCGCCGCACCATAACACTACACAATCACTACGTAAACAACATCTTCAGAACTCAATATACTTCTCATGATAGAAATGATCTCAAGCATGCAATTGTATCGTTGTTTTATGATAATCGTATGATTGTTCCGTCGTATCTCGAAGTTACTTTCAAGGATAAACCTGTTATGTTTTTCGAGCAACCCGAATATGAACAAATTAGATCTACTTATGTTGATATTGTATTTCGGTCTCATGCTGCATCAGTGATTAGTCGACAATGGAAAGCCATCTCTTCGGATCCTAACACGAAACTAGGTAAGAAGTTGATCATGAAAAAGTTTCAGGAAATGCAATAAACTAATAATCAAAAACCAAAAACAAAGAACTCAACCTAATACTTGCATTTTTTCTACTGCACCATATAAGGAATTTTACGACAACCTTTTTTGACATCGACATACTACACCATATGAAAACCATATAAGACTTTTTCTACATTCTAATACATCCTAATAGGGATCGCCATTACTACGTTCTTTTTAGAACGCACGTGGCAATGCGTTCAACGATGTAGGATAATTTCTTTGTAAAGAATGAATGAGATAGAAAGAGGTTAATTTATAACAAATTATTTTTATCGATAATCTTGCGTAATTGCCGCAGCCTGGTCGACCGGATCGTCCTTAAGAGACGATGAGGGAAACCTCCACGCACGTTCAAATCGTGCATTACGCAAAATATCGTTAACAGTAATCGTACACACGATTACCCAATAAAATCATGATTCTTTATCATGAAATGCATCCATATGACGGCGAACAAACAACTTAAAGACTCAAGAATCAATATCAAAAATTGATCAAATATATATATTTACCCTGCAAGAAAGGTGCATACATTGTACCAGAATATGCATTGCATGAACATGGGCTTATTAGCAACACCGATGAGAATATTAAAGGCAAAACAATCACATTACACCCGTTCCATACCGGAGAGAAGCTCGAGAAAGTAAAAACGGCATGGATGAACGACTATCTGTACTTCTATGATAAAGACATGGATAAAATCAGAGCACTATTTGACAACACAGATAAAACTCCCTATGTCAATGACTATGTGAATCCTATCTCGTTTGGTCCGTATATCAAACCAGAAATCCCACAAGCACCAAAGATAAAAATACGTATCAAAGAAAAAGATACAGTATCAGAACAGTCAAACTCTGAATAGTTTCTTAAATCGTTCAAGGTCAAAATTATTGTAGTCAAATGTAAACTCTTCGAACTTGTTTTTATCCATATAAACAGATATCTTTGTTTTTATTATGTCATTTTCTCCAGCGATCATCCTTTCTGGCAAAATGATACATTTAGACTTGTAACGTTCATCCAAGAAATGAGCCCAGTAGAAGTCATTATCGCCAATATAATATTTTTTGGAACAATTGAGCAATACAAACAATGTATCACAACCTCCTCTATTGTCTTGATATGCAACTTTGTCTTGAATTTTCTTACCGTAAATCATACAATCTGTTTTTGACATATGCACTTTTGGATAGACTATATCAATGATGTTGCCAAGTTCTTTCTCTCGTATCATCTTGTACTGATGCTCCTTATTACAAACATCCCCTTTTGGGGTCATTAAAATATGCTCGCTCAAAAGCAATATATCAAGTTTGTTATATTTTCTATCAATATATGCTTTGTTTAGCTCGTCGCATATTGTACCACTTGCGATTTCATATCTTGAATATTGAGATAACTTCTTGCCAATAGAGAGAGATTTCATGCCAGATACTATACTACCATTCATCATCCAATACCTCTTATCAACTTCTGCAAAACATATCATAATCATGTTGTTATAGTTTTTTTCTTTCAGTTGGAATGTATACTGGCACATTGTAATATACGTTCCCTTGAATTGAAGTGGCAACCAAAGATCGGCTGCAACATCTTTTGGACGAATAATCATATCAGCGGTGCATGCCTCGTTTGTTCTGATGACTTCGAATTTCTGCCCGAGAATATTAGACATATGGTCTATCATTTCAGCTTCTTTAACACAATGAGAAGGAGCATTTTGTTCATCATCAAAATTGTTTTCTTTATATGTTTGAGCAATACATGAGGGACAGAGTTGTGTATTTTTCCTCATGAAATTATTATAAGTTGTATCCACTTCGTGTCCACAAGAATACTTTATACGGATAGGTCCCTTCGTCCACGTGTAAGTATCTGCATGGCTCACGACCTGACAATCTTTTTCTTTTACAAGATCACAAACTTGTTGGAAAGTAAACGCTTTCTTAGAGATCACAGCACGCGGAACAATTAATTCATTTGATTTAGCAATGTCAAATGGATAGAGTTTTACGATACTGATATACTTCGAAATTCTTGTAAACAGTTCTTCTTTCGTGCATGCATATTTGTCGTATTTTGATTTTTTGGTATTTGCAATCCGAACAGATGATGAATCTATTTCATTTCTCGACATCACATAATATCTATTAAAGGCAGTTGGATGAAAAATGAGAAGATAATCTTCAAATTCATCATTAAGTTTTGATTCTTTGTTCGTTATTATGTACTTGATTCTCATCCAGCAATCATCTTGCTCTTTTGCCTTGATGATGAAGTCCTTATGGTCTACGATGTGTGCCTCATAATTGCGAGCTAAGATGGTAACGAGTCTGTCCATGATAGCAGAACATTAATGCAGTAATCAAATTTTGCCCAAGAAATGTCTTTATATTGGTTGTAATGTAGATATTGTAGTCGATTATCATTTACAACGCATTATGCAAAAATAAAAATAACCATCAAAGTTCAAATATACGGTTAAGAATCCGAACCTGACTCTTCCTCAGAATCAGAGTGTTCCAATTTATTTAAAATATCTTCATGTGACAGGGCAACATGAAGCTGTTCAATATGCGTAAATAGTTTTTCAGGAGTTTGCCACCTCACTACATCCCATCGGTAATCAAGAATCTTTGCGAAATCCACTCCATGCATCAGTGCAGTCTCTGCAAAAGCTGATGATGCAATATCTGGATGAGTTTGTATACTGAGTTCAAAGTTGTTCGGGAGTTGCAACTTCATGCCATGATTGACCAAACCAAACCCAACTCGTGGATTTGAGTATGTAAACGTATAATTTTTCGATTTTGCCCAATCAACGATTAGTCCCAAAGAATATGTATGTCGGTTCATTATGATAGGTTCATAGTGTTATGTTTCTTTATATCTCAGAATTTGAAACTTACATGATTTTTCCTTTTTTGGCATGTTGTAGTTTCAGAAGATGATTACACCTTCCAAGTTATCATAAACATTCTTACTAGATACATGTGATAAACTACCTGACTCATTAATAGTTGTGATGATATCCGGCGTTAACCATTTAGTTTGGATTTCGTCAATTGGCATGACTAATAGATCGTCTACTTCACCATCGCCATTTTGAAGGGTTTTTTTAGAAGCCAGATTTTGCAGTGTCTTGGAAGAAACTTTACATGCAAAGAGAAACCATATATCATTGGATTTATACAAACCACTGAATCTTGGAAATTTATTTATTAATCTTATCAGTTTCAATTTTGGCTTCAGAGTAAGTGTCTTTCCAAGCTCTTCGTTGAATTCACGTGATAATGACATGCTTAGATTTTTGTCTTTTAGGTCAATATGACCTCCCGGGATACCTATATTGCCATTCTCTTTTGTCACCAATACGTGTATTTTGTTTTTATGTTTCGAGTAAATAAAGACATGAGTCCCAACGATAGTGTTTGGAGGAGGAGGAAGTTTTTGGCCTCGAATTGGTCTTACCAAGATAAAGTCGTCAGATTCATATGATGCATGATATACTTGTAAATTGCATTGAGACAACAACACAGTATGATGTTTATGAAAAAGCGCTTTATCAATGCTGATAGCACATGGTTCCATGTGATTGGTAGATCTAGACTTGCCTTCAAACTTTTTTAGATCCTTCGAGGTTTTTATGAAATAATGCTCAAGACCAAAGTATTTCATGTCAATCTTATGTAAATTGAACAATAAAAGTAGAATCTAAAGAAGAATATAATAGGTATAAGGATTGTGACTCAAAGTTGAAACATAATGGACGGTAAATTTTCATCAGGATATTCAGTATCATGTTATAAATGGGATATGAATCGTCGAAAGTATGTGTTATCGAAAACAATTATGTTTGATGACAAAGAGAAAGCAGATAAATTTAGAGATGTTTTGATAAAATTTGCTGTAAAATACTTTTTGATGCTTGATATTCACACAAATGCCGAAATGTATACTATCCACGATGATGTCATACACACTTTGACTGGAAAGCAAATATGTCTTCAAGATAATGAGCTTGCTAGAAAAGAACTGGAAGTTATCGAGTTGACTCAAGATACCAACCAAAAAGAATATGTTGATAATGTGGTCAAGGTTTTTGGTCTGAAGCCAAGACGATCACGACCGTGGTTTATGAAACTCTTGTGTTTTGCAACTTGCTGTTGTTTATTCGTAGACGGATACTCGCGCAGTATTTAAGGAATTTTTGCATTATAAGTGATGACATAAACATAGTATACATAGAGAGTTTAGATTTCTTACAATGACTTCCTTGAAACTTCAATTAGTAATTGACAATCGAGAGCGCGATCTAATTCAGCTTTTTTCACAACAAGACATATCTTTCGATGTCAAAATGCTGGAACTTGGAGATATAATAATTCAAACAGAAGACGGTACTATACTATGCATAATGGAGAGAAAAACATGGGATGATCTATATGCTTCCATCAAAGATGGGCGGTATCAAAATCAAAAGAAACGATTGATGGAAACATATGATCATAAGAAGATCGTTTATCTTATTGAAGGATCTGGGGAGTTTCATGAGGGCAGCGATCCTCAGAAAAAGATTTTGTTGAGTTGTTTCTATAATATGACATTTCGAGACAATTTGAAGATTATTCGCACAGCTACCTTGTCAGATACGGTAGAGTGCATTAGAGGATTATGGACGCGATATCAAGCGGATCCAGAAAAATACAATAGCAATCCGAGCGAAATCGTTCATAAAGAACACGTTGTGAAATTGGGAGTCAAGTCTGCTGAGGATTTTTTTACAAAATCATTGTGCCAACTTCCAGGAGTTTCGATGAAAACTGCACGAGCAATTTCCAACAAGTATAAAACCCTGATGGGAATGATTGATGCATTATCTAAATTGACTTCCGATGAAAAAATAAAAACTCTCAAAGACATTACCACTCAAGATGACAAAGGAGGAACAAGAAAGATCTCTAGCAAAGTAGCTCAATATATAGTAGAGTATGTTTTTGCCTGAGTCAAAAAATATTATTATTTTTCTCTTTGAACTTCCAAAAAAAGCTTTGGAAAGAATGTAATTTCCACATCATCCTGTGAAAAATGACGCGGTCTAATGATACTGATTGGCAAGACGAGTGCTTTCTTTGTGGAGAGAGTGGCGGGGAAGTTCTCTGTTGTGAATCATGCACCAATGTTGTACATCCATACTGCTACAAGGCGCATATAACATATTGGCCTATCAATAAGGAAACTGATGATTATTATTGTGCTGGGTGTGTTTCTGATAGGACAAGATCATCAAAACTAAAGGTTCTGGAACTTTTCAAAGGCACTGGGTCTATCACATCTTATTGTATGAAATATCCTGAGCTATACGAGAAGCCTATCAGTCTTGACTTTAATCCCAATTGTGAAGCTTCCATAATCGGAGATATTACTACATGGAACTATTCGGAATTGCAGCACATTGAGTTTGATATCATATGGGCGAGCCCGCCTTGCACTGCATACAGTCGACTTCGGACTACAGGAGGTCCCGCTGATATCGAAGAAGCTAATAAAATTGTTCAGTCAACTTTGGAGATTATATCATTTTTGCAACCAAAAACATGGTTTATAGAAAACCCTGCTACTGGACGACTTAAAGACCAAGTGTTTATGTTTCCATACAAGTTCTTTGATGTAGATTATTGCAAATGTAGTACCTTTGGGTATCGAAAGAGAACACGTATATGGACAAATATGCAACACTTTGAACCATGGCTTTGCAGAAATGATTGTGGTTTTCAAGGACCAAAGGGACATATTAATACGTTTGGTGGTAATAATCCAAACACAGCTACTTTAGAAGAAAGATATAGAGTTCCTCAACTTCTTATTCATAGACTGTTTACACAAGCAACAGGTAAGATCTATTTGCCGTAAACTATTTCTTGAGGACATTATCGTAACAGAAAAGAGTAGAGATTTCTTGCTTTGCATAGTTTTTTCTGTTTTTCCATTTGTCTTTTCTGATGTTTTTTCTGATCCACACAAAACTATGGATGTTCTGGTACAAATATTTATCGGACGAGTCTTTCTTAGATGCCAATTGAAACTTTGCAGGATTATGTGTTTTTGGTTTTTGTTTTCCTGAGCATACTTGTTCTGGATTAGCGACCATAGGACCATATACGAATTCACAGTGATCTAACATATTTGAAACACATTTTCTTGAATCAGCTGTAAGTTCCATCCAATTTCTTGTAGCAGATGGAAAATTTGCGAACTCGAATGATTCCAACTCACACTTTCTTATTCTAAATGCTATAATGCATACTTCACCATACCATCTTTTCAATCGTTTAGCATAATCTTTTGCAGTATTTATACTTGGTGTTGTATAGAAAGAAGATGTTGATCCAAAATCCAAACATTCTCTACCAACACCGTTTTTAGGGCCAAGTTCCAGAATACGCTTTGCTCCTCCAAAAGATGTTGCATGATAGTAAAGTTTTGAATCTTCAAGTTGTTTCTCAACAGAAATATACACGTTTTCACATTCTTCAATTGTTGATGCATTATAAAAATCATAATCTTCATACTTGTACCAATCCTCCACAATCTCAGGTTTAAATAAAAACTTATTTGCTGTTGTTGGTTTATATCCAGCAATTGCATACTCAATAATAAAATGCAAGCGTTGTAAAAAAGTGTATGAATCTACATCAACAAAAGTGTCCCAATACCTTGCTTTAGTTTTCCTTACACCACATTTCATCAAGTACTCACAAAAGTCTTTTACAGATTGTTCGGGTATGACAATAATAGCCTTTATTGTATCAACATCAGCAAAATCATTGTAATACGATTTCAATGCTTCCTTAGTAGCAATCTTGGTGACAACTGATTTTTTGAATCCAATTTCAGTTAATTTTGCGCAGACCCGTTTTTGGTACTTTTCAAATGAACTCTGCTTAGTTTTTTTAGATTCATTTGGGAGTAATTTGCGTTTCATTTAATAAGTATTCTGAGAAAAGTAACATCATCAATCATATTTCACCGCAACTACCATATGATCATCATCAGTAGTGTGTACAAAAACAATAGTTTCTCCCGCATCCTGAACTTGTGTCCACATCATTTCGTCATTTTCCAGAATTTCATCTTTGTTCTTACAATTATAAATGACCTCAAGACGTTTGAAGGAGCCTGCAAAGATAATCTTACCTACGTTGCTTGTTTTTTGATAATCAAAGAAGTGAACTACATTATTGTTGTTTTGAAGGAGAGCTTTATAGAACTTAATGATGTCAAACATCGATTTCTCCAAAATTCGCATATTTTTCTTACTTGAAGCTTCGCACACCAAAACGCGCACTTGTGCCATTTTGTAGAATGTAGACTTGTATGCAGAGATTGTTGTATTCATTCGATAAAAGTATACATAGTTCAAATTTTGATGATGAATAGCAATTATTGCAAGAATATATTTTTTCAAGACAATAACAATCAACAAAAAAGAATATTTCAATGTTGATGAATGACTTCAACAATTACAATGTCTCCGATCAACATATAGCCATCTGCTAGTCTGACTTTGTACATATTGCTTCGACTTTTGTTGAAACTTGGATGGTGGAATATTTGTGTCAGTAGGTTTGCGATTGATAAAATTCATCAATATTCGAACTACGCAAGAATCATATGACTCCATAGTCTATTTACTTTTCATCTCTTTATGTATGTTTGTTATAGAATCATGAACAATAATCTTCGACAAGAGCGTAATAGACCCAATAAAATGGTCCACAAAAAATCACTAATAAAAAACCGGCAAGTTTCACAAGAAGATCTCCACTATATCCAAAACAACTTATCGATGTGGTAAAAGCCATGATTCCAGTAATAGACCACACGATGTAACATAGCAATCTGGGAAGACTGCTAAAGCCAAACCAATACACGGAGTTAGGCATGGATGTTTGCACATCTTGGGTCATTGTAGGTTTCACAAGAAATAAAAATATGTTTCAGTATGATTTATAGATCGTTCATATTTATATACATGACCTTACTCATGAATTTCAATATATATCTCTTGTTGCTCCAATATCCAGTTCAAAAACATAAAGAAAAATTGAAAGAGATAATAGTTTGTTGCCTATTTGAGCAAAGCAAACATGGATATTCTCAAGCCTAAAGCTACGGTCGAGCAGGACTTTATGCTGATGTTGCATGACAGAATTATTGAATTGGAAAAGCTGGTAGATAAACAGGCTACCGAGATTAACCATTTAAGGAAACATCAAACGCCATTGAGTTACAATATTTTGAAAAACTCGTTTACAAATGATGCAAGTATTCAGTGGGATATAAGGAGGCCTGTTAATGAAGCTGAAATCATATTTCACGGATGTGGATACACGGAGCCAATTGGAGATGTTTATCTGGACTCACATGTCATCATAGACACAGACATTTTTGAACCCGGAGAAAAGATGGCATTTAATCTCCCGATATTTCGAGAATGTTCCGGGATGCATAAAATTGAATTTGTATTGTCCGAGTTGAAACTTAGAGTTCTATTGCAATCGATCCACGACTTTTATCACAGTCAAGTTACAAATGAACAATTGGAAGCTCTCGACAATATTTTGAACGAAACCAGTCTGGATTATTGTTGGAACATAAAACTAAATAGGGACAATGTTACTTGGCTGCAAATGCTAACATCTACAGATAATAATATCTGGTCTGATCACTCATTGCAGGTTAACTTTTGTGGAGGAGAATCGAGAGCTGAGTATGGAAATATTAATATTACAGTCATCTGACAAACATCTATGATGTGCTACTTTTTTTGATGCAAATAATAAAAAAATTGAATGCATTTAAGAAAAGTTATTTGAACGTGCAAACAATACCAAAATGAAGATCGAGTTCCGAGTCAGTAAAAATACTGTCCTACAAGGAACAATGGATGATGTAAGTGAAAGTGTTGAAGTCCATAGTCTGATATGGGAATATAGGGAAGGCGAAGGGTACTTTTGTAAAATAGAACCAAAAGGAACCTTTACGGTATACAAAATCCATATTGAAGACATTCCTGAAGGATATGTGTATATTGACCATGGGAGCACCGGATGGAAGATTTACAACGCCTTGAAAACCCTAGGCTCTCAAGCTCGTATTCACTTTGTAGACAACGATATTTGGATAATTAACAAAACAGAAGATGGCAGATATCTTCTATCTGAAAAAATCAGTATGTTGAGATGAAACAACAATTATATTTTCTATCTGAGAGCTAGCTATTAGACCTGCTTCTCTAGTTCTGTAATAGTTACCTTTCAAAAGATCAATTCCAGCTCATCGACTGAAGAATAGACTCTTAAGTATTCGACTGTTTCATCGTAAATAATAAAACAACAATAGAAGAATACAGGCGGACTCTACTGCATAAAGAAATCAAGCAATATGACGAACTTGTTGAATGTAAACTTGTTCATGAAGGTGAAACTATCAAAGCCAAAGTGCAACACTACGACCAAGAGTTTAAATGGTCTGAATTGATTTAATTGTATATTTTGACCCACTTTATGTAAAAATAAAACGGGTTGGAGTTGGGTGCACTTTTTGCAACAGTGTTATTTTTCTTGCATTTGGAGTTTTCCAATCATCCAATAACAAACCTTTAGTGTCTCCACTGTTTGGGTTGAGACACCAATAAAAACTACTAATACGTTTCTTCCGCAAATAAAAACCAAAGGCGTTTTGCCACGTTTCATCCAGAGACCCGGTTCGATACTGACCACCCCATTCCCCAACAACTATTGTGCCAAGATGAAGAGATTTGATAAAACCCCATTGTATTTCCCACACTTTTTGCATATTCTTGGGAAAATCTGAATCCTGAAAGTACCTTTGTACAAAAACATCTGGGCCATAGATATGTGGAGAGTACACAAGTTTATTTGGTACACTTAGTTTTACAGGTCTTGTCATAACATCTGCCATATTTCCTCCCCAAAAAGAACCAATATTTGCGTTGGGGTTTAATGATATTTCAACACCCTCTACAAAAATGAGCAATTTAGGATTGACTTTATGAATTTCTAAGGCCATTCTTTCCGCTGCAGAAGCCCATTGATGCCATGTAGTGTTTCCATGAGGTTCGTTTTTCAGATCAATGCCAAATACATTATCTTGATCTTTGTAACGTGATGCAAGCTTGAGCAAACCCGAGGTCCATGCATCTTCCGAATATTGTGGGGTAATCCATGACTCTTCAATTGGCCCTCCTGATACATGAGTATGCATATCAAAAAGAATCAATAAACCGCGGTGCCGAGATTTTGCAACGACAGTATCTAGTAAAGTAGCAACAGTGAGATCTGGAGACGACAGAGTTGGGTTGACAGTTGTATTGATTCCTTGTGGTTTCAGTGTTTCCATCGACAGAACGGCTTGCAAGGATACTGGAAGCCGTATTGCATTAAAATGATGTTTTGAAATAAAATCAAGAAGTCTACCCAAAGATACAATCCAAAGTCCGTGAAGACAGCTAATAGCAGTTTCAAAGCCAAAAAAATTAACCCCCTTTAAATTGACGATATTGTTGCCTTGATCGACAATTGTGCCGTTCTTGGCAAAGAACTCATACATTGCAATCAATACGTAATATATGGCAACATTTTTTTATGTGGGTATGAAACGAATATTCATCATGTCTCAAACAACCACGTGAAGAATCCTTGAAGAAATGCAAACACTAGCATAATCACTACGATTTTGACGAAGTCATGTACTGATGGCTTTTGAACGTATATTGCATAGGATGCACGATCTTTCATACGACCAATCGAGTAATGAATTATATTTTCGATAAGATTGAGAATAATGAAAACAAGAAAAGAAACTACAAAAACTCTATCCATTTATATTGAGTAGAGGTTTCATTATTTTTTTTATTTGTTTGGTGAGGTAGAAGTGCATTATTGCTATGGTGCATTTGAACGAGTTGAATTTGTGATTTTTAAATAATTTAAAAAGTTTGACGATAACAATAAAAAAATCGATTTCACATAATATTTGATCAAACAAATCATTTATCAACAGAACCTTAAAATGGAGTCTCTTCCGGCTAATGCAGTCGTCGATATCGCTGACCGACTCTGCATGCAGGATGCACTGTGTTTTCTGTCGATGACTAGCCCTACTTGGAATCAGCATCAAGACTATCTCAAGACTCGTTCGACGAAGACCATTGAGCAATATGTTACAAAATGGAAAAAACTGTCCGTCAACATGATTCCGCAGGATGATGACGGAAACACCCTTTCTATCGATATCGGAAGTATCATCAACCGCAACCGTCTCAGCAAAATATTTGTGAGTTGCAAGGATTTTGACGCATTCCTTATCGTTAAAAATGGCAAATTCCACGCCGACATATATTACGGAGGTTTCCCAAAAGGCGAGAGCATTTCAGCGATTGATCAAGCATTCACAATACTTTGGACTGATGTTATCAAACCCACAATCGAGACAAAGACAGGAAAGATCATTCCCGAGCTGAATCAGTTTTGATCAAGACAACATAATTGCGGGAAAAGTCATCAACTTTTCTTGCTTATGTATTTCCATAAATTCTGAAAATATGGTCAATTGGTGTCATTTTATCAAAAATCCAACCACTTCCTCCATCGACAACTTTGTCAGTTTTGAAGACTCCCCTTGTTTGATAGGAATCCACTTCTTTTATTGGAATCATCCAACCATTGCCACTTACTTCACGCAAGTGAAGTTGTATTAACAATTTTTTGAATTTGTTTCTTGTCAATGTAGACACGTCAATGTTTGTATTTACGTTTTTATATGACTCTAGTATTCTTTCCAGTCCTTCATAAGCTGGAATAGCTCCGAAATGCTCCTCATACCATGTTTTTTTCTTCGTTAATAACCTATATTCCGGTAATGGAATATGGTCACCATTCTGTAATGTAAAAAATGACTTGTCGTTCAACTCGATAACAGAAATGTTCGGATGCCTTTTTAGGACAGCCTTGATGGAACCTTGTAACATTTCAATTGTGCCAGTTTTTCTTTCTAAAGTTCTGGATGAACATGTTGAATAATATTCCAATTCTTGTATAGCCATGATCCATTTACCGTTCATTTGCACAACTGAGATGACAACACATGGTTTTGGTTTCAACTTGGGATTTCCTATTGAATAAAAATACATCTCATTGGTATGTTCACCAAAGACTTCATATTTCACATAGAATTTGTGGTTTTTGGTTTGCAAATACATTATATGAACTGGATTGAATTTTTTTTTCATTCTGCTTTCAGATTCAAAAAAACGTTTCCCACATAAAAACAAAACGCTACAAACAATATAATCATGAAGTGGGTTACGAAAAATCCCGAGGGTATTCTGCGATGGGAGGCTAAAATGGAAGCTTACGAGAATGACGACTTCGACGACTCCTATGATGAATACGACTTCTGTAAGGATTGGAAACTTCAATACTACTTCGAACATGATTATTGGCCAGGTCAATCTATATGGAGCTTGGATCTCGCACTCGATAACTGGATAAACGAATATATGGATTGAAATTTTTTTGAAAAATTGATCGAAATCAAATAAAAAATGATTCGATCAATGTGTATCGATTACGTATATCAAGCAAAAGCAAGTAAGCAAAGAATATCCAAGCTCTGTAAAAGATGGCTTTTGAGATCTATGCTCGCCTGGTTCATCTGAACTCGGTCGTTCAGGGTCTTAGCAACGATGTTGCGGACATCGAATCTCTGGATAACTTCAATTACATCAACTCTCTGTACAACTCGGTCTTCATGGCACTTCACCGGATGAAGTGGATGCCTGTATGCGCCGAGCATCTTGAAACCTCGCACATTCACTTCTTGACAAATGATCTGGAGGTTGCTAAGGCTGAACTTGCTCTGGCAATTCAGTGAGCGAAAAAGTAAAAAACCCAAAAAATAATAAAAAAATTAAAAATCCAAAAAACAAAAAACTTTTACTACTGTCGGTGGATATATAATTTTTTTCCTTTCACAAGAATGTATTTTCCACCTCTAGATCCAACTCTCACTTTATATGAACGACCCTTATATTTATAGAACCCGCCACCTACAACTGGAGGTTTTTTTACAATGGTTAAAAACTTTTTTCTCAACTCTTCAAAATCTAATGATATATCTCGCTCATTCACTCTATAATTCCAAATTTTTGATGAATCACATGAGTCAAACAATATTTGGGTAATAATCCCTGGATCTTCAGCATCAAGATCTAATACCATGAAATGAACATTCACAATAGCTTTTCCTTCTCGATCTCTTTTGAATATAATTCTCAATTCTTGAAACTCATCGTCGTCACCGCTACCATTGAACATGTACGAAATATCAGCAATTTCATCATAATTCATTGCTGCACTCGAGATATAGAAAATAAGCTCTTTAGTGTTGTTTATTTGCAACACATGGTCTTGCTTATGATTGACATCTATTGTTGTTGTATTAAAATCAAGTTGACTTAAGGACTTGATGATGTAATCATAAGCTGCAGCTCGTTCCTTTGCGTCTGGATGGGTATCGAATTGTCCGCGCAATGCTCTATTACCAGAAGCCACCAAGATTGCTTCTCTGAAATTTCCAGATTCAAGATGATGTTGCAACATAGCACTTGCTGCCATGTATTCATCTTGTCGCGCCATTTTCTGTATTAGAATACAATGTTTATACACCGTTTAGTGATATATGGATTGATTTCAAATGACGGCTTGAAAACCATTGGAGCGTGAAGCGTGAATAATATAATTATAAAGAAAGGAACATGGATGGTCTTTCGTGGGGCCATCATCCAACGGCATCTTTTTATTTCAAGAAATGCGTATTTCCTTAAATGGTCTGTTCCTGCTCCAAAATGAGAATTATTTTTCTTGCTAGGAATAATAATGAAATTTCCAGATGATTTTTGGGAAGAGTTTGATAGACGATTGGATGCAAGACTCGATGAGAAACTTAACAAGAAATTTGATGAATTCGAGAAGAAAATTGATGCTAAACTTGAAAAAACCGATAAGAAAATCAATAAAGTCATTGAATGGACGCAGCGACAGGATAAATCTATTGAACGAGAACTTACAATGGCTTGCTACACCCACTTTCAGAGTGTATACAACGGTTATATCACTGTAATCCCACATAAAACTATATTGGGAAACATCATCAAGGATACTCAAGGGCTCACCATCACTGATTTTGATGGTGCAATTGTTCTTACAAACGACATATCATATGCTACATTTCTGAAACAAAGTGATCCAAAATACAAATACGATTTTGATAAGGCGTCTAAGGCTTATTTGATAATTGTCGAAGCTAAACAACATGTCACACTATCCAAGGTGAACAAGAAACTTCGCCAGCGTGAAAATATTGAAAAGGTCCTCCGCGATCATGAATTTCTAAAAGTAATAGATCCTTTTATTGGGCTTTATATAGGTGGTTTAGATATTGACGAAGATGCTAAAACTGTGTTTAGTCAGTTCCAAGAGAAACATGCACGACGTGAGCTTGTTGGTATAGTCGATCTAAATGGTAATAGGTTTACTGTAAAAGACGTCAAAAATAACCATGGGAAAAATGCGATAGTTTATGGCGGAGCTTGCAAAAGCAAATAAGTGCATTGTAGGTTTTGAGTCACAATTCAATATAAACCAATAACCTAAATGGAATCACACAAAAACAATACAAAGTCATTTCTTCGTACTTGGGCTTATGTGAATATACTTATATCGACAATGTCCATCATGCCAAACACATCACACATTAGTACAAAATACTCAGCGATCAGCTCTATATTATCAGTTGGAGTCTTATATTTCACCCACCAGTAACAGTTTCGTTGAAATTATACCATACACCTAATGTCAACCCATTGATACGAATATCACAAACATTGTCATTATTTTTATCATAAACCCTCATTTCAACCCATTCACAAGATAATGTTCTTCCGGGATGAGTGTAGATAACAAAATCGAGACCTGATATGTCGTCTTCTGGCATCAATACAACTTTTAATTTTTCCGACACTTTTGCATCGGTATCCCATAATAAATCATAGTCTGTTCTTGAGATAGTCAACATATTACTTTATAATTGAAGAGAAATTGAGAGTTGGTTGAACCGAAACTCCGCAAGGATACTGATGTCAACGCCAAATATTAAATTTATAAGATACAGGGTCATGTGCAAAATGTCCGCCAACTTGATCATCACTTTCTACAAATGTTCCTTGGAAAACATAGTATTGAACTGAATCCATAGGTATAATCCAAGAATTATGTGCGATGATATCTAAATGTAATAACTTGAGAATCTCTTTAAAACCTTTCTCAGTGAGTTCATTATTTTCAGCAAGAACTTTTACCAAGTTAGCAACTGTCAGTTCTGAGTGTTGCTGATAAATATCGTTTAATTTTGTATTTTTTACTTTCTTTTTACGAGTATCTATATATCTGTCAACTATACCATTTATGCGGTTGTCAGAAGGTATAGCTCCTAAATACTTTTGATACCATGTTTTTCCTTTTGCCAATAACCTGTATTCTGGAAGAGATATCTTTTCATTTTTATTGGTTGTCCAAAATGAACAATCTTGAAGAGCAATAACAGCAATGGCAGGATGTTTTTCTAAGATGGCTTTGATAGCTCCTTGTACCATTTCCACTGTACCCTTTCCTCTTTCTAATGTTTCAAAAGAGCATGTCGCGTAATACTCTAAATCTTGGAGTGTCAAATACCATTGATCAAACTTATCAACCGACATCGAAATACATGGTATGGGTTTTCCATCATTGTTTCCAATATAATATAAAAAATGTCGTTTTGATATTTTTGCATATTTACACCAAAATGTGTAATGATTCGTCTTCAAAATCATTTACATAAATATGCCAAAATGTTCGTCGATCATTACACCAGCAGTAGTAAAAGGTTTTTTTGTTTTTTTATGTTTTTTGTCAAGTGTTGTTGTAGTATTCGTCTCAAGGCCTCTTCAAGGCATTCTTTTCCTCCTTGGACAGAGTGCTCCAATCAGCCACTGCCATCTGGAAGATCTCCTGTGTGTTCTTGTTTGGGTACTGCTTCTTCAACTGGACCATACGATCGCGAAGCTGGAGCACTCGCTTGTGGACATACGTCTGATAAGCAGTCATGGGTACGGGTGCTTCAGACATTGTTGAGACGCAGGAGAGGAGTGGATGTTTGCGATGTATAAGCGTTACAGTTGATTGATGTAAAGACCGATTAAAGGGAATGAATCTTTCAGTTTTTTTGACTAACTGTAAAAATTTTCTAATTTTTTTTGCCGGTGAAGCCAAGATGTGTTCCAAAACTATTATATTATCAGAGTGTAAAATGGCTGCACCACAACGCTCACTGCCGCCCAATGTTATTGACAATATATTTGCACGTCTTAACTCCCTTACCGCTGCATCATTTGCACGCGCTTCAAAGGAAATAACCCAGATTTGTAAAGCTAGTAATCCTGAAGTACAGCAACGCATGAAAGTCTACAATGACTTCCTTACAGTATTATGGAACCAAATCAATACAAATAAAGATTATTGGGTGTACAAGTACAATTTAAATAATGTGAGCAGAGACCCAAAAGTTATGCTATTAAACGATTTGAATAAAGAAACAAAAGCATATTTAGGGTTGCCCGACTACCCAGAACTTAAACTTTATGTGCTCCCGTCCTACAGTTATTCATCGTCATCGTCATCGGTAAGTTTAGATGGTATTACTTTTAGGTTGCAAAAATCTGAAGAGGATTATCTGAAATATTCAATTTACAAAAAAGATGATGTATACAAAACAGCTTTTACTGCTGAAGACGATGTAGGTATAGCAACGATGACTGGACAATTATTTAATTTGGGCATATTAGTCTTATTGACGATATTGCACATCAATAATCAGCAAATTGTGCCATTGATAGTCGACGTTACAAAAAACAACAAGTCATTATTATTAGATGCACAGAGCGTCTACAGCTTTGTCGCGAAAATGAAAGAAGATTTTTTTGAATATCAGCCAGATAACCTCCCAGATAACGTCCCAACAGAAGTGAATGCTACCACTTTTGTTTGCTTTACAGAAAATTATGAAAATGCCCACGACTTAAAAACATCGAAAGTGATTAAAGAAATCATTAAAAAAAACCGCGAGGACATGGACTTTTTCATTAAATCAATTGACTCTGTTTCAACAACACCTGTTTCCACAAATCAAGAGCAGAATATTAAAGATTTTTCATATACATTGAAAGATGGAGCAATGCACATACAATACGATTCTAGTGATAACACGATTCTATCAGTTATTTATGCGCGCCATGGGGATAAAATCAAGATAACCACAGATGGTACTAAACAATCGTGTTCACGTTCACCAAACATCAACCCAGATATGTTCACAACTATTCAAAAATTGCTAAACGGACTAAGATATTATTGCACATTTGAACCTCATCACCCTGACAGGCCAAGCTTACCCGAAGAACTGATGCCACCGAGATTTGAAAACAGTAATCTTAAGACAATTCTTGACCTTATACACAAACTGGAAAATGATTGCGCGATACAAGGTGGGAAAACAAAACACACTGCCTCGTTTGGACCACAAAAGAAAATAGGTATTAAAACCACAGCTGCAAAGAAGACAAGCGTTAAACCAACATCAAAACCTACCAAAACCACAGCTGCAAAGAAGACAAGCGTTAAACCAACACCAAAACCTACCAAAACCACAACTGCAAAGAAAACAAGCGTTAAACCAACATCAAAACCTACCAAAACCACAGCTGCAAAGAAAACAAGCGTTAAACCAACACCAAAACCCACCAAAACCACAGCTGCAAAGAAAACAAGCGTTAAACCATCATCCAAAACAACCAAACCCTCGCGTCAAAACTCCACCAATGCATGATGAAGCAGCAGTAATAAAAAGTATTTTTTTGTTTTTTGATCAGTGCTCGGCTCGACTCACAAATTACAGTATTGATCATCCTCGATCTCAAGAACCTTTTCAAGCGCCCTGTCTTCCTCGGTCTTCAGGGCATCCTTTTCCTCGCTGGACAGAGCGAGCCAAGCAGCAATTGCCATCTTGAAGATCTCTCTGGCATTCTTGTCGGGGTTCTCATTCTTCAGCTGGAGTTAAGCAGTCATGGGTGCAGACATGGTTGAGGGGCGAATGCTTGTGATGTAAGCGTGAGAGTTGCTTGATGTAGACCGATTAAATGGAATGAATTTTTCTTGAAAAATTAATCCCACCAGCGCCATTTGTACCCTTTGGCGATTTGCTTATTCTTTATAACTTTTGATAGAGAGTCTCGAGAAAATTTATAATCTTTTATAACATGTGCCACTGATGGATAAATATGCAAAACTTCTTCAGTAATTGGATGTAATTTTTCCACCTTTGTGCCATTTGCTACAATCAAATCAGGCAGAACATTGGTTTTCAGGTACTCCGTTTTCAAGTCATCTGCACAATCATACCACAACATGAAATAGTGGCCACTGGATGGTGTACCCTTTTTTATAGCTTTACATATTGCTGCAGGTGACTTTAACTTTCTATTTTCTTTTGCTTCTACTTGATTTGCAAACACCTCTACAATCCGCGTCTTGTCAAGATTCAACATTGCGACATATCCTTTTCGAACATCCACCGGTTTCTCTACTGTAGGTTCAAGTACTTGTACTGTATCATCTGGTAGTGAACGATCCAGGAAAGCCCAGCGAAAGTCTTTGTATTCAGTATTTAATTCAACAGCTTCATTAATACCGTTGCGACATGGTGAATCAAGTTTTTTGTCTCTCACTGCATATATGGCAGAAACGTATGTTTCTAGCAAGATTCTTCCATCACGACTGTATCGTTGAATTTTGGGACCCTTTGCTTGCGTGTATTGACGAGCATCGGCGTGTAGTATTATTGGATCAACGTAAAATGCATCTTCTGTGAGTAAGTTTTCATCGTGTCCAGGTTTTTCTAGGTTATATGCAAATTTTATGATATCTTTTATTTCTTTCAGTTGTTCAAGTTTAATTTTTTGCACGTCAACAGTAGTGTTTACATCCCACATTTTTCTGTACTTATGGACATTATTTACAGCAATCCGAATTGCTTTTTTAATCTCTTCATCATCAAGTGCAAAAACTTCATGTGATTTATGATTATTATAAATTTTTTCGTTATAGATATGTCTACGTATATCTGGGTGGTTATGAAGAAATTTTTCAAACATTTCGTTACATGGACATTCAAAAACTTTGAAAATATGCATATCTCCAAGCTCATCTTCAAGATCTTCTGCCCTTACATTTATTTGCTTCGTGGATCCAATTTTAACTAGCCATTTCGTTTGTCCTTCAATGTTAATCTTCTTGATTTTTCCAAAATAGACAACATATTTGTTTGAAAAAGCTTCGATATACGAGGAATGTATGCTATCTTCCGCCTTGCTTTTAAATAGCTCTGCTTCTTTTTTTAAAGCTTCATAATTGCTTTCAGCTTCAAGTAGTTTTTTGTGTTGTATTTCTATCTCCTGTTTGCATTTGTCCAATTCGTATTTTCCAGTCTCGCGAATTGAAATTAGCACCTTTGTTACCCATTTTTGAAATGGACGGGCAATAGGTTTCCGAGATATCATTAAAAGACGATAAAGACCCTCTTCTGTCAAAAATACAGTATCTTGATCACCGCCCATAGTAGACGAACAAAAACTTGTTTTTTCATCGCTGTCAAAGTTTCTGATTGTTGCTCGCACGTTCGTCAATCCGAGAATCTCTCCTATTTCATTTGCTCGGAAAAACGGTTTGTCATTCTCCCAACGCACATTTACTTTATGGTCAGTGTTATCAATTACGAACGACTTTAAGATGTCCATTGAATACAGAGTGCTCACTGGCCTTATATATCTTTATCTACGTCCAGTCCATTGAATAGTCTCAATTCACCACTCCTTGTAATTAAAGGGCGTAAACAATATTTCCCCCCCCCCGTTTAATAATCAGTCACCAATTCACAATATTTGCCAATTTTTTTTATTAGCACAAGAAAAATTAGAAATCGACGAAATTGATTCTCTAATTCGAGTATGCCCCCGATAATCTTATCTCTCGATAAAATGGTGGACTGTAACTTAAGCTTCCTAAGAAGCCAATCCTTGTTCAGTCTCTGACGCTGTATCTTGGAGTTAGATACATTGCATGCGGGTTGTCCAATCTTTCCTATTGTTACCATATCCGAGTTCTTCTCTCGGCCAAATGTATGTCTCCATAACATTCTTGGTAAGGAAAATTTAAGGAGTTTCCCGAACAACGAAGGATTTTGCCTGATTTGCGTTTTCAGACTAGCTATGGTGATTTTTATAATCCATAACTTTATGGCCCTAGCATATTTTCGATTAAGGCCCCCCATGCCCCTGTCCTACCCTGTCTTTTGACATATTTGAAGGGAGTGGACTATATCTTAAGCGAGTATGTCGCCCAAAACCATATAGTCTCTGAACCTTTTGGCGATTGTGCCAGTTGGCTGCGGATTGTCCATATATCTGTGGATTTGTAACCATAACCAAGTGTTTTATTCTTGGCGTTTGAGAGGTGATCCAAGTTTTAGGATTTTCCCGCAATTTGGTTTTGTTGCGCGCATTATGATAGCGCACTAGTGTCTGTGGCTTGTTTTTGATGCACCACTTAATGATTTGTCTCATCTGTTGCATCTTTAGATGAGCATGACACTTTTCAGTCCTAGCAATGGGATGTTTAGACATGATGCGAAGTCGCTTCGTTCACTATTTTTCAATAATGAGCGGACTGTATCTTAAGCTCGATGTTAATCGAACCTACACCTGTTCAGTCTCTGAAACCCTAGAACTGTTTATTGTCCCAGTTAGCCTGCAGATTATCCAATCTTGCTTATTTTTACCATATGCTACGGTTATTAACCGTGGTCCTCTCTTTGAGAGTGGGTAAAGCAAGTTCTTAGGAACTTCCTGCATCAAGGTGTATTGCCAATGATGTTTCATTGACTAGCCATGTACCTTTTCAGCATGGCTTTTTAACGCAATACTTACGTTGTAATTTACGGCATACACGCGAATACGTGCGGTGGTGTTTAGCACTGACTTGGCAGTTAGGGTGAGTTGTAGGGTTGCGTTGTCAATGCGAGACATGTTGCAGGTGCCCGATGGCTGGTGCTCCTCGGGCTTGAGGGCGAAGGAGTATACGTTGATACCGCACTTCGGCACGTTCTCGTGGTGTTGGTAAGGTTGCAGTTTATACCCCATCTTTCGATGTATTTCCAGGGCTTAGACTATATCTTGAGCCAGTAATTCTTACTGACCCGCTAACTTATAGTCGTTGAGCGTTCAAGGTGCTATCAGGGCACCGAGCTTCGTTGCGGATTTTTGATTGCACTATCTGTGAGATTTTCACCATTCCAGAGTTTCATCTCTGGTTGCTTTTGGCAGGTACTCAAACAGCTTTACAAGGTCTCCGCATTTTGAAAGCGTCGCAAGTGGATTGCACTCACTAATACCCGCAAACTATGTTTGCTAATAGTTTTTCCATTTATGCAGCATGGCATGCTTGCATAATGGCTAGGTATTTTTCAGGTCCGCTATTTTGAACCAGGTTGAAGTAACGGCCATCACGTTCGGAAAAGCGATCGTGGCCGTTTAGCTGAAGCTTGGCGGAAACAACGGGGTTCACGCCATCTTCGAATGAGACGGGTAGGAACACACCGTTGGCGCCACCAGCGGCAACACCAGCCATGCCACCGGCGTTGGAGTCGCCAGGTAGTAGGAGGGAGCCTAGGTTGCTGAAGCCGAAGCCGCTGGTGTATGATTTGTCCCAGTCGTCGGTGAAGTTGAACCATTGCTTGCCAACATAGGTGGTATCGGCAGTTGACGAAGTGACTTCGTCTTTCTGCACAACCCAAATTAGCTCCTTTACGGGGTGGTTGAAGTTGAGCTTGAGTTTGGGGAGGGTGGTTGAGGTGGTTTCCTCGCCGGTGAATTGTAGCTGCTCAATTAGGTATTCGTGTGATACTTGAGCAAAACGACGGCGTTCATCGGTATCTAGGTAGATGTAATCGACGAATAGGGAGCACTCGGAGAAGTCAGGGACGGTGACGGCACCAGATGCATAGTAGCAATCGGTCTTGTCACGGAATTCGATGTTGACCTTGACTTCGTGGTATTGTACGTTTACACCCCTCCTTTCGGAGTATTTATCGGATTTTATCCGGGGACTAGACTATATCTTAAGCCTCGTGTTCGTGAGACCCAAAACCATTTAGTCGTTGAACCTTTTCATCTTAATTTTTATCTTTTGATGAGTTGGCTGCGGATTGTCCTGTTTTACCTGAGATTTGTTACCATACCTGAGTTTTTCTCTCAGCCAACATAAGCTGTCGCGTATGTTTTGGTATCCTAAGAATTGCTTGTATTTGTTGTTAAATCTAATTACTGATACTATGTTATTGAAGTAGTAATGGAGCATTAATTTATCGCTTTTCGCTCTATTTTCTCTTGGTGACAATGGTTGTAAATTTGTCCAATGGAAACAAAGATATTTACTGGCTTCTTGTGAAAAGTCAAACATGTTTATTGGCAATATGTGATCTATATGCCAATGACTTCCCATATTATTCCAATTCATGTCTGGATCGAATTTATATTCTATCCATTTTTTCAGGAAAACGATATCACAACCTATATATTCTTTGTATGATGTATTTTTTCCTGATAACATTTTATGAACTTTACTTCTTAGAATTTCCGAGATTTGGAAGTCTAGATCACATTTTCGTTTTATTTTTATGTTTTCCTTCTTCTTGGGAAGATACTCCTTGTTTTTTTGTTGAATATGTAGTTTGACTTCTTCCCGGTTTCTGTACTCGAAACGTTGTGCGTTGTAAATATCTTTGTTCTTGTTCCATCTAGCACGATTGGAAATATTCAGTTGAGTTTTATTCTCTTTATAGTAATTCTGGTTTTTCACCTTGATTATATCTTTATTAGCAGCTCTGTATGCTTTTCGACACAATTTACAGTCATATCGTAGACCGTCTTTGGTTGACGCAAGCTTACCAAACATTTCCAACTTCAACTGTTGTTTGCAATTACTACATGTTTTTACATGCTCCATGGTTGTTGTACTACGTATCATATCTTTAAATACAAGTATTCTATCAGGTTAAGGAGTTTCCCGCAATTTGATCTTGTCGCTTGATAATTAATCAAACTAGTGCATATGTTTTACTCTCTTCAATGATGAAGTCATTATAGATTTCATCATTTTTTACACATTATGTGTATGGGTGATGGCTGTATTGAGAGTGGTGCATGCACTTTTATGCCCTAAAATTCTTAGGCGATTAAAGGAAGAGCTCGTTTTATACCCCACCTTTCGGTGTATTTATAGGGACTAGACTATATCTTATGAGAGTGATTCATGTCACTCCCCCAAAACTATTTAGTCGTTGAGCCTCGCTTAGAATTCTAAGCTTTGGTTGCGGATTGTCTAAACCAAGAATTTTAACCACATGATAGGTATTCTTAGTGTAAAGAGTTTCCCGCAATTTAGTTTTGTCGCTAGCGTGTCGTATATGCGACTCGCGAACTAACAAGTCTTGAATCGACTCATTCTTGGGCCCTACTCTATTAAGGCCGGCGTTGCGGTTGAACCAGAACTCTAGGGGGATGTAGAGGATATCACCGGCAACGGTGACGTTGGTCTGAGGTTGAGTTAGACGAGGAGTGTTGCCGATAAGGTTTTGGTAGCCGAGTTGTTTGCCGGCTGATTGGGATAGTTCGTTCCAAATGTGTAGCCACGCTGATACCCCTCCTTTCGGAGTATTTATCAAGGGGCTAGACTATATCTTAAGCACTAAGAAAAAATCTTAGCACCCACTACCATTTAGTCGTTGAACGTTCCTCTTGTTTTTAGCTTTATTGAAATTTTAGTTTTAGTCGCGACTGCTAAATCACAAGCGGCTTCGCTGCGGATTATCCGTTTCAGAAACTCTTTGAACGTTTCATCATCTTGTTCAATAGTATCAGATGCTATCATTGGCCATATAGATGCATCAATATAGGAGTTGTACTCTGAATTCAAAGCAATAAAGTCATTGAACTTCTTGATATGTTTTTGAATGATATCTCGGTTTACAGTGTTTCCTTTCAGTCGGTTCTCTCGAGCTCTGATTGGTTGAACGTTGGACCAATGTGATGCCCGAGCGTATTCCCGCTCATTTGTGAGATCGAAGAAGGACAGAGGGATTATATGGTCACATTGCCACTCTGAAGCATTTTGCCAATGGATGTCGTCGGAAAATAAGTACTCGAACCATTTTCGAAAGTTGTTTGAAGAACAACCTACATCTCTTTCACAAACGCTTTCGAAGAGGTGCGATCGAGTATTTTTAACAATCCTCATTTTGAGATTGTACTGAGGATCATAAATACGCTTATTATGTGTACGCAAGCGCTCGTCTTCTTTGATTTTTTCCTTGTGAGTTCGTTTATATTTTCGTTTGTACTCGTTTACTTTATCACGACATTCCTTAGCTCTAATACCTTCTCTGATAACTCTGCAAGAGTTGCATTCTCTTCGAATCTTAAGAGTTCCTTCTTTTGTTTTATATTTACCAAACCTTGATTCATCCAGATCTTCTTCACAAGAAGAACACTTCATATCAATTTATATGGGTTATTGCTTTTTATGTGCCTTTCAATTTTTTTGAAATATTGAACAAGTTTTGGGATGTCCCCGCAATTTGATAGTGTTGCAGATTGATTTTCAAACAATCTACTAGCATCCGTTGTCTAATCGAAGTTGTGCACAACTTTATAGTTAATCCCCTAGGCTGCACAAAGAACCTTAGAGGCTAGATGCTTTTTGAGACCCTGTCTTTGATCTCCATAGTGCTTGTCACTTAAAGTTCTTATGAAGTACTAGATTGCCTTGGTCTTTTGACAATCAGAGGGTCCTTGCGGATACCCTTACCTTGACTTTCATCAAGGATTAGACTATCTCTTGAGCGAGGGGTTCAGGAACCCCGCACCCGCTTCTGTTTAGTCGTTGAACCCGAACCTTCTAGAAGGTTCTTGGATGCGGATTGCCCGTATGTCTTTTCGAGTTCTTATCATACAGAAGTTTCATTCTTCTCCCCTTGCTATTTTCATAACAAGGTTGATACTCGAAAGCTCTGGGGTTTTTCTGCAGTTTAAAAGCGTCGCTTGTGCAACTTGCGTTACACTTACTAGTATCAATGGTTGCTCTATTCGTGTTAGGCCATACTAACACAGAGATCTGTGCACCACTTAAGGTTTTCCTCCTATGCTGCACAAATAAGCATAGGAGCCTGATACTTTTCCGCACTGACGTTAATGCGCTGGCCACCAATTTCAATTTCCACTGACTTTAGCAGCACGTGGCCGACGCTGTTTAGCCAACGGAAGTTAACACCGCTACCGACGGCAACATCGGGTAGCTTCACACGTAGGTACATACGGTGGATCAGGTCACCATTGCGGCTGACAGTGCAGGTGACCTTCTTGCCCCATGTGGCTGAACCATTGACGGTGATGCCTTTATGACTTATCATAAAGCCGGACTATACCTTAAGCTTGAGATGAGATTATCCCAAACCCACTATCATCTAGTCTCTGAACTGTGATGCTTTTCGGCATCTTGGCTGCTGATGACTCATTGCTTTATCCTTTGAATTTTTACTATATCCAAGGGTATCTCTTGGCTAAGATTATACAAATAATCTTTAGTATCAAAGGCTTTAGAGCATTCCAGCAATTTGATAGTGTTGCAAGGGGTTTTACAAACCCCGCACTAGCGGCTGTGGCATTGCCACTTAACGGATTTCTTCATTTCTGAAGCGTGCCGCTTTTCAACCCTCAATGGAAGGTTTGTTCAATGGATTCCATGGCAAAGTTGGTGTGACGGCGATAGATGCGGCTATTTCTCTTGTTTTCACAAGAGGCCGGACTATAACTTAAGCCAGTATAACTGGCCCACCGACATTTAGTCTCTGAACAGCAGTGTTTTACATATTAAAACACCTTGGCTGCGGATTGCCCATTATCATTCTTATTACCATACCAGAGTTTGCTAGTCTCTGCCAGAATACTTTTGCAAGCATTCTTTGGTAGATGTATGCTTTTATCGGGGGTTCCCGCAATTTGACGGTGTCGCGAGGGGTTTTAAAACCTCCACACTAGCAATCACGTTTACAATGATCACTAAGGCCAAGTTTTCGATAACTAAACCTTGAAGACTTGTAAACTTATATCTTTCGATACAAGATTCGACTATATCTTAAGCGTGGTAAATACCACACCCACTGCCATTTAGTCTGTGGACATCATCCGTTTAAAAACGGACTTGGCTGCGGATTGCCCGTTGTGTTTATCATATTGTCGCAGTTGCAATATGATCACTATCAATAGAACTTATTACCATATCTTAGTTCTTCAATCTAAGAGTAAGGTATTCTATCGATCATTGGGGATTCCCGCAATTTGACAGTGTTGCAGTTTCTTGGCTCTAGAAACCACTAGCAGCAGGGGTTGTTGGTCAGACAAACCCCTTACAGGTTTATGATGCGATTATCGTTTTTCACATCCCGGCTGCTTTTCAACCTCCTTCATTAATTTGAGGTAATCTGTGGGTTACCAGTTCCGTTTGTCCGGTTACTTTCGTAATCGGCGGGACTATATCTTAAGCTCGTCATAATCGATATGACTCACCGAAGACCGTCTAGTCTCTGAACCTTCTCAGTGTTTGGCTGAGCTTGGCTGCGAATTACCTCTTTCAAAACCTCTTTGACCATTTAAAGGTGGGCTTTGACGTAAGGTTTTTCCGATCAGTTTGATCTTCTTGCGACTATTATAGTCACTAACAGTTGTGGTGATATGATTGACAAGAGAACCACTTAAGGAATCTAAGGATGCGACTATACTCCATTTGATCGCATCTTCCTACTGTTTTTCAACCCAACACCTAGTTTAGGTAAATATCTTGAGCACCATAAGCGACCTCTTATTCTCGCAAGTTTCCTTGCAAGGAGGACTGTACCTTGAACTCATAGGAGTCCGTCCTTGTCCAGTCTCTGAACTCTTCTTTTGTCAATTACAAAAGATCAGCTGCGGATTGTCCAACTCTTTACGTTTTGACTATACCCTTGGACGTTATCCCGGGCATCTAGTAGTAAAGAGTTATAGGAGTTTCCCGCAATTTAAGGACGTTGCCTTTGCTAATTGCAAAGACTAGTAGGTTATATCTTTGCTGCACCTTTCACCGTTTATCTATCATGGTAACGTGCAGAACCATGACAGCGGCCTACTGTTCAACTCTGCCGCGAGTTCAAAGTTGCATTAAGCCACCACCCATTTGTGTTTTTATACTCTATATTGAGATAATAATTTTGGCTGAGAACGCAACGGTTCAAAATATTTGCACATTGAAATAGACATTTTCATCATAAATAATAAAGTATGAACGTTCTTGATCTTTCAAAAGTCGATATATCGAATATAGGTGGTTATGGAATTGTGTTAACTCCAGTTCATGCCAAGATATTTCATGAGATTGACCTGGTGATACAAACAAATAATCTTTATGGCTGTACTTTATCATCTGATAACACACAGATTGATGAATACATAGAAAACAAACAATCTATACAACTTTTTGCTATGAAAAACATGTGCTTCAAACTATTTTACAAATGTTTCGACTCAAAGTGCATTAAAGAAGACGAAGTGATAGTGCATTTGATGAAACATCTAGGAAAAGACGATTTTAACAATTACACTACTTATCGCACAATTGGAAAATATTTCATGTTCAAGATAAAAATATCAAACGAATTAATCATCAAGATTCCAGGGGAAGATGTCAATATGCCACGAAATTCACAACTGATTCTAATACCACAAGATTATTGCAAATCTCTCTGCAACTTGACAACCAATAATGTGTCACAACTGATACAATCATTATTTACACTGAACTACAAAGGTGTTTTTCATAATGATATCAAGCTTGAGAATATTGTTTGTTGTGTTAATGGTCCTAAATTTATCGATTTTGGATCAGCCATTATCGATGATGATTGTAACACGATATATCCATCTTCTATCTATACTTCAAAAAAAACAGTGTACCCATATATCTACAAATACTTTCTAAAAAAAGACCCGTCAAATAACAGATTAGGTACCATTGCATCTACACTTGTTAATAATCCTTTAATCAAACAGGTCCAAGGTAGTTTTCTTGAGTCAAAACTAAATAAAAACGACCCCATGTTCGAGCGATACATACTTCATAAGAATGATTCTTTTATGCTCGCAAGTATGCTATATTTCCAAATAGGTGAGTTACGAAGATCAAAACAAGCTGGAGGAAGTTTTAAATTGTTTAGTTGTCTCTTTGATAACAAAGATGAGATAGTTCGCTGTATACTTGATAATGCATTTCCCATATTATCGCCACTGTTATATTTTGATAAACACGATTTTGAGGATTTCAAGCGTAAGTATTCTCCGATGTGCCAATCGCAATATGGCGGTAGCGACGGTTTATTAACCAGCGAAAAACTTACAGAAGAGTATTCAAATCTCGATAAAAACCAAGTAGTAATCCTTTTCAACGGAAACGCTGCAGAACATCGAAAACTGCAGAACCTTACCGTATCGATTAATTCACAAAGATTAACCTCACAAACCATATCTGCTGACAAACATGAAAAATATCAACTTCTAATTAGAAATAACTTAAACAACTTCAAGAAAGTATCAGCAAATTGCATTTGTGCAATTTTAGATGATGAAGACAACAATCAGATATTCGTAAAAATGCAGGTATCCGATACAGTCGATTCACTTATAGGAGAAGTACTATATTTAAACATCCTAAACAAATTGAGTGTCCGCAACATATTTCCAATATATGAATTTCATGACTTTTTCGATTTTACCACCACAAATTCAGTGGTCTTTAAGAATATTATGAACAATAAAATCCCCTATTTAGTCTTAAAAGCTTTCCATCCACCCAATGGCTCTACATCTGTTATGACCCTTCAAAACTGTCTCAATATAATGAGACAAAATGAAGAGTACGAGAAAAACATTTTACTGCATTATCTTCAGATTGAAGTTGATACCCTTTTATATCATTACTCAGAGTTTGCAAAAGATATTGAAATGTCTCATAATGATATGCATTTTAACAATATATTGTATGACAACGATGAATTAAAAATTATAGATTTTGGTCGCTGCCATATGAATTTTGATAAAGTAAATGAAGCGTATGTTCGTAAAAATTTAGGGACACTGACAAACGAAATCAATAAAGTCTTTTCAGAGTACGGTGTTGATCTAGAAGGTCGTAATGTTGATGACTACAAAGATGTTCTGATAAATCACTTTCAACTGCAGGGCAAATATGCTTATTTATGCGATGTTGCCACTGTCACTTTAAATTTTATACCATACGTTCCATTTGATTGGCCCTCGTGGTGCTCTGCAGAACTGGCTGGAGATTCAGATATCCAGTTTAAAATAAATATAGTTGCGGCGTCAAAAACATACGGATCATACCGTGGAATTCAGCAAAACATGTTTTACGAAGGACTGTGTTGGCTGGGGTGTTGCTTGTTTATGTTTACTTTGAATACACACTATAATCAAAACGGAATTGTTACCATTCGACGCTCAGAAATGGTTGCGCTCAATTTTATTTTGAGAAATGGTGTATTTCATCCAGCGACATTTTCAACATACAAAACAACGGCTGAGGCACTTTTTGACCACATTATAAGTCAACGGGAGCCCGCAACAGGAGGTGGAGATTTGGCAACCCCTCTAACAAGAACCATGGCATGGTCTTCAGATAATGAGAAACATGTTAAGTCCCAAGCTAGTGCTAAAAATATGAACCCGACTTTGGAAGATTTTCCAAGTGAAACAATTGATTTCAAATTTACCCCTCCATTGTTTGCCAACAATGATTCCATTGCAAATATGTATTTAAAGATCTGTGGTGAACCTGCTGAAATTCCTTGGATGCATAAAGAAAATATTGAGAAATGGAAGGAAACTTATAAACAAAACCTTGCAATAGTAGCAAAACATACAAGTTACAACAGCGATCTTGAAGAAATACTTTTAATTGTTGCCAAAGCTAACAGGACTGATAACGCTTTTGATAGACCACCACCTCCAAAAATCGGTAATTGGGTTGGATCCGGAGAGACTAATATGCCTCGAAAAGTATGCAAAGATGCATATGGTAAGAAATATATCCGGAAATCGAAACAACGAGTATATCTTTCCAGTATCAAAGGAAAATATAGATATACTGACAAAAATAAAACTCATATAATCCTCACAGCTCAGAACGATCGTAAAACTTGCAAGAAATGTAAATGAGACCTGCTACAAAAGCTCCAAAAAGGATATGTACAATATAGGGAGGAGGTTTGCATGTAAGTACCCTTACTTGCTGAGTTTCTGAAATGTTATCTAGGAGTTTTGCATATGGCTTGCTAGGACTTGTGGGGGTCACGATTGGTGAGATTTCAGGAATTATCTCAGGCCTTGGTTTGTTTTCGATTTCAAGTTTGGGAGGCGTGTTTTGAGTTGAGGTTTCAGCTAGTTCGATTGTAATCACGGAGGTAATTGTGGCATCCAGGCACTCCTGAATTTGTTGCTCCATTGATTTATCTCTCTGCTTTTCATCCGTTTCGGGATCAGATTCTGCTTGGATATCCTCCGGGATATCTTCGAGAATCATTCCATCAACATAACCATCTTGAGGTTCTTGCTCTTCTTTCTTGGTGTTTTCATAAGTTTCGTCACTATCGGAACTGCTATTCTTCGGATACCATTCATTCGCCGAGATTTCAGGTGGCAACGGTGATCGCAAAGTATTACCGTCAATAACAATACCAACTGTCTTCTCAATATCATCAGATGTCATCTCTTGCCACCCTTGCTTCGAAAACCTGTGATATGAGTGAGATCCATCTTCATAAGTCGACTCTTCATTCGCAAACTCGCGACCATTGTCATACACTACAGCAGTTCCATAATTGTTTTTTGAATACTTGTGGTAAACAAACGCTGTTCCAGTCCAAGTATTTTCCTCGACTTCCCGACAACCAAAAGCAATCTTCACAGGTGTTTTGGACATATTGTTTGTATTTTGATAAAAGTCTTTATATATATTTACTCGTCATCATCTTTTGATGTCTTCTTTTTGGATTGTGCAGTTTTTGTCTTGGAATAATATTTATCACGGTATTGTTTGTAAAGTGCTTCAATTTCTTGAGGAAATTTATCATTTTGAAAGGTCTTTTTATAGATATCGTCATATGTAAACAGTTTCTTCTTGATCATGTAATTTAAATATCTTTTATGATTAGCTTGGGCTTTAACATGAGATTCAGCTATAGCAAAATTAGTTTTTTTCAAAAGCTGCTGTTCGATATCTGATTTTAAATGGGAGTACAAATTGTAAATAAATGCTACTTGCCCCCTATTAAAAGTTCTGCTAGGCTTTATTTCAACATTTGCATACACTTCATGCTTAGGCTGATCATTGATGATTGTAACTGTTTTATTGAGTTTTTCAAAATCATTTTGTAATCTTGCACAATAATTCGCGATCTTGTTTTCAAATCGAAGTTGTTGGAAAACAGTTAACATTTCGATGTAATCATCTATTTCCGATTTGCTAAGAGTGTCCACATTTTGTAAGAGTGAATATCTGTCTTTGATAAATCTAATAAATTCAAACGCATTTTTTCTTTTATGAGTAATGTCCTCAGCTTTATAGTTCCAATGCATCATAGGGCCTAGCGGGGGTATATACTTATTCTCCTTTGTAAATTTATGTGTTCTAGGTGACTTCGAAGATGATTGTTTTGATGCACATGCTTTTCGTAACTTTTTGTAAGTAATTTTACCTATTTGAATTTTTCTTCCAGTCAATGGATTCTTAGCAGGGTTGATTTCAAATTCTTTGCAATGCTCCTTGGTAATATTCTCCATTATTTTAACTTAAAATTATATAATAAATGGACGACCTTCAGCAGTTTTTATCTTTAATGGATACCATTCATGATTATGGTAATACTACTAGAACAACGAAAGCTATACTAAGAAAGGAAGATATTGATGAAGATGATGAAAATGAAGTCGAAACTGTGAGCTTCAATAAAGCATATCTGTTAGATTTCTTAATGTTATCGCTCGTCCAGGGAAAGTTCAAAGATAATATAGGACTTGCAACACAGCAAAACTATTTAATAAACCGGGAAAACTGCAAATCACAAAAGATCAAGGGAAATCGACTTTCTCAAAATATATGCTCTAGGTTTTATTTTCCAACTTATGAGAATAAGATTATATTTCGATCTCCAAAGCCAGAAGGTATCACAAAAGATATACTGTGGGCCAGCAAAACATTTCCTGACACGCCTAAGTCTTTACAAACCCCTCTATCAAACACATACACCAATGATTTTGAAACAATTTTAACCATCTATAATAAAAATTTTACAAAAATATCGAAAACATCTACACCCTCTGAGGTTGTTAGTAAAATTGACACTATATTATCGACATTTGCACAACTTTTTAATTGTGAAAAAAAACAATTGAAATATATAATAGATGCTAATGCTTTAGAAAACCAAATATTTGACAAATGCAAATATGAAGGATTATTTAACGACTACGATGCTGTGATAAAATGCAAAAATACACAGCCAGATAATGCCGAGGTTGAGTTTGAAGATTTAGAATTTTCACAGGAGTCCATAGATAAAATAGAGTACGTGTTGGAGAAAAAAAAACAAGAACTAATATTATTAAATAGATTAGGAGCATTCACATATAATACCAAATATGGTATATATTATGAATATAACGGAGTTAATTATAGAATTAATATAGATGAAAACTCTAAGGATTTTGCTCAAGGACTAAGTTTGTTTGTACAGCTTATTAATGCCATCAATGAGAAAACCCTCGGGGTTCAACAATTAAGGAAACCCTCAAAAGAGAAATTACGTAACAAACTAGAAAAGTTAGGCTTGGAGATCTTGATGTTAAGATATTCCATTGGCATTGATATGTTTGTAAATGAACGGAAACCTAGAGGAATATTAATTCTGAATAAACTCGATTTTGTCATGGCACTTTTTGATTTCAAACGCTCAATGGATTATCTGTATGTTAAAGCTTGTGATAAGGTTAATAAAAAAGCTGGCAGTAACACAAAATATGTCTTTGTTTCATCAGATCGCTCTGCAATTTTTTATGCTCTGAATTTAGGTTGTCCATGCATTTTAACATTACCACAGATTAAATATGGGGATCGAAAAGGTGAACAAGATGTCATCCTGTACAATCCTGATAATCTCAACCCTGTAGGACCACCCCCCCCACCACTTACTGATGCAGAGTTGCAGACATTTCTAAAAAGTATTCTGGATAATGAAAAGGTATATGAAGCTCAGGATGAAGTCGATTTTCTAATCAATAAAGTGAAGGTTAATCAAGACATGATTGAAAAACAGTTAATTATTCTCAGTTCAAAAAAAAGAAAATCCAAAGAGATCAACACTGAAATTGATAGGCTGAAAAAAATAAACTTTGATGAGGTATATGCCGTATTGTATAATCTAAAATCTCATATTGAAATGAAATCCAAGACCAATGTGACTAATGTTTTAAAAACGGTCAATACAAAAAAATCGGTTGTGGATATAACAAGTCCATATCCACCACCTGTACAATCTCTGTCTTTAGAAGAAACCTCACAAGAAAAAGAAACGTCAGATGAGAACAAGACTCTTAAACAAGAAACAGAAAATATCAAACGAACAATTAATTTGATTGATATTCAATCTGAAATGAAAAAACGTTTAACGCGAAATGCGTGTATGAAGTGGTTGCCCTCTCTCTCAGAGTATGACAAAGGGAACTGGCACCTTCCAAAATATCCTCGGGGATTTCAAACTAGCTTAAAAACTGACAAACAGAAAAAAATAGATTACATGAAAGAGTTTCACGATTATTGCATAAAAACACATGGTCTTCAGGATTTTTGGGACAAATTAGTTCAAGATCAACAGCAAGAAAGTTCTACAGGCGGATATGCAGAGAATCCAGGGTTTTCCACGTCATTTCAATTGCCAGTACTGAGTGACAATAAAGAAGGACTGTTTAGCGCAAATTCACAGCAGGCTATTGATGAACTGGTTTATTTTTCAGAAAGTCCGGCTAATGAGAATATCGAAAAAATGAATCAAATCCTTGAAGAAAATATCTCTCTGGCATATGTACAACAACAAGAATCAAAAACATTGTTTGATGCGTTTCTCAAGGCCTACTCAACTGTATCACCAACAATTACATTTTTTTGGTTCATTGTTTTCAAAACAGTCTATTTTCATTTAGAAAAACAAGATAAAGAATATAATGAATAAAAATAACCAGACTATTGAACGTACAAAATCGTGAATCCATCAAGCCAAATGATCTATGATCCATAAACACTGCTACTTTTTATTTTTCGTTTTGATCTCCTTCGTTTTATTTTTGTTACTTTTTGTTTTCTTGCATTTTGTTTTATTCGACTTTGTTCTTGGGGTTTTTTGCTCCCCTGGTCTGTATCTAAAAGGTCGTTCATCCCATAACTCTTTTAATATATCAATTAAACTCTGGTGCTTCCCATAACATAATGATGAAAATCTTGATTTGACTTCGTGTGCATGCATTGACTGATTACATTTTTGGATTTGTGATAGTATTTTTTTACTATTGATATCCTTCTCTTCGTCTCTCATAAAGAACTGGTATGTCATATAATAAGCGTATAGCATTTGTAGGATTGTATCTAGACTGCCTATAGAATACCCATGTTTTTTTACAATTGCATAACAGTGGTGTGTAACTTTTACAAGTGTTAGAACCGGAAAATGTTCTTGTGTTTCTTTGTTTACCAAAAAGATACGAATACGTGGTGGCAATATATCTATGAAATATTTGTCTGCATGAGATGGATGTGAACTGCGATAAACGTATTTCAATTTGTAAGTTGATGGGATATTGAGCAAAGATGATATATAATCTCTGTGTTTCTCAAGATTATCTGATAATATTTCAAAACTGCTGAGATAATCATCAGCAATAAATTCTACTTTGCGCCCAGATTGATGCAAGTTTATTGCAAATGCTCCAGTAAGTGGATATTGCATTGTTTTGATGATATCGTTCAACTGACGCAAAACATCCATTGCCACTTCATCTTTATACGCAGTTGGTAATTGGTATGTTACCTTTTGGACTGGATATAATTTTTCAAAAATAAGATATCTATCGAATATTTTCTCCCAACGATGAATAGATGATTCTGGCGACGCAAGCTCATTATGAAAAGACCATTTAATGAAATTAATAGGTGCTATGTGCAGTAAAGGATCGCTATAAGTTGCTTTGGGATTCTTTTCCGATTCTTGTAACAGATATGTATACAAGTTTTTGTTTACCTTTGTGATATCTGCTATCGTAATGAACTCCGCACTTACTTTGTAAGTACCTTTATGTAGCCCATTCCTTATTTCTATATACGAAACCTTGTGTTGCTTCAAATACTTCCCTAGTCTAATTGCATCTTCCTTTGAGTTTGGAGACATGATGTCGAGATCAGTCATGTCATATGGTCCATATATCTTTTGTGACCTAGGAAGCAATTCATTTATAGCTGTGCCGCCGTATAAGATGAGATGATTATCGATCACAAATTGTTTTACAAGTTTAAATATATGAATATACTTGTAATAATTTAGTCTTTCTTTTTCCGTTTCAACTTTTTCAATAATATCTTTTAAACTACCCACTTGCGGGTCGATTGCATGCCATATTCTATTCTCCGACATCGCCCTCTTATTTTATACAAAGAGACAAACACAATAGGAAAATTATATATATTTTCCATTTTTTCAGTTTTTAGAGTTATTTATTGAAGTTGCAATCAAATGTGCATCTCCTCAAGGCTCAACTCCAAAGCCACAATCTTGGCTTCCTTCTCCTCGAAGCAGTCATGGTCCAACAGCCACTTTTTTGCCATCTTGCTCCTTGGGTTCTGTTGCAAAAGGCTCGAGTAAAACTTGTAGAGAGAATCGGACAACGCTGGCCGAGACTTTGTTGTGCGCTTCGTCGGCTTGCGTTGGGGCTTGAGCGTAGTAGTAGCGGCCTTCTTAATAGTCGGCTTAACCGGCAATGGCTGTGACTCCTCTACGTTGGTCTTCTTCAGAGAAATGCGAATCTTTCCACCTGAAGCCATTTTTCACAGTGTCTATTTCAATGAAGGTGTTTTGGGATACATTAATCGAAATTATTAGCCAATCAATTTTTGGTTTTAGTCATTATCATTTTCGAAATAATTTATGAACTCTATATTCAGCGTTTATTTTGTTGGATTATTTAGATTCACATCATTAATGATATGCTTCTAAGTCATCGTTCGCTGCTTAAAGCTCCTAAATACATCAATCAACGAAACATTCGTACACTTGCTATTCCACCGATAGTTACACCACCTCCACAGATTCCACAACCGCAAAAAGAACTTGTACAATATTGTGAAACCCCTAAAGAGTTTGAATGTATCAAACAAGTATCGGCACCTCCGCTTGTTGATGATGAAGAAGATTATGATATTCCTGAAACAAATTCTTTTGACGATGTTAAGAACAATAGCATCGGTATTTTAAAAGTCGTTGGATTGGTATTCCAATACATCATTATCCTCGTATCTGGTTTTTTCCTATTTCAACTTATGTCTTCTAGAGGTCGTAATAATCCTATGTCAATTGCTGAGTCAACTGCTATTGAAAACTACGAAACTGGTATCAAGTTTGATGATGTAGCTGGCTTGAAAACTGCCAAAGAAGATCTTCAAGAAATTGTAGAGTTCTTGAAAAATCCTGAAAAGTTCAATAAACTTGGAGCTAAGATTCCTAAAGGATGCCTACTTGTTGGACCATCTGGAGTTGGGAAAACTTTATTGGCTAAAGCCGTTTCTGGAGAAGCCGGTGTACCTTTTTTTGCTGCATCGGGATCAGAGTTCGTTCAAATGTATGTGGGTCTTGGTGCCGTTAGGATTCGTAATTTATTCGAGAAAGCAGCGAAAAAAGCACCATCGATTATATTTATAGATGAATGTGATGCCCTGATGAAAGCGCGTGGTCAAAGCATCAACGGTAATAACGATGAACGAGAGCAAACTCTAAACCAAATATTGACAGAGATGGATGGATTCAAAACAAATACTAGTGTTATAGTTATTGCAGCAACTAATCGGGTAGATATTCTAGATCCAGCTATTCTTCGTCCTGGAAGATTTGATCGGATAATTAATACAACTCTTCCCGATTATAAAGATCGTGTCTCTATTCTAGGTGTACATACCAAAGAGAAACCTCTTGATGAAAGCGTTTCGCTTGATTCTATTGCCCGATTAACAACGGGTTTTAGCGGTGCAGACCTAGCTAATCTAGCAAACGAAGCAGCTATCTTGGCAGCTCGTCAAAACAAAGACAAAATCAGCAAAGAAGACTTTCAAAATGCCTTGGAAAAGATAATTCTGGGTGCCAAGAGAGATGTAATAGTGACGGAAGAGAAACGTCGATTAGTATCGATACATGAAGCTTCGCATGCTCTAGTTGCGTTAAAAATTGGAGATTATGATTCAGTGCGCACGGTATCAATAATTCCTCGAGGAAAAACTGGTGGGGTCACGGTCTTCTCCCCAGACGATAGTAGACTCGATAGTGGTCTTGTATCACGCGAGTATCTAGAAAATCAAATTGCCGTAGCCCTCGGTGGTCGAATTGGAGAAGAAATCGTTTTCGGCTATAAAAAGGTTACAACTGGAGCTAGCTCTGACATTGCCATGGTCCAGAACATTGCCAGACACATGGTAACCCATTATGGAATGAACGATCGACTTGGCCCCATTGCTTGGAACTCTCAGAACAAATTAGATAACCCATATGCAGAGTCTACATTAGCTGAAATTGATAACGAGATCAAAGTTTTAGTAGATAGAATTTATGACAAGACAAAGAAACTACTTATTGAAAATAGAGCAGCTCTTGATGCTATTGCATCAGCTTTGATGGAAAAAGAAGTAATTGATGGAGATGAACTAGAAATAATTGTAGCATCAGTATAGACAAAAATTGAAATGAGTATAAAGATGACTTGCATGTCATAAACTCCAAAAATGCCACAAAAAAGACTTACGCAAGAACAATTCATTGAAAAGTGTGTAGCAGTACATGGCGATACTTATGATTACACAAAAAGCCAATATGTACTATCTGCAAAGAAGATCATCATCACATGTAAAGTACACGGAGACTTTGAACAAACTCCATATAGTCATATTAGAGGTAATGGGTGCTATCAGTGTGGTAGGATGGATCACCGTGTATCACAATCGGACTTCATAAAGCGATGCAAGGAAATCCATGGAGACAAATACGACTATTCAAAGGCAATCTATAACACATATTATGCGCCAATTACACTGATCTGTGATATTCATGTAGAATTCACAATGAAACCATGTAATAAAAGGCTCAGGATGTGCAAAATGCGGGCTTCAAAAACTAGCTGACGATTTCAAGCTCTCTCATGATGAATTTTTAGAACGTGCAACTAAAGTTCACGGAGATGCATATGATTATTCCAAAGTGAAATATGTCAATAACATGACTAAAGTAGAAATCTATTGTAAAAAACATGACATAACATTCTGGCAAACTCCAAATAAACACTGGGCGGGTCAAAGATGCTTTAAATGCAGTCTCTGCAAGAAATATTCTGAAGATGCACTGAATTGGATAAAGGCTATGGAAGTCGTTTACAACACAACGATTCAACATATTGCCAGCGATGGCGGCGAATATACTATCCCAGGAACGCGTTACAAAGCAGACGGATATTCTTTAGAACTTAATATCGTATTTGAATACTATGGCAATGTTTTCCACGGTAATCCAGAAGTGTTTGCACGTGATAAGGTGTTCATAAAAAATCACAAGACTTATGGAGAGATGTACGACTACACGATGAAGAGAGAAGAAGAAATCAAACAAATGGGGTATAAGCTAGTCACAATTTGGGAACGGGATTGGCTGAAGGCAATTCGTGCTATCATCAAAATCCAACGTCTATTCAGACAACGAAAAGCAAAATGATCTGGGTTCGGGTCGCCACGTGTCTGAATTATGTTCATTTTTCTATTACCTTTTTGACCTCTGTACAAATATATAATTACAATAGTAATGAATGTCAACAGTGAAATACCTACAAAAAAAATCAAATTCCAATACAAATAGTGCAAAATATCTTATCGATTGTGGTAAGATTACAACAAAAGACCCCACAACAGAAGATTGGCTTCATATAGAAAAACAACTTAAACCTACAAACTTTGATGACAAAAACAAAGTACTATTAGGAGTTTTAAAAAAGAAGCGTAGAGTAGTAATCAAGATAGGAGGATCTGAAACGCTAGAGAAGGAGTATAAACTGTCAGAAGCCGTGAAGTCAGAAGGAATCATTAACTTCATTTGTTTCTTTACATGCAATGACAATTACAAAGATCATCCTTCAATCGCAAGAAACCATATGTGTAATGGCCCTGGATTAGAAATGAAATGCTTAGTAATGCCATATTATGAAATTGGAAATATTAGAGAATTCAAGTTTAGAGATCATTCTAATGGACTCAATATATTGAAGTCGTTATTAAAACTTGTGTTTCTTTATATGGTTGATGCTTATAACAAAATAGGATTCATTCATAATGACACGCATGCTCAAAATATACTCCTAGTAAAGACAACAAGAAAAGAGATTCTAGATATACCTCTATTTGGGTACAGACCTATGATAATGGATTTAGAAAATGCATTGATTGCTCAAGACAAATCAAGAGACAGACATTTTGTGTACATGGATTTTGGACGTTTAATCGCAGATTTGCATTATAATTCAGAACTATATCTAGATGGATCACCGAACATTATGATGTTTCTTGAAAATATTAAACACGACTTTGAACAAGCAAAACCTGAATTATTCAAGTTGATTGACAGATTGACATTTAAGGAAAAACCTATCATGAATCTGATCTATAATCCCAACCTATTCTAATCAATTCAACCTGGGTTTGAAATACATTACATATATGTGTTGATAATGATGGTGTTTATCAATATATTGTAGCAAACGGAAGCCAGCATTTTCATAGAATTTTACCAGGTCTTCGCTATAGGTCCATAAGTATATCGCAGTATCTACGTGTCGCAAAACATATTGAACAAGTCTTTGACCAACTCCTATTTTTCTAAAAGCTGGCTTGACACAGACATTACCTAGCCATGGCGACAAATCTGGACGTACTCCCCAATCACTGTCAGATATTGTCGCAACACCTATCACCTCTTTTTGAAATCTTGCAATGAATACCTTGTATGTTTTAATCAATTGTTCAAGTTCATCAATACTATGGATATTGTCAAATAACCTGTACTCCTTACTCCACTCCGAATATAGCAATTCCGCAACTTGTCTAGAAAATTGAGGATATTCTTCTAATTTACAAAGATCCATCGAGATATCTTTGAAAATTGAGAGAAAAAGATATTTACAAGATTCTACGAAACTCATTTTTGATCATATTTTCTTCCTTTTATCTTTCTCAAGTGTAGTAGACGCTTTTCCTGTTTTTATTGGAATCTTGCGAACATGTGCTTTGTTTTTCTTCTTTGGAATGATCAGCGTCAATAATCCGTTCTTGAATGTAGCACTAACACGTTTACCATCGGCATCATCTGGAATAGAAAACACGCGAGAGAATCTAGCATATTGTTGCTCTTTTGATTTAGGATGCGACTTGCGTTCACCTGTAATCACGATATAATGATTTCTTTCCTCGATTGCTAAATTATCGGTATGAAATCCCCGGCATTCGCAAACGATCTTATAGTGATCTTTATGTTCGGAAAACTCGTTTGTAAGTAGTGTGTGTGGATTGAAACGCAAAAATATCTCATCGAGCGCCATTGATGGTTGTGTCTGTGTCTTTTTTATTCTTTTTAGAAAAAAATAATGTCATCTCCGAATACTTTATAACGAATGCCCAGCTTACGAATACTAGATCTCTTTTCTGGGATTGGAGGATTCTCTTATGCATTTCACGATATTGCAAAAACAGTAGCATATTGTGAAATTGATAAAAATTGTACTGCAGTTATTGAAAAGAATATGTTACAAGGAAATATCGATGAAGGAGTTATCTTTCAAGATGTGACAACTTTAGGTAAAAAAGAACTTGAACCTCTGAGACCCAACATGATTACTGCCGGGTTTCCATGTCAAGATCTATCATCTGCGAATCCGCACGGGAAAGGATTGAAAGGAGACCGATCAGGACTTTATAAACACATTGTTCGCATTATTGACGAATATCCAAGAATCGACTATATCTTTATGGAAAATTCTCCTCGCATTTTGGACAAAGGATTCAATATCATTGCATCTGATATGAGAAAACGAGGATTTAGCATCAAGTATTGTTTAATAAATGCAAGGGACATCGGTGCATTACATAAACGCCGAAGATGGTACTGTCTTTGCTATAAAACATCAGCACAACTTCCATTGATCAGGAAAAATATATACAATTGGGAAACAAATCCCAAGGTTCATAAAGTTGTTGAACTACGAGATTATTCTCACAAGAAAACTTTACGTATCCGTAACGAAATGCTAGGAAATTCTATTGTACCAGATTGCGCAGCCTATGCTTATAATAGTATCATCAATTCAATTTCTAAATACCCTCATGAAAAAAGAAAAAGAGTTTTTATAAAACCATATAAAATTGTACCTCCTCAAAATCTTGTTTTTCAAGACGGCACGACAACAAAATACGCCGATTATTGGGCAACACCATGTCATGGAAATTGGCATAATTATACGAAAATTTACGATAGAGGTATTCGTCTACTAAGCAGCCAGTTATTTTACCACGTCGATACAAAAGTAAAAGATCAGAAAACAGAATGTTATGATAAGTACATGAGTAATCCATTGTTTGTAGAGTTTCTTATGGGTTATCCAAAGAATTGGACAAAAACATGAGCATGTTTTGTCCTCTTTGTAACAATTTCCAATGTGACTTCTTGACATTTATTACAAGTCCATCTGCTTGCATATCATTCAAAAGCTTATTATGATGACGTCTCATGTAGTTACTTAAGGACTCGTCGATCTTGGACAACTTACTCCAACTCATATTAGCAACCTCTTCTTCTGAGTTCTTGATGATCTCTAATATCTTTTTTAATGCTGATTCTCTTGTGTAAACGATTTGTACACTTTCACGAGGAGTGTTGAGTATTGTTACTGTCTTTTTCATCAATTGTTTCCAATCATCATCAGTGATCATATCTTTCAACTTGATCACGCTGCCGTCTGGAAACTCGCTTGCCTTTTCAATAACAGCCAATTCGTTTGCAACGGCATCTTTCATCATTGTTTCAGTTGAAATCAAAATAGGTTTGCGCCCGTCTCTTGCGAATACATCGCCAAGCATGCCACATGCTCTTCCAAAGCGTTGCGTATTTGTAGCACCACGTTGGGTACTATCACGAATATGTGTGAAACAAAACGATGTGCACGTAAAATCTATAGATGGATTTTGGATAGTAATTCCACGTCCAGCTAGATGACCGGCTATCAAAGCTACTTTCGGATTTCCAGGATAATCGTTGGGTCGTCGAAGATTTGGCGGAAGCATATTAAGCATAGCATATACCAAGGCATCTAGTATCATATACTCTTTGTTGTTAACATGAGTTTGAATACGTTCTTGCTCATCAGTTCTCATGAACAATGCTGCTTGTAAGATATGAGAAAGTGTATAATCTTCTTTTTGAGTGATTCCAGTTTCTATACGATTTCTGGAATTCCATAAAGTTTTCAAAGATCCTCTTTCCGCATAAGAATCTATTTGTGTATATGGAATTATCCAAGATGAAACAGAGCCATCTGTAGTAACGTAATTTACTTTGTAGTTCTTGTTATTTTTCCCATTCAACTCAACAGTTACGTTGTATCCAACTTGATATAATCTTTCTGCCAAACTCGTATGATCTTCTGTACGAGTACTCGTCACAATTAGACTCAGTTCCTTTGCTTTTTGAGGCAGACTTTCTATTTCTTTCAAAACAATATCTAGTTGGAGATCTTGATAGTCTTCCTTTGCAGTTTGTTTTTTAGGTGGAAATACAAGTTTTCTCCATACACCCGGTGTAGTTTGAAACCATGATGCACCAACATAACTTGGATGAGGTACTGCGTAATAGTGTTCAACAACATTATTAGAAATGATATCATGAACAACTCCAGATCCAAATGTACTTTCATCCTTCAAACCTATTTCCAAAATACATTTTGACAAGTTCGCAATAGTTGCTGTGATGAACACTGCACGAATTTGAATATCCATTGCAACTTCTTCAATAGATTTTATAAACAATAAGCGATCTCTGACACCTTTGAAACCGGCTTGCTCAATCTCATCAATTACTATTATAATATTGGCCCATGTATCGTAAGTATCTTGTACAAAATCAATCATGTTATTCATATTTCTGGAATTCCAAAAATCCACAATCATACACGTTTTCCCAGCAAAATTCTTTGGGACACAGTTACTTTTATATACAGCATCTTTCAACTCGGGGAACTGATTTTTTACACGTTGGATAATTTGATTAACACTTGTAATACTATTTGCCTGTGTTACAAATAAGATCAGAGTATGATCATTTTCCGGGAAAAGAGCAAGCTTGGTATTTAATAACTCGAAGCATTTCTTAGTTTTTCCAGCTTGAGTTTTAGCATCAATTAGAATTGCTCGCCAGGTCGATGATTCATAAGGCCTTGTTACTTTCCTGTGGATGCGAATCTTTACGTTACTCATTTTCACAATCTCGCCTTGAGAAAGTCAGAAGATGTTTTCAATTTTTCATGCAAAATAGATAGAGTACAAAAACTACAATTGCCATTTGTAATGTTCCAACTCCCACATATCTTGTAATGTGTATGAATTCATTTGTTGGACAAAACCTCACAGAAAATGACAGAAACTTACTCTCTTTTTGATTACTATAAACTCTTTCTTGACATCCCAAATGAACATTTGCGAGAATACCTAATATGATAAAGCCTACGAGAAACAAAATTTTAGTTCTTAGTGGAATTGGGTGAACAGCTATCAAACATAACAACATGAGTGTTTTGCTAATATCTGAAACATGATCATACATATCCCCAAATTTTGTGACCATGCCATATCGTCTAGCATAGTTTCCATCTGCACAATCTAATAGGTATGATAGTAAAAACAGTATGATAAACCCGATATAATCTTGTAAATGTAGCAAGACAAGTCCTGCGATACCTACCAACAACGATAGTGTTGTAATATAGTTTGGTGTGAAATGCAACGGTTTAAAAAGGTTAACATTCATCCAGCTAGCAATATCTATAAAAATATTGTCAAAGGGATTTTCAAGACTTTCCTCTATTTTTCTGCCATCCATTATAATTTCAACGAAAATTGTAAATGGAGAAAAACATATTTCACAAGATCGGAATAGTTTTGTTAATATACTTTGGAACGGTATGCTATACTATTGCAGCCTACTTTCATCTTTACTTGAAAGATAAGTGGACTCTACAAAGAGCATTGGTAATTGCTATTCCGTTTGTGCTGATTGAGTATCTGTTTAGTCTGAATGGAAACCATTATGCACTGAAAGTGTTAAACTGGTCACCTTTACAAATTCTTGTAGTAACGACAGCATTCTACTTTGTAAATATATTGATTCTTAATAAGGTCGTTATAAAGCATGAAACCAAGATGCTAAGAGAGTTTACAGCTATAGTTTTAGTATTGATAGCGTTTTTGGTATCGGGTGTTCTTGAATGATAATCCGGGAAAATGATTTAAGGAACAAAACAAAGGTAAAATTTATGTTAAAGTTGAATGAACAACAAGAAGACTTTGGACACGTACTATACGGATAAAATTCAAGAGTTTGATTTTATGCACAAGGAGTTAGGTATATTACGTGAAAAATTATGCACACTAGAAAATCAAACAGATGAATACAATGAAATTAAAAAGCGGATTGAAGAATTAGAGGCGAAATGTGAAGAGGAGGTTGATTATTATGCAGACACAGCAAGTATACTTTTCAATTATTACAATATTATTGAAAACAATGTAGAAGAACCAGTTGTAAATCATGCAAAAGATGTAAACAAAGGAATATTAAAATACTTTGTAAAGACCCCAAGTCCGAGTAATGTTAACACAGAGACTGGTCAAAAGTCTAGACCTGTCAAGGATAAAGCCACGTTATTGGAAGAATATATTGCATTTACATCAAGTAATTATGTGAAACTTACGGATGCTACTTGTGATAAGGAAGCATGTGATGTATGTGACAATTGTGGTTCTTCTGATCGAGTTACTTTGATTAATGATAGTCTCATATGTTGTAACAATTGTAACACCGTTGAGCATATCATTGTTGATCACGATAAACCTTCGTATAAAGAAGCTCCGAGAGAGGTAACGTATTTTTCGTATCGGCGCATCAATCACCTGAATGAGTTATCGGTAATTTCTCGATATTTCAAATTTTTGATTTTTTGGCTATAAAAAATTGAAAGCAACATAAAGAATGTGTTGCTCACCTCATCATCATGGAACAAAAACTAGAGGATCTTAACAAGGGAGAAATTTACATTATCCGTAACAAAGTAACGGACAAGTGTTACGTAGGTCAAGCCAAGAAATATGTGAGTCTCAACAATAATAAGTGGGGTACACATGGTCGCTGGAAATCACATGTACGTGAAGCCTTGAATGGAGAAGATCATTGTGTGTATTTGAATTATGCGATCCGCAAATATGGACCAGACAATTTTGAAGTCACTAAGATATGCGATTGCCTTCAGTCAGAACTGGATACGCTGGAGATTAAATATATACAAGAACGTAATACCATAGCTCCAAATGGATACAATATCAAGTCTGGCGGTCAATTCAAACCTGATTCACAACATATTCTGAAAACTATGCAAAAGTATGAAACAGGCTATGAAAAAATTACAGCTGTTGTATATAATCATAAACTTATTGGCTATAAAGTATCTGGGTTGGTTGATTGTAACGGCAATTCCATTCCTGATAAAGAATTTATAAAAAATGTCAATCGTCACAATCTGGATCAAGCCATTAAGTTTATTGATTACATAGAACAATTGAACAAGCGTAACGAGACAGTATCCGACTGGGAGACGTTTGAACTGCCTAATCGCATTCGGGTTACTGATGAAGTTCTTCCTCCATTTATCTGCGCTTTGTATGAAAAAGGAATACATGTTGGATATAAGGTCAATGAATTTCCACAAAAAACTGAAGATGGAACTGTGATGAAGATAACAAAACAGTTTGGAAATACAAGGTACACTCCTGCAGAAAACCTTCAAAAGACCTTAGAATATCTGAAAACACTTAAAGATACTTCACCAAAACAGATTATGTCAGACACTCAAGATCAAGATATGACTGATATTTACATCATTCGCAATGTGCAAAACGGAATGGCTTACATTGGTAAAGCTAAAAAGTTCTTGTATGCGGGAAAGAAAGCTTATGGTATGGACAAATGTTGGCAAGAGCATCTACGCGATTACGAAAAAGGCTCCGATGGAGATTTTCCAAAACTCTACGAAGCTATGAAGGAATTTGGTCCCTCAAACTTTGTCATCGAAAAACTGGACGAATGTGACGATGAAGAATGCATTCCTCTTGTGAAAGAGTTGATTCAACAATACAATACTCTGTCTCCAAATGGCTACAATCTTACAGATGGTGGTAAAGGAGGAAAGAAATCAAAAGAATCAATTGAAAAGCAAAAGGTTTCTATTTCACAAAGGACAGATGAGCAAAGGAAAGTTACTTCAGAAAAACTTCGAGCAGCCAATCTTGGCAAAGTGATGGACAAAAACGTAAGGAAACACGCGGAAGATGCAGATCTACCAAAATACGTTTGTGCTATGCGTGAGAATGGAGTTGTAATTGGATATAAGGTTGATAAATTCCCGACAGGAGTCGGAGAAGAAAAGATCAAGAAGCAATTCAAGTGCAGAGAAAACCCTAGCGTAGCACTAGAAAAAGCCAAGAAGCATCTAGAATTGCTAAAAATCCAATATCCTAACTCATGCAAATCAAATGCAGACCAACAGCAACTTGATGGCGGAGCTTGTCCATCAAAACCCGACAAGAAGGAGAAGCCTCTACCACAGAATATCGTTCCGCTATATACAGAAAAGAATGTTGTAAAAGGCTACAAGGTCGAAGGTGAAGCCCTTCCTACCAGAGAATTTACAGAGAGCTACCATAATCATGTTAATCTTGATCGTGCAGTAAAGTACCAACAACAGATTCAACAAGGTATCGACGTACAAGAAGGTGACGTAAAGCGAAGGAAAAAGACAATTGGCGTACTTCCAAAATACATCAGGGCAGTATATTACGATGGTGATCTCAAAGGATATGCGATTGATGGCTTGACCTACGTAGACGAAACCGGAAACACTGTAAACTATAGCAAGAATTTCTCCAACCAAAATCTCACACTCAACGAAAATCTTCAATCAGCCAAAGAACATCTTCAAGAAATATTGACAAAAATAAATCACGGCTCATAAAAGCAAGCTTAAAAAGAGATTGCTAGTCGAATATTTTCTTATTCGGCAACACAAACAAATTGCGGGAACACCCGTATACTCTATATAACCTATTGCAATAATGCAAGACCCCAGTTAATAGCTGGTCAAGAATGGTAAAATCATGTAGAGTTGGGCAATCCGCATCCAAGGTGTTTTAAACACTGCTGTTCAGAGACTAGATGTTTGTGGGTCTATAGAGGCTTAAGGTATAGTCCGGCTTGGTAAGAAATTATCGAGAGGCAACTGGGATTAGCCAAATTCAAGGAAAGGAAACTACAGATATTCCAGAGGAGGTATACGACAAGATCCTCTTGGAAATCAAAAAACAACGGATTACTAATATGGCGACTTTAACAACTAAAAATGTTCGAGGTATTTTGAAAAAGCTAAAGCTTACTAAATATTATGAACATACACCTCATATTATTCATAAGTTGAATGGTTTACCCATTCCCAATTTTGAACCGGAACTAGAAGAAAAGTTACGTACAATGTTTAAGATAATCCAACCGTTGTTCTTAAAATATGCACCTAGAAATAGGAAAAACTTTTTATCATATTCTTATATTTTGTTCAAGTTTGTTCAACTGTTGGGTCGGGATGAATTTCTTCCCAATTTCAGTTTATTAAAAAATCGGGAAAAGCTTCATCAACAAGATATGGTATGGAAAAAGATATGTAATGAATTGTCTTGGGATTTTATACGTTCTATTTGATCATGAAAATTGTGTTACGGCTTGTTCTTTTTTCCATGCAAAGGTGCTGTGAACAAGGCATGCATTTGAAAATTGCTTGATGCAAATGTAAATGTTATCTCTTTTCAGATAAAAAAATGTTGAAAACTGTCACAGTGTCAGCAAAATTGATAAATAAGAAAGGCGGTGCGTTTATTGGAAAGGGAAATTTTGCTTGTGTAGTAGATTATAGCGATATTCAAAAAAATATACAAGATAAAATACAAGCATTAACACAGCCAAACAACATTGTTGTGAAAATGCTAGATCAGAGCAATGATAGTAGCGAGTCGTTTAAAAAAGAAACCGAGTTATTTACATTTTTAGAAAAAAACAACTTAGGATCGATCACAATACGGAACTATGGATGGTTGCAGGATGTTAGTATTGCAGATTTCAAAGAGGATGTCAAGAGTTCTTGTGATAAACAAACTAAACATGGATTGGTGAAATATTACTGGAGAAATGTGATACTACCTTGCGCTACGAGATTAATAATGACCATCAATTTACAACAAATGATATCAAAAATTTGGAAGACTTATATACCCAGATTTGTAATTTAAATAAACTCGGTTATATGCATGCCGATATAAAGCCTGACAATATCATGAAAAACAGCGATAATAAATATGTTCTTGTCGATTGGGGACTTAGCTTCAAAATTAATGAGCTGAAAAAGGATGCATATGACAACTATCTCTTGCCTGGGTCGCTATTCTATGCAAGTCCAATTATATGGATAATAACTCAAAAAGATCTTCCATTGTATCGGCAAATGGTTTCCAATACATCATTTTTCAAAAAAATCAAAGACTGTTTGGACACCATACTTGAAACTGATCACAGAATTTCATTTGATAAATACGTGGACTTATTTAATCAAGTTTATAGGGGCTACAATGCTCGCACAGTTCAGTATAATTCACAATAATCGCAAATCGCCATTTAAAGATTGTTCCATGTTGAAAACTATATAAGAACATCTTTACTGTCCAAAGTAGATGAATGAAACTATCCATTCGCCTCAAAAACTC
>JACCDW011914697.1_pt1 | contig 50669 bp, 50 predicted proteins | sample 7449781 | NCBI WGS metagenome assembly JACCDW01 (sample SAMN15323449, study PRJNA562643) | freshwater metagenome | isolation source: river surface water | place: USA:Blue River Watershed | collected 2017-08-18
AACTTCCATTGCAGGAGGTTGGCCCGGGGATCCGGGAGGGTCTGCCCTCAGGTTCCGGAGCCCTTTGTTAAACCTTGGAGAAACTTCACATGAAAAAATCCCTAGTTGCACTGGCTACTTTGGCCGCAGCGACCGGTGCCTTTGCACAGACCCCGAGTTCGCAACCTTTGGCTAGCTCGTCAGTCACCATCTTCGGTGGCCTGGACGCTCGTATCAACCGCTTGTCAGCTGACAATGCTGGCTCGCTGACCCGTCTTGACAACAGTGGCGAATACAGCTCACGTTTGGGCTTCCGCGGCATGGAAGACCTGGGTGGTGGCTGGGGTGCCGCATTCTGGTTGGAGGCTGGTATTGGTAACGACGATGGCCGTGGACAAAACTCCACTGCAAACAGCACCAACATGGGTCAGAACCTGTCCGTTGGTACTGGTAACACAGCCGCCACAGCTGCTGGTGCTGGTGGTACTGTGACTGGTTCTCAACTGCGCACACCCACCACTTCGGGCTTGAACGGCTTGCAAGGCATTACCTTCAACCGCGCTTCGACAGTGTCTTTGATCAACAGAAACCTGGGCGAATTGCGTGTAGGTCGCGACTACAGCCCCACTTTCTGGAACCTGACCCAGTTTGATCCGTTCGGTACCGTGGGTGTAGGCTCCATGGCCAACGTTGCACTTGGCACGTTGAACCCCGCTGGTGCTTCCATTGCACCCCCGGGTACGGCCAAACCCCAGATTCGCACCTCCAACAGCGTTGGCTGGTTGAGTGCTGACATCAATGGTTTCCGCATCCAGATTCAGCAGGCTTTCTCTGAAGTGCCCACCAACTGCTTGGGCATCGATACCGTGCCTGCAGCAAACTCAACATCCAACAGTTGCGTATCAGCAAATGGCGATGGCAAGCTCACGGCTTTCCGTTTGACCTATACCAATGGCCCCTTGTTCCTGGGCGCGGCCAACTCCACCACCAAGTATGCAACATCGGTTGATCCTGCCGCATTCACCACATCCACAACCCTGGGTATCAACGGTGTAAACGGTGCTGGCAACGTGCCTTTCCTGGGTGATTACAAGGTCACCAACTACGGTGGTTCTTACGACCTCAAGGTTGTGAAACTGTTCGCACAGATGGGAACCCAAGTCAACGGTGCTTACTCCACTCCTTACAGCTCCACGGGTGGTATTCCTAGCACGCCCACCATCACCAATGTGGCTGAAGGCAAGTTGAAGTACAACATGCTGGGTGTGACTGCTCCCATGGGTAACTGGACCCTCAAGGCTTCTATCACCAATGGAACCCGTGTGGCTGATGCGAGCGTTACTAACGATCGCAAGCAAAAGCAGACTGCTGTTGGCGCAGTCTACGCCATGAGCAAGCGCACCAGCCTCTATGCCACCTACTCCACCATGACAGCTGAAGGAGCAGGTGCATCAGCCTCTCAGGCATTGACCTCTACTGCTGCTACGGCCACGACGAACGTCAAAGCCACTGGCGTGGATCTGGGCATTAGCCACCGCTTCTAATCCCTGGGCTGGCTCTAAGCCAGCTTGGATTTAGAACAAACTTTGAAAACCCACCGTGGTCACACGGTGGGTTTTTTTATTGCCCCCATCACGCAATGACTTGACACAGCCTGAGGTCACACGGTTTCAGCGAGAGCAAAAAAGCCCGCACAGTGGCGGGCTTGTGGTCACAGTGTCGTGTAAAACGACACCTTGCATCAAGGCACTGTGCCACCAAGGCTGATGGCTTGCATGACCACTGCTGTAGTGAAGTCGCGAAGTGATCCGCGAGCTTGGGCAGCAAAGCCCTCCAGTGTCGTGTGTGTCACGACATCTGGAGCTATGCCCATGTTCTTCAAAATACTTTGCCCCAAAGAAACATAGGCACAGGCAGAAGTCACTTGATTCATCTCCACCAAATGACAGCGATTGATGATGCCGCGATCAATCTTGCTGACATAGTTGGTGGTGAAGAAAAACATACAGCGTGGTTGATCCATGGTGCTTCGCAGTGACTGCTGAGCCCCCGTGGTCAATCGGTCCACCTCATCAAACACAAAGTAGTTGTGCTGGCTGAAATGCCACAGCGGATGCTTGTCAGTGAGATTGTTCACAGTTTGCACAATGGAAGTGCTGCTGAGTCCACCGCCACAACGAAACATTTCAGTTAGGCAATGATCTGGCTCATGCACAGGCATACTTTTTACACCTTGTGCGAGATCCCAAGCGTCACTGTAGGCAGTCTCCAGTAAGCCAGGCAGCAACTGGGCAAGTGTGGATTTGCCTGTGCCCCATGTGCCATGCAGCAGAATGCCGCTTTTGCCTGCCAAAGGAAATGGCAAGCGGCGTTGCAAGATCAACTCAAGAGTAAGGCGATCTGTGGCATTGGAAAACAAAAAGTCGTCCAGGCAGTTGGGTGAAAGTGCTTTCATTTGAATCTCCAAAAGTTATGGAAAAAGGGGGAGGTGTGCTCCCCGCGATTTCTCAAGCCAGTTCAAATACATCAGAGTCTGATGAGTTCAGTGCAGCTTGTTTTGTTTTGGCTGCTTGCTCCTGGGCAGCTGTGATTTGTCGCTGCTCTTCTCGTGCCTGTTTTTGCAACTCCTGCTCTGCGGCTTTGGCAGCCTTGTCAGCAGCCTCCTCTGCTTCGCGCTCTGCTTTAGCAACTTCGCGCAGCTTGGCTTGTTGTTGACTGTAGTAAGCGGCAAGTGCAGCATTCACAGCACTGTCGTGACGAATCACTGCATTGGCTTGAAACTCGCCAGTGGGTAAATAGGTGGCGACAATGACCACTTGTTTATCAGCCCAGTCAGCGTCTGCAGCGAACAGCTTGGCATCAAACTTCAGCAAACCCAATGTGTTGCCCAAAACTTCATCAGCTGCTTTGGCAGCTCGCTTGGTCACAGACAAGGGCTTGCTACCTCCCATGCGGATTTGCTCTACGCCACCATTTTGTTCGATGAACAAGATCAAATCACTTGATTTGATCCCTTGGCGCAGTGCCTCACGAAGGGCGATACTGTAGGCGCTGACACGACGACGATCCACGCCAAATACGCACTTGACCACTCGCGTCATGTCGTGTGTGCTGGGCATGAATGTATAGCCACGTGCGTTTATGAAGCGCTCAAGTTCGATCGCGCGGTCTTTGCGCGCGCCCTTGTTTGGGTCCTGCTTCATGGTCAGGTAGTAGCTGTAGGCGTCACGCAAAATGCTGTAAAGGCGCTTGTTGGAGGCTGCCAGTTCAGTGGTTTCCCATGACATGCGAGCCTGTTCCATGGCTGCAAGGCTGACCTTAGTTACTGGGACAGTGGCTGGGGCATTGCTGCTGCTTTCCACACGCATAGTCACGGGCACTCCCAGCGCATCCAGCTTGAAGCTGGGCGCAGAGGTGGTGGTGTCGTTTTGCACGACAGGGGCAGTGATTTCACCAAGGGTTGAAGCAAAGTTGCTGTTGGTGATGTTGGTGGTGGTGTTGCTCATGACGTTTCCTTTCGTAAGAGCGGAGGTGAACGGCTTGGACGACATGTCTTTTGCATCGCTCACTGGTATCTATTGAACCGCTAATAACAAGTATTGAATCACTTTGATTTTTATTGTTATAGTTGTAGCCATGAAGAGCTCAAATAGACCGTTTTACAAGGGCATACAAGGCTTCACTCGTGAGCGAGAGGAGGATTTGTGGCGCAACGCTGAAATAAGTGTGTATCAGTGGTGTTGGCGATACCTTCGCCTGAGCCCTGTTTTTTGGTTCGCAAGAACAGCTGGCGTATCCCCCAAGCACCCTGATTTGGCTCGTTCCTATGAGGCTATTGGTGATTTGCAACACGAAATGTTTCGTAAGTGGTGGCGCGACACAGGGGCTAATCTATTTGTTGAGAGCACACGTCCCCTGCGAACACGACTGGTAGATGAAGAGAACTTTGACAAGTTTGTGTTTTACCCTGAAGGGAAAAGTATCATGGTGGAAATCCCGCTGACCATCAGCCAAGCCACCATCACCAAACAAATCCGTGAGATATTGAGTCAAACGCATCCAGGGCGATCGCTCAATGTGATGGAGCACAGCACAGCCAAGTGGAGGCTGTATACCAAGCGTTTCAATCTCAACACACTTGAGCGAGAGTATTGGACATTGCTGTATCGCATGCTCTACCCAGATATTGCAGCATGGCGAATAGGTGACAGGCTCAAGTTGGCGCCTGGTTTGAACTTGAGAGACAGGGACAGGTGGAAAGTAAGCAGAGCCACCAGCCCACACACACGAATGAGCAGCACTATTGGGCGGTATCTATACAAAGCTCAATGGACACTATGGAATGCAGAGAGAGGCTTATTTCCCAACGCCACAAAAGCGCAGCCCGTTGCTATGCCTTTTGGAGAAAAGCTACACAAAGACTTCTTGGATGCAACAGGCAGGCGCATTGACTCTGTGTCCCCATGGCACCAATGGCTGCATGAACAGCACTATGAAGATTTAGCATACAAGGTTCGAGTCAAAAACAATCTACCAAGAGTTACTGCATTCACAGCCAAAATGTTAGAAAGATTTCCAAAGTTTATTGCTGGCGAGAGCGATTTGATCATATGAGATTGTGTAAAAAGTCACCTCAAACCAGCTCCACTGCATTGCGTTTCATGTCGTCATTGACATCAATGTAGCGTTGGGTGATGGCGATGGAGCGGTGCCCTGCCAAGCTAGCCAACACACGCACCCCAATACCTTTGTTGGCAAGGGTGGTGATGAAGGTGCGGCGCATGGAGTGGCTGGACGCTCCTGCAATGCCTGCGTGCTTGAACAGGTAGTGAAAGTGCTGTGCCATGACATTGGCTGAGAATGGGCGCCGCCCTGCAGTGACAAACACAGGGTGCTGGGGCTGGCAGGGTTGGCGCAGGGCAATGTAGTCAGCGAGTTCTTCACGCAGCTTTTGAGGCAGGAACACAGTGCGGGCGTGTCGTCCCTTGGTCTGCTGTGCGCCCAATCGCACTTCAGCTCGCACAGTGCCATCTGCGTTGAGCAGGTCTTGTATGCGCAAGCTGGCGATTTCTCCCACTCGCATGCCTGACCACAGACCAGTGAGCAGCATCACGCGATTGCGCAGGGGGTAGTTTTGGGTGGCGATGAAATCCAGCACTTGGCTGACTTCCTCTGGCGTGAGTGTTTTGGCTTGGCTCATAACAGGTGTTGTTTGCATAAATGATTGAGTAGTTATTAGTGTGTTTGATTTGACAGTTTTGGGCGATCTAAAACCCGATGCTGTGATGGGTTGAAAAAGATCAATGAAATCAATGACCCAAATAAAAGCATGATTTCCTTTGGTGTGGGTATTTATCACTTGAGCCACTTGATCTGTGGGATCAACACAACAGATCTGGACAGCGGCGCATAAAACCACGCATAAGCGCAGTTGCCCATGTCCAGCTACCCAGGTCGCTGGGCTGATGTGATCGTTGCTTGCAGGGCTGATTTGAGGGGTGAGCTGCAACAGATCCCAGATGTGGCAACAAGCGACGGCTTTTGTGAAATACCCACAGTTGTGATCAAGCAACGAGCGAACTGGCGTTCGCTGTGCATTCGCATGGCGCAGCCATGCTCTGCACCCGTTTCACTTGGGGTTGAGAGATGGCTGGTTGGGGAAAGTTTTGAGCAAACGACGGCTATGTCATCACCAAGATGAACATAGCCGCCGTGTCGTTCTGGTCAGTGCAAAGCCCATCGCAGGACGAGCATGGAAGAGTTTGACGCGAGACGAATGTATTGAAACTCGCAAACTGCTTCTGCATTGGCTTGCATTGCAGCAACTCTGCGGCTCACTCCATGCAGCAAGCCTCCATACCAACTTGCTGCGAGTGCGGGGTCATTAGCCGTCATATTACAACCCGCGTTTGTGCCATTTGATAGACGAGTGACTTACTCGTGGTCTTTTGCTGCCTTATGTTGTTGATTTATCTTGCTGCCTGATGCGTTGCTTGCGGACCTTGCCTGACATGCGCTGCGCTTGCTTGGCGATATTCATGACCTTGAAGCACTGACCCTGCGTGATCCGCAGTCGTGTGCGTGCAGTTCGCGTGGCTTTGAGAAACTGGTTCAGGGCATGAACTTGATTTAGATCCAGCAGCGGTGCCCAATCCTTGAGCGTGTTGGTAGCCAGCTTGGTGGCTTGAAACAGCTCTGGCGTGCCTGAATGAATATGCGCAACATTGATGCCCTGCTGTGCAAGCCAATGGTCTGTGTGATTTGATTGTGCGATATCTTTACGGTCCATGATTGTATTTAGCCTTGTCAAATAAGATCGTGGATTTTTTATGGTGATATTTGGCTAAATAATGGATGAATGATTACATCGCTACAGTTCGTATCAAAGGGCAACTGGTCAAGACCATGGTGCATGCAGAAAACAGCACCCATGCGCGGTTGATTCTGCAATATCGTCATGGCATGGATTGTGTGGTGTCCAACCCAGTGCTGGCTGAAACCACCCTGTCTAAAACACCAGAACAGCTGCGAATAGACAACCTAAAAGCCAACAAGGATAGAGCTGCAGCTGCGCTTGCTGCTGAACGGCAGCGACAAAAAGTGGCTAAAGCACAACAGGCACTGGCAGCAGCACGCCAGCCAAGCCAGCAATCCAACAGCAGTTAGTGGTTCCAAAGGTGTCGTGTAAAACGACACCAGCTGTCATATCCCGAAACACTGACGGGTTTTTGGTCGCTGGCGAGGGGTTTTCGAGCACATACTTATCTGTGCCCATTCAACACTTGAAAGGAACAAGCAATGAGCACAAGCATCCTCAACTCACTCAAACTCACCGCTGCCCGTAAAAGCCGTTTGCAGCCCGTGGCGATCAAGCGACGCAACAAACTGTTGCAAAAGCTTGCAGAGCAAAGAGACCTTGCCCTGGCTTTGGAGCAAGGGCAGCACTATGCACCCAAACGGCTGCGAACCCTGCGTGATGCTGAAACTGGTGCAAGGATTGTCAAAGAAGTGGCAGTGCGCATCAAGCCATGGTTTTGGACTGGAGATAAAGGCGAATGTTTGCTTGCGATCAACTACGGCAGCAAGCAAATAGAACTGCAGAAAGGCAAAACAGCCATTGATGTAGGTGGCTCAGCCAATCTGCTCAATGTGTTGGAGACCGTGATTGCTGCAGTCAAAAACGGAGAGCTGGACTCACAGATTGAAGTAGCCAGCACCAAGCTTCGAGAAGGCTTCAAGAAGTGATGCTCGCTCTGGTGCGGCGACTTTGCAGCAAAGCGATGTTTTGCTCTCCACTGACCGTGCTGGCATAGTGGTTGTTGATGACCTCTACGCTGGTGCGAGCATTGCGCGCCAGCGTCAGTAAATCGATGCCTTGCCCATACAGCAATCTGAATGTGATGGCAGAGTGGCGCAGGCTATACATGGATCGTGGCTTGCCGTTGGTATTTTTCTTCAAACCCGTTTCAGCAAGCACCCAGTTGAACATCAAACTCAGCACTGCCAGTGCATAGCTGCGATTTTGGATGTCTGGCATAAAAAGGTAATCATCAGGCTTGGCTCTATCAAGTGGCTTTTGGTATTTGACGATTTCTTTGTAGATCCGCACTGCTGGGTAGAGCGTGACTATGGGCGCATCGTGCTTCTTGGTCTCTGGCAGTGTTAGTCGAAGATAAGTGTTCTTACCTTTCACAATCTCAACATGCCTGTGCTTTAGCGTTTTGAGGTCGCTGGGACGAATAAAACCATTGACCATAAATCCCACAATCCAAGCCATATCTGGGGGCATGCGATAGTGGCTGTAGATCAGTTTGTAGGTTTTGCGTAGGGTGCGCTTGGCGTCTGGATGTGGGCGCCCTCGAAGTTTTCTGGCAGTGCGAATGATTCGCCAGTATTCCGTAGGTGTGAATGCGCCCCTTGATGCAGTCTTTATTTTGATTTTGGGAAACTCTGGCAGTTTGTTCAAAGCGCCCACACGCACTGCGTGATGCATGACCTTTCTGGTGGCTACGATGTATTGACCAATGGTTGTGGTGCTGTTGCCATGGCTCATGTGATCTACAAAATCCATGATTTCTTTGTAGCCCACATCTGCGATGTGCATATTGCCCCAGCGTGGCAGCAGATGGCTATCGAGTCTGTTGCGAAGGATCAGCAAACTACCCCTGCCGTATTCACCACGAACCACACGAGCTTTTTCTGCTGCAAACATCTGCGCGGCGAGCACAGCAAAGGAGTGCTGGTCTTGATCCTTGGGTTTCTCCAGTGTGTGATGATCAGCTTGTTTTTTGACAGTGTCCTGAAAAGCGACGCCTATTGTGCTTGCTTGGCTTGATTGATAAGTCTGCAAAAGCAGTTGTTCGTAAAACTCGCGCGCAAATGATTGGGCGACACGAAGGCTTTGGCTTTTGGTGCTGCGTCTGTATGTTCTTCCTTTGATCCAGCAACGCACTTGCCAATATTTACTGGCAGCCATTTTGAACACCACAAGTTTTTTTGGATAACCTGGTATGGGCGTGATGCTCTCTGGGATAGGGACTGTGCGATCACGAGAGCAAGACCTAAACTTTTCGTCATTGATGGCTTTGAGTGAGAAACGGTTCAACATGCCGCAAGCTTACTGTTGCACACCGCAATCTGCGACCACTGCACGAGCTGATCTTTGAAATGATTACTTCATTTTTTTCCGCATCTTAGCCGAATAAAAACTCTTGTAGCCAAGGTCAAAAAATACTTTTCAGCATATGTTTTTGTTGCAAATCAATAAGCCTACAACATAGTTCATTCATCGACTGGAAAATGTTTGGGGCACCTTCGAAAACCTTTCGGAAACTCACAAGCATGAGGTGCCTTTAGTTGCACTGGCTACTTTGGCCGCAGCGACCGGTGCCTTTGCACAGAGCCCCAACGCTCGTGCCATCACTGGTTCTAACGTTGAAATCTTTGGTGTGCTTGACGCCACTGTCTCTCGCTTGCAGTCTGACGGCGCTGGTTCGGTCACCCGCATGCAAGGCGAAGGCCGCAACGAGTCCTCGCGTCTGGGCTTCCGTGGCGTGGAAGACATGGGTGGCGGCTGGGGCGCTGGCTTCTGGCTGGAAGCAGGCCTGTTCATGGAGTCCGGTGGCATGCAAAACACCACGGCCAACAACACCAGCCTGGGCCAGACCGGCCTCAGCACGGGCACCAACAACACGGGTGCCGCAGCGGCATCTCCCGACGTGGTTTCGCTGGGTGGTTTGCAAGGCCTGACCTTCAACCGCGCCTCCACCGTGTCGCTGATCAACAAAGACATCGGTGAGTTCCGTCTGGGCCGTGATTACACCCCCACCTTCTGGAACAAAACCCAGTTCGATCCGTTTGGTACCGTGGGTGTTGGCGCTTACACCAACCTGGCCTATGGCACGCTCAACAAGTACGTGGCCGTGGCCCCCCCGGGCAACCCCACCCCCCAAGTTCGTGCTTCCAACAGCATTGGTTGGTTGAGCCAGAACATCAATGGTTTCCGCATTCAGGTTCAGCATGCTTTGTCTGAGCAACTGAGCGGCTGTACCGATGTCAAGACTGCCGCTGCTGGCTCCAACGCCGACAACGGTGGCAACCTGTGTTTGGGCCCTGCCAGTTCTGGTCAATACACTGCATTCCGCGTGACCTACAACTCTGGCCCCTTGGCTTTGGCCGCTGCTTCTGGTCAAACCAAGTACCCCTATCCCACAGCAGCTGTCCCAGCGAGCCCTGCCGCCTATCAAGGTGACTACAAAGACGTCAACTTTGCTGGCGCTTACCAGTTGGGTGCGACACGCTTGATGGCTCAGATGGGTACCCAGACTTTTGCTGCAACCGCTGCAATGTATGGCGCAGGCACTAACGCTGCTGCCGCACCTGCTGCTCCGGCAGCTGTTTGGACTGGCTCGCCCGCAGCAGCTGGCTCAGCTTTCACCGCAGGTACCTTGTCAACCACAGAGCGTACCCTGAAGACCACTTTGCTGGGTGTGTCTCACGCCATGGGTCCCTGGACTTTGAAGGCCTCTTTGGGCACCGCCAAGATGACTGGTGCCCAGCAATCAGCCAGCACCTCACGCAATGTGGCTAACATTGAAGACGGTGCCAAGTCCAAACAAGTTGCCATCGGTGCTGTCTATGACTTGAGCAAGCGCACCGCGGTGTATGGCACCTACTCGCGCCTGACCACCACCGGCCAAAACACTGTCGCTAGCATGGGCATTGCCTCCGCTGCAGCCGTTGGTTTGGGTGGTAGCAACACCGCCACCGGTTTGGACCTGGGCGTGCGTCACCGCTTCTAATCCCCTCGCTGGCTCTGTGCCAGCCTGGATTTAGAAAAGCCTTTGAAACCCACTGTGGCAACACAGTGGGTTTTTTCTTGTGCGGCATAGAATGCACATGCGGGCAAGCCTAGGGTCAGAGCCCGGGAACATGACAAAGGAATTGAAATGAGCGAAGTGGCGCTGGCCAAGCAGTGGCTTCAACAGGGCCAGCCCGAGATAGCCGCCGAAGGTTTGATGCGCTGGTTAAGCCAACACCCGCAAGATGACCAGGCTTGGGCCACTTTGGCTGAATGCATGTGGGAGTTGGGGGATCATTCCAAGGCTGAGTTGGCTTTTCGGCGGGCGATTGCGAGTAACCCCGACCGCCTGGATTTGGCCTTGCCTTTGGCCAGGGCCATGCAAAGCCAAGGCAAACACGAGTTGGCTTTGCAGGTGCTGGAAAATGCCCATGCCGCTGACCCGAGCGCCATAGACCTGACGCTGGCTTTGGGGATGAGCCTGGCGCTTTTGAACCAAGCCCCTAAAGCCCTGGATGTTTTTGAAGTCGCTTGCCAAACGCATCCCCAGCACCCGGCCGCGTGGTCATTCAAGAGCCTGACGCACACTCGATTGCAGCAGCATGAGGCCGCGCTCAAGGCCGCCGAACAGAGCCTGGCTTTGCAGGCGGAATCTAATCCGCAAGGCTGGTTTGCCAAGGGTCGCGTGTGTCAAAAAATGGGGCGCTGGCATGATGCGGCCCAAGCTCTGGAGCAGGCGTTGGCGCAGCAGCCCGATCACGAGTTGGCGCTTCAGTTGCTGGCATCGATTCGGGTGACGCTGGCCGAAGAGGACCTGGCCCCGCTAGAGGCCATTGAGATGAGCCGCCTCAATGCCATGGCCTTGTTGGGGCAGCACTTGCGAGACTACCCCCCATCCGGCAAGAATCGATCTGTCCCGTACTTTCGCTTCAAGCACGATGTGGAGCAGGCCCAATTCTTTCTTTCGCAGGGCGTGCAAACCGATTGGGCCAGAGATCTGGCTCTGCGTGGCGCTGAAATTTGGGCCCGCACACCCGACCCGGGCCAGGCGTTGCAGCTCGATGACGCGACTTTGACGGCATTGAAGAAATTCTGGGCCCAGCGGCAAACCATGGATTTGCCAGCGATACCAGTGTCCGCACTGAACCCGGCCCTGGATTGGCACGCCATTGAGAAACAATATCTATCCAGTCAGCCCGAAATGGTGGTCATAGACGGTTTTCTGGCCCCCGAGGCCTTGGCGGCATTTCAGCGTTTTAACCTCTGGTGCCCGGCCTGGACCAGCGAGTACCCAGACAACAAGTACCTGGGCGCCTTTTCTGCCAAGGGGTATATCAGCGAGTTGCATTTGCAACTGGCGCGTGATCTGCGCCAGGCCATGCCCGGTGTGTTCAAGGACCATCGGTTGATGGAGTTCTGGGGTTTCAAATACGATGCCAAATTAGGCAAGGGCATCAATGTCCATGCCGATCACGCCCAGGTCAACTTGAATTTTTGGGTCACGCCAGACGAGTTCAATCTGGACCCGAGCAGCGGCGGTTTGCGTGTCTATGATGCCCCGGCGCCCGCGCAGTGGGCCTTTGACGACTACAACCACAATGCCGACAAAATTTACCAATTTCTGCGTGAGCAAAACGCTGGTGAACAAGTGGTCACTTACCGGTGCAACCGGGCTGTCTTGTTCAATTCGGCCTTGTTCCATGAGACCGATGCGGTTCATTTTGCAGACACCTATGTCGGCAGGCGAGTCAACATGACTTATTTGTTCGGCGCTCAGCTGGGCGATTGATCCCGCAGGGGGCTTAAGGTCGGCCTGTCGTAGCGTTGCATCAGGCGGGCCAGATGAGCGCGGCCAGAGCCCCGCGCGTAGGGTTTGCAAAGAGCCAGCATGGACATGGCGGCTTCGACCATGGCTGCGGGGCCGTTGTCATCTTCCAAAGCAGCCCTGGGTTGCCGGACATACGCATAGCTGAGCCACCAGGTGCTTTGCAGCACCAGGTGTCGGGCGGTGGCTTGGCGATCTGTATCGTCCATGTCCAGCAGACCAGCGTGGCACAACTGATTGAGCAGCACCTGAAACGCGATGTCTTTGTGTTGCAAGACTTCTTTCATTTCGGATTCCAGGCGGCGGTTACGGCTGAGCAGGTCGTTGAGGTCGCGGTAGATGAAGCGATGGGTCCAGATGCGCTCCATCAGATGGTGGATGAAGAACCAGGCGTCTTCCAGCTGCTGTACTTGCGGGGCCGAGACCAGCAATTCGAGCAAATCGGCCTTGTAGCGGGTAAATAGCGCGTTGACCAATTCATCTTTGGCCGGGTAGTGGTAATACAGATTGCCGGGGCTGATGCCCAACTCGTTGGAGATCAGCGTGGTTGACACATTGGGCTCACCAAATCGGTTGAACAGCCCGAGGGTGACTTCCAAAATGCGCTCGGCGGTCCGACGCGGGGCTTTTTTAGCCATTGCGTGACCGTTTGGCAGCAGGTTTTTTGGTGGGCGTGGTTTGGGTCGTGCGCAAGGTGGCCAATTGCGCTTCCAGTTCAGCCACACGTGACTGGAGATCGGCCATTTGCTGGGCGCTGGGCCAGCCCTGACGGTGCAGGGCCTGCAGCACCCTTTGTTCGAACATCCCTTCCAGGCTGTCCCATGGCGCCCCTTGGGTCTGCGGCAAGGGGGGTTTGCCCTTGGCCAACTGATGCGCCATGGCGCTCATTTTTTCAGTCGCATCGGCGATTTTTTGCTCGGCGGTCTGTTGGGCCTGGCGTTGCAGATTGAGCCCGTCTTGCAGCATTTTTTGCAAGGCCTCTGATCCTTTTTTTTGCGCCTGGGAAAACGCCCCCAAGCCTGCCAACCAAATTTGCTGGGCCGGATCGGCCGGGTGCGGGTTGTGTGCTTCTGCGGGGTTGTTTTTTTTGCTGGGCATGATGGGGGCTCCTGTAGTGACAATATACCCAAGCGGCGCGCACCGAACAATGAGCAAGGGGCAAAAACATCGCCCAGGGTATACAATATCAAGGAAGCTCTGCAAAACCCCAAGCGTCGTTTCATCCCAAACTCGGGCGCCCTGCTTCGTTGGATTTCTTGCAGAGATATCCCGATATCTGCTTCGAAATCCGCCTTGCATGGCATCCCGATTTTGGGCGAAACTTGCACGCAGCGAGTGTTGCAGAGCTTACCTAAAGAATTATGAGCGATTTACGACATATTGCCATCATCATGGACGGCAATGGCCGTTGGGCCAAAAAGCGCATGTTGCCACGTACCGTTGGCCATGTGAAAGGGGCTGCCACGGCGCGTAAAGTGGTGCAGGCCTGTATGGCGGCGGGGGTCACGCACCTGACGCTTTTTGCCTTCAGCACCGAGAATTGGCGTCGACCGCCAGATGAGGTGCGCAAGCTGATGGATTTGTTCATGCAATATCTGCAAAAAGAGTTGCGTGACATGCAAGAGGGCGGTGTGCGCTTGCGAGTGATTGGTGACCGAACCGCTTTGGCGCCCGAGTTGTGCGAATGGATCGCCCATGTCGAATCAAGCACCCGGGGCAATGAGCGTTTTCACCTGACGGTGGCGCTGAATTACGGGGGTCAGTGGGATATTTTGCAAGCGGTTCAGGCTTGGCAACAAGCTCACCCCGCGTCGGGCCTGAACGAGTTACAAGTGGGCGATTTGGGGGCTTATTTGAGCACCGCCGGCCTGCCCGAGCCCGATTTATTGATACGCACCGGGGGTGAGGCCAGGGTCAGCAATTTTCTGCTTTGGCAGATGGCCTATACCGAGATGTATTTCACCGATGTCCTTTGGCCCGATTTCAATGCCGCACACTTGCAAAATGCACTGCATTGGTTCGGGCAAAGGGTGCGGCGCTTTGGGCGCACCGATGAGCAAGTGGCCCAGGTGCAGGAGAGGTTGGCCCAACTCAAAGCCTGAGCCTCAATGTTAGAATGTTCTGGTTGGATGCATATTCCAACTATTTTTTAAATTTTTTGCACTACCTCATGATGAAAAGAGAGATGACTCACCATCTGCGTCGCGAACCCGCGACGCAAAACTGCGTGGCCCTGATCGATCACAAGTACCTGACCTGGCTCTTGGGGCTGACCCCTGAATCAGATCCTGTCCATCGGTTCGCACTGGCTCCTGTGTTGTCAGGGGTGCTGGAACAGGTGAGCGTGCTGGCCGAGGTGCAGCGGGTTTATTGGTATTCGGATGTCCATGACGATGCATTGCCTCAAGGCTTGATTCAACGCATGGTGGCTTCGCGCGAGAGCGACGGTGGCGCGTCGGCACGTGCGGCTTTGGCGGCAGACCTCAAAACACTGGCCGAGCGCAAGGCGTTTCGCCACATCATTTTGGCCAGTGACGACCAAAGCTTGGTCTCACTCATAGACGATGCGCAATTGCACGGTGTTGCTGTGCATATTTTGGCCGATGAGGCGTCGCGCAATCTGGAACAATTGCGCAAAGACGACCCGGATTGGGCCGACCTCTTGGCGCAAGCCGACTCTCGCTTGCTGCTCAACGAGCATGCGATGCGTGACTTGACTCAGCCTCGTTTTGGCAAGGGACTGGCTCGCCAGGCGCATGTGGAAGACATAGACGCCATACGCCCCATTCTGACCGAGGTGGTGCAGGCATGGTGGGCCGAAGAGCCCGAAGATTTGCGTGAAGATCTGCGCGAGGAGCTGCAGGTCAGCCGGGGCATCCCCCAAGAGGTAGACCGACAAATGCTGTTGCAGGTTCGCAAAGCGCTCGATCGCACCCTCAGCTTCCAGGAGAAGAAGCTGTTGCGCGACATGGTGCGCGCCACGGTGCTTGGGGAAACCCCGGCCCCCGAATTGCAATCTGCCGATTGATCCACAGGCGGTTTTCTTGAGCGATCCTTTCACCCCCCGTTGCGTGCTGGTCACCGGCGGGGCAGGCTTTATTGGTAGTAATTTCGTTCATACGATTTTGGGTCAATATGCCGACCTGAAGCTGGTCAATCTGGACAAACTCACCTACGCAGGTAACCTGGGCAATTTGTCCTCGTTGCGAGATGACCCGCGCCATGTGTTTGTGCGCGGCGACATCGCCGACGCCGATCTGGTCGCTGATTTGTTGGCCGAGCATCGGCCACAGGCACTGGTGCACTTTGCCGCTGAGTCACATGTGGATCGATCCATCCATGGGCCAGGTGATTTTTTGCACACCAATGTCTCGGGCACTTTCAATTTGCTGCAGTGTGCCCGTGCTTATGCACAAGGGTGTGGCCCGCAAGCGTTTCGATTTTTGCAAGTCAGTACCGACGAGGTGTATGGCAGTCTGACACCCGATGCGCCCCCGTTCTCCGAGTCCAACCGGTTTGAGCCCAATAGCCCCTATTCGGCCACCAAGGCGGCGGCGGACCATTTGGCGAGGGCTTGGCACCACACCTATGGATTGCCGGTGCTGACGACCCATTGCTCGAACAACTATGGCCCCTATCACTTCCCTGAGAAGTTGATCCCTCTGGTGATACACCGGGCTTTACAGGGCGAACCTTTGCCCATTTATGGTGACGGCCAGCAAGTGCGTGACTGGCTGTATGTCGAAGACCACTGCCGCGCCATATGGCGTGTTTTGCAGGCTGGGCAACCGGGGCAGACCTATAACATCGGGGGCTGGAATGAAAAAACCAATCTGGAAGTGGTGCGCACCTTGTGTGCGGCCCTCGATGAGATGAGTCCGCGCGCAGATGGCCAGTCTTATGCCCGGCAAATCACCTTTGTCACCGATCGGCCCGGGCATGACCGCCGCTACGCCATCGATGCACGCAAGATTGAGCGTGAATTGGATTGGCGACCCCAGGAAAGCTTTGAGACCGGCATCCGCAAGACGGTGCGATGGTTTTTAGACCACTCGGATTGGGTGCGCGATGTGACCAGCGGTACCTACCGACAGTGGGTGACGCAGCAATATGGCTGAAGACTGGACCCAACGCACCGCCCTCGTGCTGGGCGCGACGGGGCAGTTGGGCATGGCTTTCCAGGAGGCGGTTGGGCAGGGTTGGGGAAAAGGGCTCGCCGGCCAGTGGATTTGGGCCGATCGCCATGCATTTGATTTGGCACACCCTGAAGCCGTCGCATCGGCTTTGCAACGCCGGCAGCCTGACCTGATCTTCAATGCCGCTGCTTATACGGCAGTCGACCGCGCGGAGTCTGAGCCCGAGTTGGCGGCCAAGGTGAATGCCGAATCGGTGCGCACGTTGGCTGAATATGCCGGGACCAGGCGTGTGCCCCTGGTTCATTTCTCGACCGATTATGTGTTTGACGGTTCATCCGATCGACCCTACACGGAGACAGATCCGGCCTCACCAGTGAGCGTTTATGGCCGCACAAAATGGGAAGGGGAAAAGGCGGTTCAATCTTTGAGTGAACGGCACTTGGTCATCCGCACCAGCTGGGTGTATGGCCGACATGGTGGCAATTTCATGAAAACGATGTTGCGCTTGGCCCAGGAGCGGGAGTCTTTGCGGGTGGTGGCCGATCAGTGGGGCGTGCCGACCTCGGCCCTCGGACTGGCACAGCAAAGTTTGCGCGCCTGTGCCTTGGCCTTGGCCGACCCGCACGGCCAGATGTGGGGCCTGTATCACCTGACGGGCCGGGGTGAAACCCATTGGCACGGTTATGCCTGCCATGTGCTGGCCCGGGCTGCACAGTGGGGTGTGCCTTTGCGGGTGGCGGCAAACCAGGTGCTTGCCATTGGCAGCCATGAGTTCCCGACACCAGCCCCACGCCCCAAAAATTCTCGGCTGAACTGTACCCGCTGGTCAAATGCGTTTGGATGGCCCTGGCCGGACTGGCGACAGGATGTGGACTCGGTTTTGTTGGAAGTGTTGTCAGATCAGGGGGTTTTGACGCCGGCCATGCGTGACAAAATCACCTCTGAGCGGTCGGCCCAATAAGGCGACTGTGGATTCTTTTCAAACCACTTGGGTCTGGGCAGCATGACGGCCAGGCGAGCGGCTTCCCATTCGTTCAAATCGGCGGCGTTTTTGCCGAAGTAGTGCCGGGCCGCAGCCTGTGCACCAAAAACGCCTTGCCCCCATTCGACATGGTTGAGGTAAATTTCCAGGATGCGGCGTTTGCTCAGCATGCCTTCGAGCATGAAAGTCAAAATCAGCTCTTGGCCTTTGCGTGGCCAGTTGCGCTCACCAGATAAAAAAAGATTTTTGGCCAATTGTTGGGTGATCGTCGAAGCCCCGACCAGTCGTGGTGCGCGGCCTTGGCGTTGTGCCTGGGCCGTGGCGCGCTCATTGCGTTGCCAGGCTTTTTCGAGCGCTTCCCATTGAAAGCCATTGTGTTGCAGGAACAGATCATCTTCAGAGACGATGACAGCGCGTTGAAGGTGAATCGAGATGCGGCTTAGCTCGACCCATTCTTGCTGCCAGCGAGGCGTCTTTGCCGTGCGAGACAAACGAGCCCATTCGCTGCGTTGAAAAGCCGTGGACTCTGGCGCGACCCAGACCATGGTGACGACTTTCAGGGCAAAGAAAACTTGCAAGCCGACGCACATCATCAGAACCATGAAAAGCCACATCTTGAAGATGCGCCATACAGATGATCTTTGGGCTGGCATGGGGCGGGGGCGTTAGCGGCCTTCCCGGCCAGGTTCGAACCACTGGGTTTGCAGGCCGTCTTCAGCGCTGAAAGTGAAACGCACCACCCAGGCCAGTTGGTCGACTTGGCGTTTCATGGCGGGGAGGAATTCGCCGAAGGGGGCGGCACTGTTGGCGATGGCTCGTGCGCGGCGATCCAGTTCGGGCAGACCAGAGCCTTGGGCCACCTCGGTGGAGACCATTCGGCCGGTGACATCGACAGTCAGGATCAGGGTGAGGGCGCCATACAGCCGTTTGCCCTGATGGGTAGGGAAGTGGCGGGTGCCTTGTGCTTCAATTTTGCGGCGCAGCCCGTCATAGTATTCGGCATACACCACTTCACGGGTTGAGGGGCCCATGAAGCGTTTTCTGGGGCGGGCGTTTTCCTCTTGTATGCGGCGTTCAATTTCTGCCAAAGCCTGTTGTGCGGCGGCTGGCACCGGGGTGGGCATGCGTTTGATCTGGCTCAGCAGAGCCTCTTGCTGTTGCTCGAGTTCACTCAATTGCTCTGTCATGGTTTGCAAGGTGTGAGGGCCACGGCCTGAGCTTTGCTGCGGGCGCACGGTTCGCGCTCGGCCGCGCTCGGCGTCCCCTCCCCCGGCCCAGGTGGCCTGGGCCAAGGCTTGGGCTTTGGCCGGGGCTTCGACCGCAGCCTGGGTTCGGCGGGCATTGAGCAACACGATCTCCAGCGCCTCAGGCGGTGCGACTCGGTGAGGCGGATGGGGGTTGGACAAGGGAAGGGTCAGTACGCCCAGATGCAGCCCGAGTGACAGGGCCAGGGCCACCGACCAGCGTTCAAGCCGCATGGTCACCCGTGGCAGTCGGCGCCGGTTCGACCAAGTCGATGTCCAGGCTGATCGGCCCGGCACTGACCATATCGTCTTCGTTCTCATCTGCCGAATCGGCAGCGGCGAGGGCTTCGGGCTCAAGCACAGCCAGGACGGTGGCCGACACATTCAGGCCCATCTCGTCGATTTGTCCCAGTTGCAAGCGCAATCTTTGGCCGCGTTGCAAGCCAGAGGCAGTGACCTCCAAAACCAAAGGCAATTCGTCGGCACGCACCACCGCGGGTTGGTCCGGCCAAGCTTTGATGACGGTCGCTTCAAGTTTATGGATGTTCGCCTGCACCAGATGGCGCAGGGTCCAGAAACGCTCCATTTGCGCCTGATGGGCGTTATAAGCGGTGTAGGCCGCCTCAAAAGAAGAAATGATCGACAGCAGTTCAGCGCTTTTCGGTTGGAAAGGGGCCGCCAGGGCCGCAGTGGCGCCATGACGGGCGCAAGCGATGATTTGCCACTGATTGACCAAATCGGTATAGCGGCGCAAAGGCGAGGTGCTCCAAGCGTAACAAGGCACGCCTATGCCGGCATGGGGCAAGGCCTTGGTGCCCATGCGTACCTTGATGCCGGGGGCCAGGCTGGCCTGACTGCGATAGATGGCGGGCACACCCAGTGCACTCATCCATTGCCCCCAGGTGCTGTTGGCCAGAATCATTGCTTCGGCCACGATCAGGTCTAAGGGGGAGCCGCGCCGTCGGGTCGAGATGTCGACGAGTTCTTGGCCGGTGGGTGCATCTGTGGTTTTGTCGACGAGGCGGAAGGTGTAGTCGGGCCGGTTGAAGGTCTCTGGCTTGCCCCGAACTTTTTCACGCGCCTGCTTGAGTTGCAGTGCCAGGCGATACAGCCAAGCCATGGCCGGTCGAGGCATGGCTGGCTCTGGGCCGCGCCCACACCATGCGCTGCCAGGGTCTTGCAGCCAGGTCGGGGTGACGCCATCGTCGAGTTGGTCATGGCGCAAATTGGCGCCGATTTGCACGCGCTCGAGCCTTGTCTCGTGATCGATCACCGTGAGGTCAGACTCTGACACCCTCAAATACAAGGACACGGCAGGGCAAGCTCGGCCTTCGATCAGGGTGTAAGCCTGCACCACCTCATCGGGCAACATGGTGATTTTGTGCCCTGGCATATAGACCGTGGACAAGCGCGAGCGGCCTTGGGCATCGATGTCGCCTCCGGGGGTCAAGGCCAAACCCGGCGCGGCAATATGGATGCCCAGAGTCACAGTGCCCGAGCCCAGACCCTGTACCGACAAAGCGTCATCGATTTCCGTGGTTTCTGAATCATCGATCGAGTAGGCCATGGCTTCTGACAGGGGCAGCTCTGCGGAGATGGGGGGGGCGGTCAAGCACGGAAACCCGGTGCCTTTGGGGAAGTGCTCAAACAAAAACCGTTGCCAATGGAATTCATAGGCAGAGCCGATGGCGCCTGCACCTTGCAGCAGTTCCAGCGGAGCACGCTGGCTGGCCCGGGCCGCTTGAACCACAGCTTTGTATTCGGGTGAATTTTTGTCGGGTTTGAACAGGATTTTGAAAATCTGTGTTCGGATTTCTGCGGGGCAGGTGCCCTGATTCAGTTGTTCGGCCCACTGGTCAATGAGTTGCTGTATTTGCTTTTTCTTTTCAATGGCGGCCAGGGCCTGCTGCAATACCTCGGCATCGGCTTTGCGAAAGTGCCCCTTGCCAGCGCGTCGGAAGTAGTGCGGGGCTTCGTGCAGCCGAAGCAGCATCGCGGCCATTTGAACGGTGGTGCATGTGTCGCCAAAGTACTCGCGCGCCAGATCGCCGAAGCCGAATTCTTCATTTGGCGCAAACTCCCAGGCGAGGTCCAGTTCGATGAGCTGGCCCTCCAGCTGGGCTTGGGCCAGCAATTGGGCGGGGTGGGGTTGCTCGAAACGCAACACGATGTTTTGTTGTTTGGCCTTGACCCGTTTGCCCGATTCAAGCTCGATCTGGGCCGAAGCGTCGGCCTCGGACAAAATGCGTCCGCCGAGAAACTTGCCCGCTTCTTCAAATAGTGCATGCATGTCGGGATTGTCCCACGCCCATCGATCAGGCTTGGTCGGATAAGCCCAAAAACCGCATGATTTCTGGCAAGTGAGCCTCAAAATCACTCAGGGCGTGGTCACCTCCGGGCAAGATGCGCGTTCCCTCGTGGGGGTAGCGCGCTGCCATTTCCCGCCAATCGAGCACTTCGTCCCCCTGCGCAATGAAGCTCAGATAGCGTGAGGGCTGTTGCAATGGGCCTGCCTCGAGTTCGGCCATCTGATCGATGTGTTCTGGCAAAACCTCGACCCACGCATCGGGCTGATGCCATGAGGGGTGTCGGCCCACCCAGGGTCGCAAGTCGCGCGCAGGGTGGACGGCGGGGTTGAGCAAAACCGCCCTGCAGCCCGCCTGCTCGGCCAGCCAGGTGGCGTAGTACCCCCCCAGAGAAGAACCCATCACCGCCATGGTGTCCGTGGGCCAACCTTGGATCAGTGATTGCAGGAGGGCGGCCACCTCACGCGGTGACTCGGGCAGTTGTGGGCAGGCCCAAACCACCTCTGGCCATGCCTGAATGCGGCGCGCCATGACTTGGGCTTTGGTCGAGCGAGGCGAAGAGCGAAAACCGTGCAAGTAGAGCAAATGGGTGATGGCAAGGGGCGTCATCAAGAGATAATAACGGCATGCCCATCGTCATCCAACGCCCCACCTTGAGCTCGCGCCTGGCTTATTGGCTGCGCGGGTTTGATGTGCCGTTGTTGGTGGCAGTCGGTTTGTTGGCCATGATGGGCTTGATCACCATGTACTCTTCCGGGTTTGCCAATGGTGAGCGATTTTGGGATCAGGCGAGAAATTTACTGATCGCGGCCACGGCGATGTTGTTGGTGGCGCAAGTGCCGCCTCAAAAGCTGATGAGTTTGGCGGTTCCTTTGTACCTGCTGGGGGTGGCCCTCTTGGTGGCGGTGGCCTTGTTTGGGATCACCAAAAAGGGTGCGACCCGCTGGATCAATCTGGGGGTGGTGGTGCAGCCCAGCGAGTTGCTCAAGATTGGTGTGCCCCTCATGCTCAGCTGGTGGTTTCAGCGCCGCGAGGGTCAATTGAGGCCGCTCGATTTTTTACTGGCCACCGTCATATTGGTCATTCCGGTCGGACTGATCATCAAGCAACCCGATTTGGGCACGGCCCTGTTGGTGCTGAGCGCGGGCTTGTATGTGATTTATTTTGCCGGCCTCAGTTGGCGCTGGATCATTCCACCCGTGCTATTGGCCGTCTTGGGCATAGGCTTGCTGATCTGGTTTGAGCCCGCGTTATGCGCCGATGGTGTGCGCTGGCCACTGCTGCACAATTACCAGCAGCAGCGAATATGCACCCTGCTTGACCCCTCGCGTGACCCCTTGGGCAAGGGGTTTCATATTTTGCAAGGGTTGATTGCCATCGGCTCAGGCGGCTGGCTGGGCAAAGGGTTTATGCAGGGCACACAGACCCACCTTGATTTCATCCCGGAGCGCACCACCGACTTCATTTTTGCGGCTTATAGCGAAGAGTTTGGTCTGGTGGGTACGGCGGGCCTGTGTCTCGTGTTCTTGTACATGGTGAGTCGGGGCTTGACGATTGCGATGGAAGGGGCGACTTTGTTCGCACGACTCTTGGCGGGCAGCCTGAGCATGATTTTTTTCACCTACGCCTTTGTCAATATGGGCATGGTCACTGGCATTTTGCCGGTGGTGGGTGTGCCCTTGCCCTTCATCAGTTATGGCGGCACGGCCATGCTGACCCTGGGCATTGCGCTGGGCATGCTCATGTCGATTGCGCGCACCAAGCAGTTGGTGCAGTCTTGAGCTTCTTTAGGCCCTGACAAAGGCCGTGACCAGGGGCTGATCGCCGATCTGACGGCTGGCGTGGCCGTGGCGTAGGGGGTCAAAAGTGGCCCCGGGCGGCAATACATCGTTGGAAAAGAAATGCTGTCCCGGGCCAAAGACCCGGCTGCTGCCGTCTTGCAAGCGGATCTCCATTTGCCCTTGCAATATGAACACCCACTGCGGCGTGGTGGTGACGTGGAACTGGCTCTGGAACCCGACCGGGCTTTGGCGCAGCTGCAGGCCACCGCTGGCCATCAGCACGGACAGCCTTGACTGGGGCGAACCTTGATCCAGGGCGATGGTCTCGGTACGGAATTTGGCCCGGCCATCGGTGTCGGTGTAAAGCACAGTTTGGGCGAATGAGCTCATGAGGGTCATCTCTCTGATGTGCCCCGTCGGGGCGCTTTGGTTGTGCCCACACACATGGGCTTGTGCGGGGCTTCCCTGAAGGGCCGATAATATCGGTTTTTGCCTCTGGATCCACACCATGAACCGCAAAGTCGAATCTGCAGGCCGCAAGGTCTACATCAAAACCTTTGGTTGTCAAATGAACGAGTACGACTCGGACAAGATGGCCGATGTCTTGGGGGCGGCCCAAGGCTATGAAAAAACCGATGACCCCGAACAGGCCGACCTGATTCTGTTCAATACCTGCTCGGTGCGCGAGAAGGCTCAGGAGAAAGTCTTTTCTGACCTGGGGCGGGTCAAACACCTCAAGCAACGCGGGGTGAAGATCGCCGTCGGCGGTTGTGTCGCCAGCCAGGAAGGCGCAGCCATTATTGAACGCGCCCCTTATGTGGATGTGGTGTTCGGGCCGCAAACCCTGCATCGGCTGCCCGAATTGCTCGACCAACGTGAATCGAGCCAGACCCCTCAGGTGGACATCAGTTTTCCTGAAATCGAAAAATTTGACCACTTGCCCCCGGCCCGTGTCGAAGGGGCGAGTGCATTCGTCAGCATCATGGAGGGGTGCTCGAAGTACTGCTCGTATTGCGTCGTGCCCTACACCCGGGGCGAAGAGGTCAGCCGGCCATTGGACGATGTGTTGACCGAAGTCGCCGGGCTGGCGACTCAGGGCGTGAAAGAAATCACTTTACTCGGCCAGAATGTGAACGCTTACCGCGGGGCCATGGGCGGTACCGCCGAGATGGCCGACTTTGCCCTTTTGCTCGAATACGTGGCCGACATGCCCGGCATCGAACGCATCCGCTACACCACCAGCCACCCCAACGAATTCACACAGCGTCTCATCGAGGCCTATGCCAAGGTGCCGCAATTGGTCAACCATTTGCATTTGCCGGTGCAGCATGGCAGCGACCGTATCCTCATGGCCATGAAGCGGGGATACACCGCCATGGAGTACAAGAACATCATCCGGCGTTTGCGTGCCGTGCGCCCTGAATTGTCATTGAGTTCCGATTTCATCGTGGGTTTTCCGGGCGAGACCGAGGCCGATTTTGAAAAGATGATGAAGTTGATTGAAGACGTCGGTTTTGACGCCTCGTTCAGTTTTGTGTTCAGCCCGCGCCCTGGCACGCCGGCGGCCAATTTGGCCGACGACACCCCCCAAACGGTCAAGCTCAAGCGCTTACAACATCTGCAGGCGGTGATCGAGGCGAATGTCCGCGCCATCAGCGCCAGCCGGGTCGGCACTGTACAGCGCATTTTGGTTGAAGGGCCGTCGCGCAAAAATGCCGCAGAACTCATGGGCCGCACCGAGTGCAATCGCATCGTCAACTTTGATGGCGGACCCCTTGGCCAGCGCCTGGTGGGCCAAATGATGGAGGTGCGCATCACCTCGGCTTTGCCTCACTCCTTGCGTGGCGAGGTCGAGCAGAAATAGGGGGCTGACCCCCAATAAGCCTGGTTCCAACTTCTGAGGTCAGCGAGGCATGCCGGGGAAGCCGCCTTTGAGGGCGCCCATGCGCTTCATCATTTTCATCAGCCCGCCGCCGCGCATTTTTTTCATCATGTCCTGCATCTGACCAAACTCATTGAGCAGGCGGTTGACGTCTTGGACTTGCACGCCAGCGCCTTGAGCGATGCGGCGTTTGCGGGTGGCTTTGATGATTTCGGGGCGGGCGCGTTCGGCGGCGGTCATGCTGTGGATGATGCCTTGCTTGCGCACGATGTCTTTTTCGGCCCGTTGCAGGTCGCCTTCTTTGGCTTTGCCCGCCAACTGAGAAGGCAGTTTATCCATCAAGCTGCTGAGCCCGCCCATTTGTCGCATTTGCTGGATTTGGGCCAGAAAGTCATTCAGGTCAAAGCCCTCGCCGCTCTTGACTTTGGCCGCCAATTTTTGCGCCGCTTGCAGATCTACATTTGCGGTGACCTGCTCAACCAGGGCGACAATGTCGCCCATGCCCAGCACCCGCCCGGCATGGCGTTCGGCATCGAAGACTTCCAGTCCGTCGATTTTTTCACTGGTGCCGGCAAATTTCAGGGGTGCACCCGTGACTTGCCTGACCGATAGCGCCGCGCCCCCGCGAGAATCGCCGTCGGTTTTGGTCAGCACGATGCCCGTCAGAGGCAAGGCGTCTTTGAAAGCCCGGGCAGTGTTGATGGCGTCTTGACCCTGCATGGCGTCGACCACGAACAGGGTTTCGACCGGGTTGAGGGCCTGATGCAATTCGCGAATTTCGCGCATCAGGGCCTCGTCAATGGCCAGCCGCCCCGCCGTGTCGACCAGCAAGACATCGAAGTAATGTCGTTTGGCATGGTCCAGGGCCGCGCGGGCGATGTCCAGCGGGTTTTGGCCGGCTTCGCTGGGGAACCATTCGGCGCCGGCTTGTGCGGTCACGGTTTTGAGCTGCTCAATGGCCGCAGGCCGATAGACGTCGGCCGAGACGGTCAGCACTTTCTTTTTGCGTTGGCCGATGAGGTGGCGGGCCAATTTGGCCGTGGTGGTGGTTTTACCAGCGCCTTGCAAGCCAGCCATCAAAATCACCGCCGGGGGTTGGGTGGCCAGGTTGAGGTCGGAAACCCCGTCGCCCATGGTGGAGGCCAACTCCCGCTGGACGATGCCCACCAGTGCTTGCCCGGGGGTGAGTGAGCCCAACACCTCCTGGCCCAGCGCTTTGTCTTTGACCCGCGCCATGAAATCGCGCACCACAGGCAAGGCCACGTCGGCTTCGAGCAGGGCCAAGCGAACCTCGCGCAGCATGTCGGCGACGTTGGATTCGGTGATGCGCGCCTGCCCGCTGATTTTTTTGACCAGGCCGGAGAGTTTTTCGGAGAGTGCTGATGCCATAAGACGCTAAACTGTGGTCATGATTCTAACCACCGAACCTTGGCTGGGTTGGCTGGCCAGTTGGGCCGCCATGGCGGTTTATGCCTTGATCGCCTGGCGCGGCGGCGCATGGGGTGAGACCATCAGCCAGCGACTGTTGACCGCCGCCTGGGTTTTGCACGCCTTGGCGGTGTGGGGCAGTCTTGCCGGCGAAGAAGGGGTGCCCCGCTTTGGGTTTGCCCCGGCCTTGTCGGCCACGGCCTGGCTGGTGCTGACTTTTTATACCCTGGAGCGGCATTGGTTTCCACAAGGTGGGGGGCGCATGATTTTGACCGCACTGGGGGGCTTTACCGTGGCGTTGGCCATGTGGTTTCCTGGTCAACCCATGCATTTGCAGGCCTCTGCGTGGTTGTCATTGCATCTGGTGTTTGGCATCGCCTCTTACGGGTTGTTTGCCGCTGCCGTGGTACACGCCATACTGATGACACGCACCGAGAGGCTGATCCGGCAGGCGGTGGAGGTGCAGGGCACCTTGCCCCTTTTGGTGCTGGAGCGGCTGACTTTCCGTTTGGTCTATGGCGGTTTTGCCCTGCTCACTGCCACGTTGGCCATGGGGATGGTGTTTGGCGAACAGCTCTATGGCGCAGGGCATGCCTGGAGATGGGACCACAAGACGGTCTTTGCGCTTTTGTCTTGGTTGACATTTGCGGCTTTGCTGTGGGCCCGGTTCAGGCTGGGTTGGCGCGGTAAAAAAGCGTTGCGGGTGCTGTATGCAGGCACCGCCCTTTTGCTTTTATCGTACGCGGGCTCGCGCTTTGTCATGGAAGTCTTGCTGGGTCGAGGCGGGGCATGAAGTACCTCATTTGGTTGCTGGTGCTGGCCGGGTTCTGGTGGTGGTGGCGCCAGAAGAACACCCGCTTCAGCCGACCACAGTCGCCGCCCCCCTCCGGGCCGACGGGGGTGCCGCAGGTGATGGTGAATTGCCCCGTATGCGGCTTGCACTTGCCCCGGCAAGATGCCATCGCCGGGCGCGAAGGCCACTATTGCAGCGAGGCGCATCGTGATCGACAAGAGCGCTGAGGATGTGCTTTGGCGTGGGGGTTGGTATCGCCATGCGCGTGCTTGTCCTTCGCCCAACTTTGGCCCGCGGCCAGGCACGCACCCCACTGACCTGATCGTGATCCATTCCATCAGCTTGCCGCCCGGAGAGTACGGGGGGACGCAGATTGCCGATTTGTTCACCAACCGGCTCGATTTCGACGCCCACCCCTATTTCCAGCAAATTCGGGGCTTGCAGGTTTCGGCGCATTTCCTGATCCGGCGGGGCGGTGAGTTGTGGCAGTTCGTCGATGCCGATCAGCGCGCTTGGCATGCCGGGGTGTCCCAATACCGGGGCCGTGACCAATGCAATGACGACTCGATCGGCATTGAACTGGAGGGTTTGGAGGGTGAATGTTTTGAGCCCTTGCAATATGAAACGCTCTCGGCCTTGTGCGCCGCCCTTGCGCAACGCTACCCTATTGCATATGTTGCGGGGCACGAGCATGTGGCCCCCGGGCGTAAAAAAGACCCAGGCCCGGGTTTTGACTGGGCCTTGTTACGCCAGTCTCTGGCATGGCCGGATCGGTATTTTCCCGAGCGCAAGGCCTGAATTTCATCAGGTGAATTTTGATGTGTGGCAGTGAGTGTGTCGCAGACACGCTCACCCAGTATCCATGAGCCACGCAGCACCAAAACCGCTCACAAACCGCGTATTCTTTGCCGTTTTAATTGGATGGCCTGAAAAAATCAGGGCTGGTCGCGATTCTTCAGATGATGTGCAGTCACACCTTTTTTTGGCCCCGGGGCACACGGGCTTGTCGCTTCACGGATACACTACCTATGGTGTATTGAAATCACTTCAAACCCCAGATATAGTGTGACTTAACCAAACGCCCACCTCCATTGGGGCGCAGACGCATCACCCTAGCAACACCAAAACGTCATACAAAAAAGGACACCGAATCCATGCAATCGACCGTTGGCACTGTTTCAGCCTCGACTCCTTTCCAACCGCTCAACCCCACCGCAAACGACACCCCCGTGGCCCAAGCTTTGGCCCACTACCAGATCATCCGTCGCAACGGCGCGGTGGTTCCTTTTGAGCCGGCCAAAATCGCGGTGGCCATGATGAAGGCCTTTCTGGCTGTGCATGGCACGCAGGGGGCCGCATCGGCCAGTGTGCGCGAAACGGTGGATGCCCTGACTCAGAATGTCGTGCGAGCCATGTTGCGCTCGCGCCCGGGTGGCGGCACTTTCCACATCGAAGATGTGCAAGACCAGGTCGAGTTGGGCCTGATGCGGGGCAGCCACCACGAAGTAGCCCGCGCATATGTGCTGTACCGAGAGCGCAGGGCACAAGAGCGGGCGGCCCAAAAAGAGCCCCAAGCGGCGGCCACCCCCGAGCTGCATGTGGTCGATGGTGGTCGGCGCATGGCGCTCGATCTGGGGGCTTTGCGCGACCGCATCGCGGCCTCTTGCCAAGGCTTGGGTGCCGATGTGAAGCCCGACCCCATTTTTAACGAAACGTTGCGCAACCTCTATGACGGTGTGCCGCTGGAAGAGGTGTACAAAGCGACCATCCTGGCCGCGCGCACGCTGATTGAAAAAGACCCTGACTACACCTATGTGACGGCGCGTCTGCTGATGCACACCATCGCCAAAGAGGTGTTGCAAGCTGATGTCACTTCAGCCGAGCTGGCGCAACAGTACCCCGATTATTTTCCCCAGGCCATCAAGCGCGGGGTTGAAAGCGGTTTGCTGGACGAAGAGTTGTTGCAGTTTGACCTGCAACGTTTGGGGGCGGCCCTCAAGCCCGAGCGCGATCTGAAGTTCGATTACCTGGGTTTGCAAACCCTCTATGACCGTTACTTTTTGCATGTGCGCAAGCAACGCATTGAATTGCCCCAGACTTTCTTCATGCGTGTGGCCATGGGGCTCTCGCTGCAAGAGATAGACCGTGAAGCCCGTGCCATTGAGTTCTACGAAGTGCTGTCGTCTTTTGACTTCATGTCGTCTACCCCGACATTGTTCAATAGCGGCACTCTGCGCTCTCAGCTCTCCAGCTGCTACCTGACCACCGTCCCCGATGATCTGGATGGCATTTACGAGTCGATCAAGGAAAATGCCCTGCTGTCCAAGTTTGCCGGCGGTCTGGGCAATGATTGGACCCGTGTGCGCGCCTTGGGCAGCCATATCAAAGGCACCAATGGCGAGTCACAAGGCGTGGTGCCCTTCCTCAAGGTGGTCAACGACACCGCTGTGGCCGTTAACCAGGGTGGCAAGCGCAAAGGCGCGGTTTGCACTTACCTGGAGACCTGGCACCTGGACATTGAAGAGTTTCTGGAGTTGCGTAAAAACACCGGCGATGACCGCCGCCGCACGCACGACATGAACACCGCCAACTGGATCCCTGACCTCTTCATGCGCCGTGTCATGGAAAAGGGCGAGTGGACTTTGTTCTCGCCGTCTGACTGCCCGGACTTGCATGACCTGTTTGGTGCCGACTTTGAGCGTGCCTACACCGCATATGAAGAAAAGGCCAAGCGAGGCGAAATCAAGCCGAGCAAGACGGTTCAGGCCTCTGATCTGTGGCGCAAGATGCTGACGATGCTGTTTGAAACCGGTCACCCCTGGATCACTTTCAAAGATGCCTGCAATGTCCGCTCGCCCCAGCAACACGCCGGCGTCGTGCATTCGTCTAACCTGTGCACCGAGATCACGCTCAACACCAGTGACACTGAAACAGCGGTGTGTAACCTGGGTTCGGTGAACCTGGTGCAGCACCTGAAAGAGGGTCAGCTCGACCACGAGAAGCTGAAAAAGACCATCTCGACGGCGATGCGCATGCTCGACAATGTGATCGACATCAACTACTACGCGGTCAAAAAGGCGCGTGACTCCAACCTGCGCCATCGCCCTGTGGGTTTGGGGGTGATGTCGTTCCAGGATTGCCTCTACTCCTTGCGCATTCCTTATGCGTCGGCCGAGGCGGTTGAATTTGCCGATCGCTCGATGGAGGCGGTGTGCTACTACGCCTATTGGGCATCGACAGAGCTGGCCCGTGAACGCGGCAAGTACTCGTCGTACAAGGGCTCGTTGTGGGATCAGGGCGTGTTGCCGCTGGATACCCTGGACAAGCTGGCCCAGGCCCGTGGGGGCTATGTCGAGGTGGATCGTTCGGTCAGCCTCGACTGGGATGCCTTGCGCCGCAAAATTGCCCAGGACGGCATGCGCAACTCAAACTGCGTGGCCATTGCGCCCACGGCCACGATTTCCAACATCATCGGGGTCGATGCGTCCATCGAGCCCTGCTTTGGCAATCTGTCGGTCAAATCGAACCTCTCGGGCGAGTTCACCATCATCAACAGTTACCTGGTGCGTGATCTCAAGCGTCTGGGTCTGTGGGACGACGTGATGGTCATGGACCTGAAGCATTTTGACGGTTCTTTGCGCCCCATCGATCGCGTGCCGCAAGACATCAAGTCCTTGTATGCGACCGCCTTCGAGGTGGAGCCTCAGTGGTTGGTTGAAGCCGCCTCGCGTCGCCAGAAATGGATCGACCAGGCCCAGTCGCTGAACATTTATATGGCGGGCGCATCCGGCAAGAAGCTGGACGAGACCTACAAGCTGGCTTGGCTGCGTGGCCTCAAGACCACTTATTACTTGCGCACCATGAGCGCAACGCATGCGGAGAAGTCCACCGTGCAGGCGGGCCAGCTCAATGCGGTGTCTTCAGGCGCTGGCGGCGGCATGAGCGCAATGGATGCGGCCGCTGCTGCGGCACAGGCGCAAATGCAGCAAGCCGCCACCGCAGCGACCGACATCAAGTTCTGCGGCGTGGACGACCCGACCTGTGAAGCGTGTCAGTGACACGCAACACTTCATCGCACTGATGTGAACGGACACTTTTCTTTTCACATCATTGCATTCATAATCTGAGTATTGGAAATATTTATGTTGACCTGGGACGACGAAGTCAAGCCCTCATCGCCAAACCCCGTTCTGGGTGGAGCTCATGCCCACCCGGTCATGACTCCCCCTTCTTTCAGCCCGGCACCTGCGGTGCGCACGCTAAACGATGGCGCCATTGCGCCTGCACCAGTCTCTGCGCCGCCACCTGCCGCCAGCGCTCAGGCCAGCAGCGAGCGTCGGGTGAATGTGGCCGACAAGCGCATCATCAATGGCCAGACCGATGTGAATCAGCTGGTGCCGTTCAAGTACAAGTGGGCTTGGGAGAAATACCTCGCCACCTGCGCCAACCACTGGATGCCGCAGGAAATCAACATGAACCGCGACATTGCGCTTTGGAAAGACCCCAACGGTTTGACCGAAGATGAGCGTCGCATCATCAAGCGCAATCTGGGCTTTTTTGTGACGGCCGATTCCTTGGCCGCCAATAACATCACCTTGGGCACCTATCGCCACATCACGGCCCCTGAGTGCCGCCAGTTTTTGTTGCGCCAGGCCTTTGAAGAGGCCATTCACACCCACGCCTACCAATATATCGTCGAGTCTTTGGGTCTGGATGAGTCCGAGATTTTCAACGCCTACCACGAGGTGTCCTCGATTCGCGACAAAGATGAGTTCCTGATCCCGTTCATTGATGCGATCATGAACCCCAACTTCCACACCGGTACGCCCGAGACCGACCAGACGCTGCTGAAGTCGCTGATCGTCTTCGCCTGCCTGATGGAAGGCTTGTTCTTCTATGTGGGCTTCACGCAGATTTTGGCACTGGGCAGGCAAAACAAGATGACCGGTGCCGCTGAGCAGTACCAGTACATCTTGCGCGATGAGTCCATGCATTGCAATTTCGGCATCGACTTGATCAACCAGATCAAACTCGAAAACCCGCATTTGTGGACGGCTGAGTTCAAGGCCGAGATCAAGGCGCTGTTCCTCAAGGCGGTCGAACTTGAATACCGCTATGCCGAGGACACCATGCCCCGCGGCGTGCTCGGGCTCAATGCCTCGATGTTCAAAGGTTATTTGCGTTACATCGCCAATCGCCGCGCCACCCAGATTGGCCTGGAGGCGCTGTTCCCCAATGAGGAAAATCCGTTCCCCTGGATGAGCGAGATGATAGACCTGAAGAAAGAGCGCAATTTCTTCGAAACCCGAGTCATCGAGTACCAATCGGGCGGCGCCCTGTCTTGGGACTAAAAAACCTGATGAATTTGAATTTGCCCTTCACCACTCAACAGACGCTGGCACAAGCGTCGGTGGTGGGCACACCCCGTTCAGGGTGTTGGACCCGGGTCCAACACCCTGAATCGCTTGCGGCCTTAGGGCGGCGAGTGTTTTTCACCAACGATCCTCTCTAAAGGAGTAAATCATGGCAACTGCAAAAAAACCGGCCGCCAAGAAAGCCGCCCCCAAGAAGGCTGCGGCCAAAAAGCCCGCCGCTAAGAAAGTAGCGGCTAAGAAGCCCGCCGCCAAGAAAGCTGCAGCCAAAAAGCCCGCAGCCAAGAAAGTCGCGGCCAAGAAGCCTGCTGCCAAAAAAGTAGCGGCCAAAAAGCCGGCAGCGAAGAAGCCTGCTGCGAAAAAAGTAGCGGCTAAAAAGCCTGCTGCGAAAAAAGCCGCCAAAAAAGCGGTGAAGAAAGTCGCGGCCAAGAAGCCTGCTGCCAAAAAACCTGCGGCCAAGAAAAAGCCTGCGAAGAAAGCTGCGAAAAAGCCTGCTGCGAAAGCGCCTGCTGCCCCTGCGGCTCAGACCACACTGAACCCGCAGGCCGCATGGCCGTTTCCAACGGCCAGCAAGCCCTGAGTTTTTCAGGTCTGGCGTTCAAGCCCGTGTGTCGAAAGACCACGGGCTTTTTGCTGCGCGCGCTCAGGACAGGGTGTAATTCTGGGGGCCGCGATGGGCGATTTTCAGCGCCCCGATCCGATTGCCCAGTTCGGCGCAGCGCACCAGGTCCCACCCCTGCTCCAGTCCATGCAGCAAAGCGCCACGCCATGCGTCGCCACAGCCGGTGGGGTCAACCACTTGGGTGGCTTTGACCGGGGGAACCAGTGATTTTTGACCATCGACCCAGACCTCACAACCTTGTGCGCCCAAAGTAATGATCAGACCGCGCACTTGGCAGGAGATCTGCGCTGGCGTCCAGCCAGTGCGGTCACATAACAACTTGCCCTCGTAATCGTTCACGGTGACCCAGCTGGCCTGTTCGATGAATCGGGCCAATTCAGGCCCATCGAACATGGGCAGCCCCTGGCCCGGGTCGAATACAAAGGGAATGTCTGCTGCTTTCATTTGTGCGGCATGCTCGATCATGGCGTCACGTCCATCGGGCGAGATGATGCCCAGCTGAATGTCGGCCCGGGCTTGTACCTTGCTGATGTGGGCCTGTGACATGGCACCCGGGTGAAAGGCGGTGATCTGGTTGTTGTCGCGATCGGTCATGATCATGGCTTGGGCCGTGTATTCCGATTCGATGAGACGCACAAATTCGCTCGATATGCCCAAGTGCTGCAAGCGTGCCAGATAGTCTTGCCCATCCCGGCCTAGAGTCGCCATGGGCAGGGGGGTGCCGCCCAACTGTCGCAGGCTATAAGCGATATTGCCGGCGCAGCCACCGAAGTCACGGCGCAGGCTGGGCACCAAAAAAGACACATTGAGGATGTGTAACTGCTCGGGCAGGATTTGCTCCGCAAAGCGGCCTTCAAAATCCATGATGGTGTCAAAGGCCAAAGAGCCGCAGATGAGAGTGGACATGGGGGCTTTCAGGGGTAAAACAGCTCGACCCGAAAACCGCTGACATGGCCATGCAGTTCCAGATCAAGTTCAAACCGGGTTTCGGTTTCCAGGCCGGGCCCGGATGGCATCACGTTGGCCAAGCCGATGTGTTCAGGCAGCAAGACTTTGCGCAAGACCGGGCGCTCTTGTTCGTCGGTCAGGATCAATTCGATGGCTGGTGTCGCCACCGGGTGGCTGAGGTCATGGCGCAGGTGCAAACTGAAGACAAATGCACCGTTTTCCAGCTGATCGAACCCACTGGTCACGACACTGACCGCATCCATCACTTCCGGGGCTTGGATTCGACAACCCAAGGGCAAGCAAAGGGTGCGCAGCGTGGGCTGCAGCCAGGGCCAGCGCGCCGCCCATAAGTGGCGGTGGTGGAGGCTGATTTGTGCGGCCAGAACCAAGACCAGCACCAGTGTGATGAGTGACCAGGTTCGGGTGGAGATGCGGCGTCGGGCGGGCGCGGTAGAGCCAGCCGCTTGTCGGGAAGGTGGGCGCACCCCGGGCGGGCTGAGCACAGGGTCGTCGCGCACGGCAATGCGGACATCGGTCAAGGCATCGGCGACAAACATGTGCCGATGCGGCACATAGCGCAAGCCGCAACTGGGGCAGGCGTGAGCCGATTGGGTATCGGTGCCTGCGTGGATGGGCTCGATCTGGTGGCAGTGGGGACAGCGGGACTGCAACTTCATGGTGCGAAGTGGGCACTCATGCAGACCCAACCTTCTTGTTCGTCGACCACCCTCAAGTCACAGTGGGGGGCATAGGCCGCCTGTAACTCATCAGCCTGGCGTGACAAGATGCCCGCCAGTACCAGATGCCCGCCAGGTTTGACCCGCTGGCACAGCAGCGGCGCCAGCACTTTCAGGGGGGTGGCCAGGATATTGGCCAGCACCACGTCGTATGTGCCGCTGGCCAAATCAGGCAAACCGGCGTGCAGCGTCACCCCATTGGCTTGTGCATTGTCTTGAGTGGCCCGCACGGCATCGGGGTCGATGTCCACTGCGTCCACATGCTGCGCACCGTGCAGTGCGGCGCCGATGGCCAAAATGCCCGAGCCGCAGCCATAGTCAAGCACGCGCTGACCCGCCCAGGCATGGCGGGCGACCCAGCGCAAACACATGCGGGTGGTGGGGTGGGTGCCAGTGCCGAAAGCCAAGCCGGGGTCGAGGCGGATCACTTGCCGGGCCTGGGCCGGCACCTCATGCCAGGTCGGCACGATCCAGAAGTGTGGGGTGATGTCCACCGGCTCGAATTGCGATTGGGTCAGGCGCACCCAGTCTTGTTCGGGCAAAGTCTGCAAGGAAACGACGCGGCAATCGGTAAAAAAATCTTGCGGGGTCAGCAGCTCGGCGGCCTCGCGCGCCGTGGCCTCATCGGCAAACAAGGCCGTGAGGGCGGAGCGAGACCAGCCCTCGCGCGGCGCAGGCATGCCGGGCTCGCCAAAAAGGGCGCGCTCGGCCTCTGTGTGGGCATCGGCGTCTTCCACTGACACGCTCAAGGCGTCTAGCGCATCAAGGGCATCGCTGACCGCCTCGACTTGAGACTCGGGAACCAGCAGGCGCAACTCAAACATCAGCGCTTGCGTGCCGCCATCCACTGCTCAAGATAGTGGATGTTCGTGCCGCCCTCCATGAATTTGGCGTCCAGCACCAGCTCGCGGTGCAGAGGAATATTGGTCAAGATGCCTTCGACCACCATCTCACCCAGAGCGGTTTGCATGCGGGCCAGGGCCTGCTCTCGGGTGTCGCCGTAGACGATGATTTTGCCGATCATCGAGTCGTAGTTGGGTGGGACAAAATAATTGGTGTAGACGTGTGAATCCACGCGCACGCCAGGGCCCCCGGGTGGGTGCCACATGGTGATGCGACCCGGTGAAGGGGTGAATTTAAAGGGGTCTTCCGCATTGATTCGGCACTCGATGGCGTGACCTTTGAACTGTATTTGTTTTTGCGTGAACGGCAGTTTTTCACCGCTGGCCACCAGGATCTGGGTTTTGACGATGTCTACACCCGTGATGCACTCGGTCACCGGGTGCTCGACCTGAACACGGGTGTTCATTTCAATGAAATAAAACTCGCCGTTTTCATACAGAAACTCAAAGGTGCCCGCCCCCCGATAGCCGATGCGCTTGCAGGCGGCCACACAGCGCTCGCCTATTTTTTCGATCAGCTTGCGCGGAATATGCGGGGCCGGGGCCTCTTCGATGACCTTTTGATGGCGCCGCTGCATGGAGCAATCGCGCTCGCCCAGATACACCACATTGCGGTGTTGGTCTGCCAGGACCTGAATTTCGACGTGGCGCGGGTTTTGCAAAAACTTTTCCATGTAGACCTGCGGGTTGCCGAATGCCGCCTGGGCTTCAGCCTGCGTGGTCTGCACGGCATGGATCAGCGCCGCTTCGGTGTGCACCACCCGCATGCCGCGCCCGCCGCCGCCGCCGGCCGCCTTGATGATGACGGGGTAGCCAATTTGTTTGGCGATGCGCCGGATCGCGGCCGGGTCGTCGGGCAGGGCCCCCTCAGAGCCTGGCACGCAGGGCACGCCCGCCTTGATCATCGCCTGCTTGGCCGACACTTTGTCGCCCATGATGCGAATCGACTCTGGCGTGGGGCCGATGAACTGGAAACCGCTTTTCTCGACCCGCTCGGCAAAGTCAGCGTTTTCGCTCAAGAAACCATAACCAGGATGGATGGCCTCGGCATCGGTGACCTCGGCCGCCGAGATGATGGCGGGCATGCTGAGGTAACTTTGTGGCGAGGGGGCGGGACCGATGCAGACGGCCTCTTCGGCCAATTTGACATACTTGGCCTCGCGGTCGGCTTCGGAATAGACCACCACCGCCTTCACCCCCAACTCACGGCAGGCGCGCTGAATGCGCAGGGCGATTTCGCCCCGGTTGGCTATCAGGATTTTTTTGAACATGGGGTCGGCCTGTTCACTCGATCACGAACAGGGCTTGACCGTATTCCACCGCTTGACCGTTTTCAGCCAGGATTTGGGTGATGGTGCCGCTTTGGTCGGCTTCGATCTCATTGAGTATCTTCATGGCCTCAATGATGCAGACCGGGTCGCCCTGCTTGACCACGGTGCCCACTTCTACAAAAGCTTTGGCCCCGGGACTGGCCGCCCGGTAGAAGGTACCCACCATGGGCGACTTGACCTGATGACCGGATGGGGTCGCCTCGACCACCGGTTCGGCGAGCGGCGCAGGGGCTGCCGCGACGGGTTGGGGGTGGCCTGCGACTGGAACGGCGGGCACAGCACCCAAGATGGGGGCGGCCACCACAGCAGGGGCCACACCGCTGGCCTTGACGATGCGCACTTTGCCTTCGGCTTCGGTGATTTCCAGCTCGGAGACATTAGACTCCGAGACCAGATCGATCAATGTTTTGAGTTTTCTGAGGTCCATGCGGCTAATTTACACCAAAAAAGCGTCAAGAAGCCCACTTCTCGATCTCATTTGCTGATAATTTACCTAATTTACGCATGATCAGGCGCCCATCTGCGGCCAGAACTACCGTGAAAGGCAGCGAACCACTCGGATTTCCCAGGGCCTCACCCAGTTGCATGCCATTCAGACCACCCAGGGCGACCGGATAGGCGACGGGTCGTTGCGCCAGGAAGCGTTTGATCTGTGAAGGCTGATCGATGCCGATGCCTATCATTTTCCAGCCTTTTGATAGATTTTGACGGTAGAAGGCATCAAGTAAGGGCATTTCCTCGACGCAGGGCGGACACCAGGTGGCCCAAAAATTCACCACCAAGGCCTGGCCGCGCCATTCAGACAAGTTCAGATTCTGACCGTCGGTCAATTCCAGGGTTTCGCCCCAAAGCGCTTGCTCGGCTTCCCCGGTGAGGCGCTCGCGCTGCTTCATCCAATGAGAAAACCCAAGGCCTGACAACAGGGCCACGGCCCCGGTCAAGACCACGGCCTGGCGCCGATTGGGGGCGTAACGGTGCGTATTTGCTTCCATTTTGATTCCATCGTCACGTATTTTCGAGCAATTGCGCCAGCGCTTTAAGGTCGCCCCTGGCCGTCAACCCCAGGGCATCCACCTGCAAGGCGCCGCGCAAGTCGTCGTGGTCGAGCACGCTGAGGTGCAGGCCGATGTGCTCAGACAGGGCTGGGCACGGCACGCTGAGGCTGAGCACATCGACCGATTCTCCCCGAAACCCTTGAGTGGCACCGACCCGGTAATCAAGACCCTGATTGATGAGGTCAATTTCGGCAGACTTCGGGTCGTCGCAAAACAGTTGCAAATGGATGTCATTGAGTCGGGTGGCGGTGCCGCGCCAGACGGCGCCGGTCAGGTGCGGGCGGAAGTTGGCCAGTCGTTGCATCCACTGTGCGGCAAGTTCGCGCAAAGCCCTCAACTCAGCAGGTTGGGTATCGGCCGCAAAGATTTCCAGATACTCGCGCACACTTTGCTCGACCTGCAGGTTGTCGGGTAAGCGGGCACGGTTGCCCAGACCCAGTTCGCGCGCTGCCCGCCGCTTGGCCGGGCCGTATTCCATGCCCTCCTCAACCACCCAGCGGGCGGCGGCAGCGGCGATTTCGGCAGATGCATCTGACATGGCCTGATCTTAGCGGCTGCTAGGGAAGCTCTGCAAAACTTGCACGCAGCGAGTTTTGCAGAGCTTCCCTAAAATCTCCCCATGCATATACATATTTTGGGCATCTGCGGCACCTTCATGGGTGGTGTGGCGGCATTGGCGCGGGAGGCAGGGCACCGCGTCACCGGTTGCGACAGCGGGGTCTACCCGCCCATGAGCGACCAATTGCGCGACCTGGGCATTGAATTGATGGAGGGGTATGACGCCGACCAGTTGAAGTTGGCGCCCGACTGCTTTGTGGTGGGCAATGTGGTGTCCAGGGCCCGCACCCCGCAAGGTGCCGCCAGGTACCCATTGATGGAGGCCATACTTGACGCAGGCGCGGCCTACACCAGCGGCCCGCAATGGTTGGGTGAGCATATTTTGAGACGCCCCGGGTTGGCCAGCCATGTGCTGGCGGTGGCGGGCACCCATGGCAAAACCACCACCACCTCCATGTTGGCTTGGGTTTTAGAGGCCTGTGGACGGGAGCCGGGCTTTTTGGTCGGGGGGGTGCCGTTGAATTTCGGCACCTCGGCCCGTTTGGGTGCGACGTCTGGGCAAGCCAGCGCCCCATTTGTGATCGAGGCCGATGAGTACGACACCGCTTTTTTCGACAAACGAAGCAAATTCGTGCATTACCGACCTCGCACGGCCATTTTGAATAACCTGGAATTCGACCATGCAGACATCTTTGACGATCTGGCCGCGATCGAACGACAGTTCCATCATTTGGTGCGCACCATCCCCAGCCAGGGTCGGGTGGTGTTTCATGCCGAGCAAGAAAGTTTGAAGCGGGTCTTGCAACAAGGCTGCTGGTCGCAGGCCATGGGCTTTGGCTTACAGAACGGTGAGTGGCGCATAGAGGGACCGCCGCATGATTTCGGGGTGTGGCACCAAGGGCGCGAGGTGGCCCGCATCGCCTGGTCGGTGGCGGGTGTCCATAACCAACTCAATGCACTGGCGGCGCTGGTGGCGGCCGACCATCTGGGGGTGCCTGTGGCCGAGGCGGCCCAGGCCCTGAAAGGGTTTGAGAATGTGCGCCGAAGGCTGGAAAAAAAAGGCGTGGTCAGAGGGGTGACGGTGTACGACGATTTTGCCCATCACCCCACCGCGATCCACACCACCGTCGATGGCTTGCGCCGCCAAGTGGGGCAGGCGCGCATCATTGCGGTGTTCGAGCCTCGCTCCAACACCATGAAGTTGGGCACGATGAAGTCTCAGCTGCCCTGGAGCCTGGAGCAGGTGGACTTGGCCATATGCCACAGTGGCGGGCTTGATTGGAACGCGGCCCAAGCGCTGGCCCCCATGGGTGAGCGGGCACAAGTGGCCCCCACGATAGAGGATGCGGTACGAGCCGTGGCCACAGTGGCTCGCAGCGGTGACCATGTGCTGTGCATGAGCAATGGGGGCTTTGGTGGCATCCACGACAAAATTCTGGATGCCCTGGCCTGAAACACCGGGATGCGAAAGGGGTCTGATCAGCCCCGCCTCTTTTGCACCGCCTGCGACAAAACTTCCAGGGCCTGCACAGAGTCCTCCCAACCCAGACAGGCGTCGGTGATGCTTTGTCCGTAAGTGAGCTGGTGGATCGGGTCTTTGCCCGGGTTGAATTTTTGTGCCCCTGCGAGCAAATGGCTTTCGATCATCACGCCAAAGATGTTGCGTGACCCGGATGCCATCTGTGAGGCCACGTCGCGCGCCACATCCAATTGTTTCTCGTGCTGCTTGCTGGAGTTGGCATGACTGAAGTCAACCATCAAGCGCTCGGGCAGGGCAGAGGCTTTGAGGTCGGCGCAAGCGGCTTGCACACTGGCCAGATCGTAATTGGGCTTTTTGCCACCACGCAAAATCACATGGCAGTCGGGGTTGCCTTGGGTTTGCACAATGGCCACTTGTCCATTTTTATGCACCGATAAAAAATGATGTCCACGGGCTGCGGCCTGAATGGCGTCGGTGGCGATTTTGATATTGCCATCGGTGCCGTTCTTGAAGCCTATCGGGGCCGACAGGCCGGAGGCCAATTCGCGGTGAACCTGGCTTTCGGTGGTGCGTGCCCCGATGGCGCCCCAAGAAATCAGATCCCCGATGTATTGCGGGCTGATGACATCGAGAAATTCACTGCCCGCTGGCAAGCCCAGGCGGTTGATTTCGATGAGCAACTGGCGCGCCATGCGCAAGCCCTCGTCGATGCGGAAACTGCCATCGAGGTAGGGGTCGTTGATCAGCCCCTTCCAGCCGACGGTGGTGCGCGGCTTTTCAAAATACACCCGCATCACAATCTCCAGCGTGTCCTTAAAGCGGTCGCGTTGCGCTTTCAGGCGTCGCCCGTATTCGACGGCGGCGGCCGGGTCATGGATAGAGCAAGGCCCGATCACCACCAATAAGCGGTCGTCTTTGCCGCGCAGGATCGACTGTATTTTTTGCCGGGTTTGCGCCACCAGGGTCTCGACGGGGGTGCCCTGGATCGGGAAGAAGCGGATGAGGTGCTCGGGGGGAGGCAAAGTGGTGATGGCGACGATGCGCTGATCGTCTGTTTGGCTGGTCCGCTCCACCGTGTCGAGTTGGGCTGATTTCATCGCGAGTCCTTGTTCAAACGGGTCAAAAAAAAACCGCCGGTGTGCCGGCGGTTCGTTGTGAGGGTGGGCTTGCTGCGTTCATCCCTCTCGACCGCCGTTGGGCGTGAGAAAGCGAAAAGCAAAGTAAAACCACGAAGTCTTCATGGGCAACAATATAGCACAGGCTGCGCAGGGGCGGTTTAGGCCGTGCCCCCGACGGTCAGGCCATCGATGCGCAAGGTCGGCTGCCCGACCCCGACCGGTACGCTTTGGCCTTCTTTGCCGCAAGTGCCCACGCCCGAGTCAAGCGCCATGTCATTGCCGATCAGGCTGACCCGGGTCAGGGCGTCAGGGCCATTGCCGACGATGGTGGCGCCTTTGACGGGGTATTTGATGCGGCCTTTTTCCACCCACCAGGCCTGGCTGGTGGAGAACACAAACTTGCCCGAGGTGATGTCCACCTGACCACCGCCGAATTGGGTGGCATAGAGGCCGCGATCGAGACTGGCAATGATCTCCTTCGGGTCTTTGTCGCCACCCAGCATATAGGTATTGGTCATGCGTGGCATGGGCAGGTGGGCATAGCTTTCGCGCCGACCATTGCCGGTGGGCGACACGCCCATCAGGCGGGCATTGAGTGAATCCTGAATGTAAGCGCGCAAGATGCCGTCTTCAATCAGGACATTCGATTGGCTGGCATGGCCTTCGTCGTCAATGTTGAGCGAACCCCGGCGTTCGGCGAGGGTGCCGTCATCGAGCACTGTCACTCCTTTGGCCGCGACCCGTTGACCGATGCGGCCGGCAAAGGCGCTGGAGCCTTTGCGGTTGAAATCGCCCTCCAGCCCGTGGCCTACGGCCTCGTGCAGCAAAATGCCGGGCCATCCGGGGCCAAGCACCACTGGCATTTCCCCCGCCGGCGCAGCCCGGGCCTCTAAGTTGATCAGGGCAGATTGCACCGCTTCCTGGGCGTAGCGGCGCAGGGACTCGTCGTCAAAGTGGTCCAGGTCGAACCGCCCGCCCCCTCCAGCCGAGCCCATTTCGCGCCGCCCTGACTGTTCGGCAATCACCGTCAGACTCAGGCGCACCAGGGGTCGCACATCGGCGGCCAATGTGCCGTCGGCGCGGGCCACCAAAACGATATCGTGTTCGCTGGCCAAGCCCGCCATGACTTGAACCACGCGGGGGTCTAGTGCGCGTGCCAATTGTTCAATGCGGTTGAGCAAGGCCACTTTGGCCGTGCTGTCGAGGCTGGCGATCGGGTCGCGCGGCGAGTACAAAGAGCGCGACGGGGCGATGCGTCGGGCGGGCACCCTGACTTTGCCCGACTGCGACTGGGCCGCAATGCCACGCACGGTGCGGGCGGCATCGAGCAGCGAGGCCATGGAGATGTCGTCAGAGTAAGCGAAAGCGGTTTTTTCGCCACTGACGGCGCGCACGCCCACCCCTTGGTCGATGCTGAAAGAACCGGTTTTGACCATGCCCTCCTCCAAGCTCCAACCCTCGCTGCGGGTGGTCTGAAAATACAGGTCGGCGTCGTCGACCCGGTGGGCATTGATTTCGGCCAGCGCGTGCTGCAAGTGGCTGTGGTTCAGGCCGAATGGCTCGAGCAAGGCCTGTTCGGCCATGGCCAGGCGATCAAGGGTGGGTTCGCATGAGATCATGAAGCCATTCTAGTAAGCATTTCCACGCATCGTGAAAACCCCCTTCGCAATTCAAGCCCATTGAGTCATTCTTGTCTCTGTCCTATGATGTTTTGCATGATGTTTGGGAGGTTTGCGCTGTGTACAAGAAAATTTTGCTCGCTTACAACGGCTCGACCGCTGGTCAAAAAGCCTTGCTGGATTCGCGGGAACTCGCCGCCTGGGGCAAATCAGAGTTGCACTTGGTGGCGGTGATGCCGCTTAACCTCAACACCGTGGTGGCCGAAGGCATCGTCTATTCCGCCCAAGAGGAGCAGCAACAAACCCAGGCTTATGAGCGTGTGTTGGGTGAGGGGCTGCAAAAGCTGGACGAACTGGGGTACAAGGCCAAGGGTGAATTGCTCAGTGGCGATGCGATTCAGGAAATATGTGCCTGTGCCAAGCGCATTTCAGCCGATCTGATTGTGGTCGGGCACCAACGCCGCACCGGCTGGATTGGGCGTTGGTGGTCAGGCTCTATCTCTAAAAGCCTGGTTGAAGAGGCCCCTTGCAGCGTGCTGGTCTCCATCCTCTGACCCACGCAGGCCCCTGCGTGCTCAGTCGGCGCTGGCCCCTGATTCTTTGACGACTTTTGACCATTTCACGATTTCAGTGGCCTGGTAACGCGCCAACTCATCCGGGCTTGAGATGATGGGCTCAAGACCCAGTTTTTGCAGTCGCTCTTGCACATCGGGCAACTTGAAGATGCGGACGGTTTCGGCATGCAAGCGGTCTATGACTGGCTTGGGCGTGCCGGCCGGGGCAAACAGGGCAAACCAGGTGGTTGCTTCAAAACCCGGCAAGCTCTCTGCCACGGTCGGGATTTCGGGCGCGGCCGGTGAGCGTTTGGCGGTGGTCACCGCGACGGCCCGGATTTTTCCTTCCTTGGCCATGGGCAAGGCCGAAGGCATGTTGTCAAACATCAGCTGGATGCTTCCGCCGATCAAGTCCGGGATGGCAAATTGTCGGCCCTTGTAAGGGGCGTGGGTCATCTGCGTGCCGGTCATGGACTTGAACAATTCACCCGACACATGCACCGAAGTGCCCACGCCCGGCGAGCCAAACGACAGCTTGTTCGGATTGGCTTTCATGTACGTGATCAGTTCGGGCACGGTTTTTACCGGCAGATCGTTGTTCACCACCAAAAGGTTGGGGGCGTTGGCGATCAGGCTGATCGGGGCGAAGTCGCGCGTCATGTCGTAAGGCATCTTTTTGTACAAAGTGCCGTTGATCGAATGGGTGCCCACGGTTCCCATGACGATGGTGTAACCGTCGGGGGCCGACTTGGCCACAAAGTCAGAACCGATGTTGCCGCCAGCACCAGGCTTGTTGTCAACCACCACGCTCTGGCCCAATTGGGCCTTCTCACTGAATATGCGAGCCAGTGTATCGGGCGCGCCGCCAGGGGGGAAGGTCACGACCAGGCGGATCGGTTTGGACGGGTAAGCTTGAGCAAAGGCAGTGGGCACGTGCGCTGCGGCGCATGCCGCCAACGCCAAAGCGAGCCATGTCCGGCGGGTCTTGAAAAGGGTGGGAGGGTTCACAGTTCACCTCTGAGAGCGTCAAAAACCCGAACGATAACCCATGATGGGGGGTTGCGGCTGGCCAAACAGTGAAAACCCCCATGCGAGCGGGGTGCCTCCTAATCGAGCGTGGCGCTCCAGCGGTCACCCCAGTCGTGACGCTGCCGATCAAGGTCGCGCCGTTGCCGCTTCGTTGGTCTCCCTTGGGTCAGGCTGAGGGCAGGCTCTCGGGCCAGCTGATTTTGCTCGCGCCAGCTTTGCTGTTGGGCCAGACTTTCAGGGGTTTCGGCATAAAGTTGTTGCGCCACCGGGGCGGGGCCGCGTTGCTTGCTGACGCCCAACACCACCAGCTCTCGCGCCGGGCCCGACTGGCGCAGGCGGATGCGATCTCCGGCCTTCACCTCGCGCGAGGGTTTGGCCACCTGATCATTGACCCATACCCGATCGCGTTGAACCTCTTCAGCGGCCAGAGATCGGGTCTTGAAAAACCTTGCGGCCCACAGCCACTTGTCAATGCGAAGTTTGTCCATAAGAAATGTGTTGGACAATGCTAACCCATGAACGCCGACCTTGCCAAACTGCCGCACATGACCCAAGCCCAGGCACCTCTGACGCTGGCCATAGAAGCCCTGGACGAACACGGGCAGTCTTGCGCGCTATCGATCCCGGCTGAGCGGGCCCTGACGGTCTATGTGGACAAGCAAGAGTTGATCACGCTCATGACACTGGGCGCACACCCCGAGTGGCTGGTGTTGGGTTATCTGCGCAACCAGAGGCTGGTGGAGCGGGTCGATCAGGTCGAATCGATCACCGTCGATTGGGACGCGGGCGACGCCGGGGCTGGCGTGGCCGCCGTCAAAACCCGGGGCCTCACAGGCGATTGGAGCGAGCGCACGCGCACCCGCATCGTGACCACGGGCTGCGGCCAAGGCAGCATGTTTGGTTGCGCCATGGAAGATTTGGCGCAAGTTCGCCTCCCCGACACCCGCTTGACTCAGGCGCGGCTGTATCAAGTCCTGGCGCGCATGCGCCAGCAAGAGTCCACCTATAAAAGCGCGGGCTCGGTGCATGGCTGTGCCTTGTTTGATGGCACCGATCTGCGCTTGTTTGTGGAAGATGTGGGGCGCCACAACGCCATCGACACCATCGCGGGTTGGCTTTGGGCGCATGCCCCCGAGGCCCCGCCCGCCGACCCTCTGTTCTACACCACAGGCCGACTGACCAGTGAAATGGTTTTGAAAGCGGCCCAGATGGGGGTGCCGCTGGTGGTGTCGCGCAGTGGCATCACGCAGATGGGTTACGAGATGGCACAGACGCTGGGGCTTTGTGCGGTCGGGCGTGCCGTCAACCGGCATTTCTTTTGTTACACCGCGCGTCACCGCTTTGTGCCCCAACCCGAGTTGGCCGCAGCAGCGGCCACGACAGGACAGCCATGAGCGATATCTGGCGCACCGCCTGGCGCGACATCTGGCGCGACTTGCGCCAGACCGAACTGAAACTGCTGGCCATTTCTGTGGTGTTGGGGGTGGCGGCCCTGAGTGCGGTGACATTGTTGTCTGATCGCCTGCTCGCTGGCATGCAAAGGGATGCCGCCAGCCTGCTGGGGGGCGATGTGGTGGTGGTGAGCGACCAACCCCCGCCCGAGCAGTTTGAGCGTGAGGCCCGGGCGATGGGTTTGCGTGCGGTCACTTCGCTGAGCTTTCCCACCATGGCACGAAATGCTCAAGAGGAAGGGCGGCTGGTGGCCCTTAAATCGGCCCAAACTGGTTACCCCTTAAAAGGTCAGTTGGTGCTGAGCCGCCGCGCTGATTTAACGCCCGAAACCATGGGCACCAGCGTGCCCGGGGCGGGTGAGGTGTGGATAGAGCCAGGCTTGGCACAGGCCCTCGATCTGAACCTGGGCGATGAGATCCAGATCGCCCGATTGCGCTTGCGCGTGAGCGCTTGGGTGGTCAACGAGCCTGATCGTGGTGCGGGTTTCATGAACTTTGCCCCCCGACTGTTCATGAACCCCGACGATGTCACACGATCTGAGTTGATACAACCCGCCAGCCGGGTGACTTGGCGACTGGCCTTGGCCGGGCCGGCCCCGGCTGTGGCGCGTTACGCCCGCTGGGCCACCGCAGAAGCCACCAAGACCGAGGTGCGCGGGGTGCGGATTGAAACCCTGGAGGCGGGGCGGCCCGAGATGAAGCAAACCCTGGACCGCGCTGGCCAGTTTTTGCGACTGGTTGCTTTGCTGGCCGGTTTTCTGTGTGCGGTGGCGGTGGCCCTGTCGGCGCGTGCTTTTGCCCTCAAGCGGGTGACGCATGTGGCCCTGCTCAGGGTGATGGGGCAGACCCAGGCCCAAATAGTGACCCGCTATGCCATCGAGGCTTTGGGAATTGGTGGCTTGGCCAGTTTGCTGGGCCTGCTGCTGGGCTGGGGTTTGCAAGGGTTGCTGATCGAGGCGCTGAGCGGCTTGGTGGACACCGAGCTGCCCCCGCCCAGTTGGGGGGCCCTGCTCTTTGGTTTGGGGGTAGGCATGACCTTGTTGGTGGCCTTTGGCCTGCCGCCCATTTTGCGGCTGGCGCAAGTGCCGGCATTGCGCGTGATCCGCCGTGAATGGGGCCCCACCAATGGTGGCACCCGCATGGTTTGGGCGCTGGGCTTGGCCGGTTTTGTCGGGCTCATGTGGCAAGCCAGCCAAAATTTGCGCCTGGGGCTGATTGTGCTGGGTGGTTTCGCACTGGCACTGGCCGTTTTTTCGGGCTTGGCCTGGCTGGCTTTGCGTGCCCTGCGGGCCTGGGTGAATGAGCAAACTGCACCGGTCTGGCTGGGCTTGGCAACCCGTCAGATGGCGGCGCGACCTGGCCTGGTGATGTTGCAAGTCAGTGCCATGGCCATGGGTTGGATGGCCCTGATATTGTTGGTTTTGTTGCGCACCGATCTCATGAACGCCTGGCAGACGGCCACGCCTGCCGATGCGCCCAACCGATTTGTCATCAACATTCAGCCTGACCAGGGCCCCGGCTTTGAAGCCCGATTGCGCCAGGCCGGTGTGCAGCGCTACGACTGGTTTCCCATGATTCGGGGGCGCTTGGTGGCAGTCAATGACCAATCGGTGGGCCCAGAGCAATTTCAGGATGAGCGGGCCAAACGCTTGGTCGATCGCGAGTTCAATTTGTCGCACACGGCGGCCCTGCCAGGCCACAATCAAATTGTGGCGGGTGTTTGGACCCCTGAGGAGGCCGACGGCTTGAGCATAGAAGAAGGCATCGCCCGCACCCTCGGGCTGAAACTGGGTGATCGCTTGCGTTTTGACCTCGCCGGTCTGATGATTGACGGGCTGGTCACTTCCATCCGTCATGTCGAATGGACCTCCATGCGCGCCAACTTCTTTGTGCTGTTCCCGCGCTCGACCATGGCCAATGTCCCGATGACGTATATGACGGCTTATCACAGCCCGCCGGTGCCTGGCTTGGACAAGCAATTGCTGGCCCAATACCCCAACATCACGCAGGTGGACCTCAGCGCATCCCTCGGCCAGTTGCAATCGGTGCTGACTCAAGTCAGCCGGGCGGTCGAATTCCTTTTTCTCTTTGCGCTGTGCAGCGGCCTGGTGGTGTTGGTGGCGGTGGTGGTGCTCACGCGCGAAGAGCGCATGCGTGACCATGCCGTGCTGCGCGCCTTGGGGGCCAGGCAAGCGGTCTTGTCCAAACTTCAGTCGGCCGAACTGCTGGGCACGGGTGCCTTGGCGGGCACGCTGGCAGCCGCCATGGCCCTGGGCGTGGCTTGGTTGCTGGCCCGGGAGGTTTTTGATTTTTCCTGGCACTTGCCCTACTGGGTGTTGCCGATGGGGGCGGCCTTGGGGGCAGGCGTCGCCGGGGCGGTGGGTTGGTTCACACTGCGCACAGTGCTGCGCCAGAGCGTGACCCAGACCTTGCGACAATCTGAATCATGACAAACCCCAGCAGCGCATTTGAGTGGGTCGGGGGAGAAGACGCGGTGCGTGCCCTGGTGGACCGCTTCTACGACCTGATGGACCTGGAGCCCGCCTACGCCGAACTGCGTGCGGTACACGGCAGCGATCTTGACTCGGCCCGGCAAAAGCTATTTTGGTTTTTGTGTGGCTGGATGGGTGGCCCCCAGCATTACACAGAACGCTACGGCCACCCCAGGCTGCGCATGCGGCACATGCCGTTTGCCATTGGCGTGCGCGAGCGCGACCAGTGGCTGGCGTGCATGCGCCAAGCCATGAACGATGTGCAACTTGATGCGGTGTTGATCGAACGGCTCGATCAGGCGTTTTTCCAGACCGCCGACTGGATGCGCAACAAAAACACCCCCTGAGTCGCTCAGGGCTCGGGCTTGAGCCCTTTGGGCAGGGGAAATTTCATGGTTTCCTGCACCCCGTCGAGGTTGCGCACAGAGATGGCCCCCATCTCGCGCAAGCGGGCGATCACGCCTTGCACCAGGATGTCGGGCGCCGAAGCACCCGCCGTCAGTCCGATGCGGCGCGCCCCCAATAACCACTCGGGCTTTAATTCCGAGGCGTCGTCAATGAGGTGGCTGGGCACACCCAGTTGCAATGACACATCGCGCAGACGGTTGCTGTTCGAGCTGGTGGGGCTGCCAACCACAATCACCACATCGACCTGGCGGCTGAGCAATTTGACCGCATCTTGGCGATTCTGGGTGGCATAGCAAATGTCTTGCTGCTTAGGCCTGCGCACATTCGGAAACCGTGCCAGGATCGCTGCGGTGATTTCGGCGGCATCGTCAACACTGAGGGTGGTTTGTGTCACCACGGCCAGTTTGTCGGTTTGAATGGGACTGATTTTGTACACATCTTCGACCGATTCAACCAGGTGGATGCCACTGCTGAGTTGGCCCATGGTGCCCTCCACCTCAGGGTGCCCTTTGTGACCCACCATGACGAATTCGTAGCCTTCCTTGTGTAACTTGGCGACTTCGACATGAACCTTGGTCACCAACGGACAGGTGGCGTCAAATACCCTAAAACCACGCGCATGGGCCTCGGCCTCAACGGCCTTGGGTACACCGTGGGCGCTGAACACCAAGGTGGCGTTGGGTGGGACATCAGAGAGCTCTTCGATGAAAATCGCCCCGCGTTGGCGCAGGTGATCGACCACATGGGTGTTGTGGACGATTTCGTGGCGGACATAGATGGGCGCCCCATACTTGTCGAGCGCACGCTCCACGATCTCTATGGCCCGGTCGACCCCCGCACAAAAACCCCGGGGCTCGGCCAGCAAAATTTCATCGAACATGACGATCCCTTTACAACACGCCGATCAGGCTGACCTCGAACACCACGGGCTGATCGGCCAGAGGGTGATTGAAGTCGAACAATATCCGCTCTGGCTCAACTTGTCGCACCGCGCCCGCCATAGACCCTAGTCCATCGGGGGCCGGGAACTGAACGACCTCGCCGACCTGATAGCTCTCGTCGGGGTCACCGAACTCAGCCAACAGGCGTCGGCTGACCCATTGCAACAAGTCAGGGTGGCGCTGCCCAAAGGCCTCGCCGGCCGCCCATTCGTACACGGCCTGTTGCCCCTCTTGCATGCCCAGCAGGCGTTGCTCAATGGCTGGCGAGAGTTCGCTGGCCCCCAAAGTCAAGGTGGCGGGTGGCCCCGAAAAGGTGTTGATGATGTCACCTTGCGGGCCAGACAAACGGTAGTGCAGGGTCAGGAACGAACCGGCCTGGACTGAGGAGGGTGGATTCATGGCTGGGCTTGAAATAAAGGCTTGGGGTCTATTGTAGGAAGGATAGTGGTGCACAGTCACTGTGCATATCAACACCCCCAGACCCCCCGCTGAGTGGCTTGTGTGGTTATGCTATGCCACATGACCCGTGCCCTCATGCATCAATTGCCCAGCGCCATGCGCCCGCGCGAGAAACTTCTCGCCTTGGGCCCGGCGGCGCTGAGCAACGCCGAGTTGCTGGCCATCTTGCTGCGCACTGGCTTGCCAGGGCTGGGGGTGTTGCAAATGGCCGAGGACCTGCTTGAACGATTTGGCGGGCTCAGCGGCTTGCTGGGGGCTCAGGCCCAACAATTGCGCGCCATCAAAGGGCTGGGGGGCCAGGCCAAACGCGCCGAATTGGGTGCCGTGCTTGAGCTCTCCCGGCGCGCCATGGGTGAACAGTTGCAGGCCCGTGAAGCCATGAGCCAGCCCGGTCTGGTTCAAGACTATGTGCAGCTTCATTTGGGCCAGCTGGGCCATGAGGTGTTCGGGGTGTTGTTCCTCGATGCCCAGCATCGCTTGATCCGTTTTGCCGAAATGTTTCGCGGCACCCTCACCCAAACCAGCGTTTACCCGCGCGAAGTGGTGCGTTTGGCCCTTGATTGCGGGGCCAGTGCGGTGGTGTTGGCACACAACCACCCCTCGGGGCAGGTGCAACCCTCCCGTGCCGATCAGCTGCTGACCCAGACTTTGCGCGACGCCTTGGCGCTGATCGATGTGCGGGTGTTGGACCATGTGATTGTGGGGCCAGGCCAGTCGATGTCCATGGCCCAAAAGGGTTGGATGTGAAGGCACGCTCGCTACAAGACCTGAGCGCCTTGAAAAAGGCCATGGCTGAGCGTGAGGCGGCCGCCCAGGCCGAACGCGCAAGACGCCAGGAGATCGAGCGCAAGGCGCGCGCCGAGCGTGAGCTGTTCTCAAGCACAGTGGGGCCTGTAAAGCCCCTGCAAGGCCAGCCCCGGGTGACCCTGCAAGCCCC